>ERZ869979.349-NODE-349-length-14098-cov-13.410884_pt1 | contig 14098 bp, 14 predicted proteins | sample MGYA00521269_ERZ869979 | MGnify/ENA primary metagenome ERZ869979 (study PRJEB32232, sample SAMN07284974) | human gut metagenome | biome: human-associated habitat; material: feces | host: Homo sapiens | place: Tanzania | collected 2014-04-05 ... | reverse complement strand
TCTTAAAAATTTCTTAAGAAAGTTCTTTATTTTTTTGTACATAGTGTTATAATGTTTATTGTCGAAAAGAAAGGGAGTGGATTACATGGATAAGAAGACTAGAGAAGTTGTAGATTTCATGGTAGACCGTATTAAAACTCAAAAGACAATGTTTATTCCAGTAGTCGCTATCTCAGCATTTGCATTAGTTGGTTATGCAGCAGCTGATAGAACAGCGCCTGTTGTACATTCAAATAAATTAGAAGTACCATTTGGTACAGAATTAAAAGCAAGTGACTTCACTGTATCAGATAATAGAGATACAGTAAGTGTTATTAAAACTGAAATTAATGATACTTCATATCAGAAGGATCAGATTGGAACTTATAAAGTTAATGTTACTGTAAAGGATGCATTCAACAACGAAACAACTAAAGAAGTTGAAGTTAAAGTTGTTGATACAGAAGCACCTGCATTAGAATCAGTAAATAATGATGGTTATGTAATCGATGTTGAAGCAAACAGCAACAATGATTTAAAACAGTTCATTAAAGCAACTGATAATGTAGATGGTGATGTTTCTGATTTCATTACTTTCGATCGTGGCTTAGATACATCTGTTTTAGGTGAACAGGTAATCCATGCAACAGTTGAAGATAACGCTGGTAATAAAGCAGAAAAAGACTTTACATTCAATGTTGGTGATACAATTGCACCAGAAATGAACTTAAAGAATGGTAATATCACTGTTAACTATGGTGATGGTTTCGATATTAATAACTATGTTGATATCAAGGATAACTATGATGTAAACCCTACAGTTACTGTAGAAGGTAATGTAGATACTAGAAATATGACTGATGCACAGCCAATCAAAGTAACTGCAACAGATAGTTCTGGAAACCAGACTTCAAATGATTATGAAGTAAGAGTTGCGGATATTGCTGGACCAGTTATCACATTAAAGAGTGATAATGTAGATGTGAAGTATGGTACTTCATTTGATCCTAAATCAAACTTAGAATCAGCTATCGATAATTTAGATGGTAACGTAACAGGTAAAGTAGAAATCACTGGAACTGTTAATACAAATAAAGCTGGTGCTTATCGTGTTTACTATAGAGTGACTGATAATGCTGGTAATAGTTCTGAAACTAGTGCAAAGATCAATGTATCTGCTGCACCAGTAGTAAAAGTAAAGACTAACAACAAGAGAGGCGGAAGCTATAACCTTGGTGGTCTTGGTGGAGGCGCTGCACAGGGTGGTATCGTAGGAACTGCACGTTCTAGACTCGGTTGTGCTTATCGTATGGGTGCTTCTGGACCAACAGTATTTGACTGTTCAGGATTCACTTCTTGGGTATATAGCCAGAATGGTAAATCATTACCAAGAACTGCTGCAGCTCAGTATAGTGGAACTTCAAGAGTATCTAAGGATGGCTTAACAGCTGGTGACTTAGTATTCTTCGCTGGAACTTATAAATCAGGTATCTCACATGTAGGTATCTACATTGGTGGCGGACAGTTCATCCATGCTGCAAACTCTAAGACAGGTGTAGTTGTTTCTTCATTAAATAGTGTATATTATGCTGCACATTATGCAGGAGCAGGTAGAAGATAAGAAGATTCTAAAAAGAATCTTCTTTTTTTATGCATTGATGATAAGTGTGAAGTACTTCTGTTGTGATGAAATGGGATAGTATTTCTTGATAAGTAATAGATGGATCTAATTCATTCGTAAGATCATCTTTGTTTATTTGGTGTAGGAATGTATCTAATTCAGGAAGAATGAGTTTCAGGATAGAAACTATTTCCATAGCTGTCAATGAACTAAAGAAAGTAATATATTCCTGTTCTGTCAGGATATCCTGTTCTAAAAGGTCAATGAGATCATAGATACTTAATTCTCTGAGTAATGTGATATCTCTTGAATGTTCAAATTGATCAAGGATTTCATAAAAATCTGCACCTTCATAGTTAAAAGTGATTTGATAACTGTCTTGTGGATAAATAATAGGAATGGTATCAAAAGACTCAATAATTCTCTCCTTGAATAAATTAATCATAGGATAATTAAGAGAATCAATAACAGAATTAATATCTTTCACTTTTCTTTGATCATGAATGATTAGTCCAGGAGAATGATAAATAGATATATGCGCAATACATTGATGAAGTACTAGCTCAAAGAAATTGATCTGTAAATCATAAACAGATGTCTTAATAGTCTTTTCATAATAGTCGATAAATGTTTCTAGATCATCAAATAGACTACAGAAATAATTCTCTTCACTTAATCTTTTTAAATAGTAAAGTACGAGGTCTGTTCCTCTTAAATGATACATATTATGATAGAGCGGAATACCATCAATAAGAGGATAATCTAAATCTACAGAAATATCACAATAATGAAATAAAGCATCTTCACCTGTAACAGATTGAATAAAGAACGGAATCTGTTTCTCTATTACATTCAAGTACTTCTCGTTGTTTATTGGTAGTATTTCTATATTTTCATAGATTTTTTGTATTTCTTTAATATCTGATAGTATGGATTGAATACCTTCTTCTAATGTATCTCCATGTTCTAATATATAATCTATAGTATCTAGAATATGCTTAAAGTCCTCTAAAGAAATAGAAGTACTTTGATCATGGTTATAACGGGAAACAAGTTCTTTGATGAGAGAATGATTATAATTCTTCTCTGTATCTAATAGTCTCAGTTCGATAGGTTCCACCTTCTTTCGATAATATGTCTATCACACGATTGATAGATTGATATTCATAGAGTGTATTTCTTATCTTTTCATCACTAGATATAATGCTCATCTTACTTCTAATGATATAAAACATTGTGATGATATGCTTTAAATGAGTTAGAGTTGAATAGCCAAGAAAAGGTTCAGTAATGAAAACTACTTTTTCAGTATCAGTTTCTATCCAATGTAGATTTCTACAGACCTTGATTAAATGATTAGTTAAAATCATTTTCTCTTTTTTACTTAATGTATGATGTTTTAATTACCCATAATCAACAGGTAAATCCAGTTATTGAAATTATTTTTACGCATAAATGCCAAGAAAATTGATACTGTCATTTTTTGTTTTGATAATCACCTGTGGAATGTGGGTATTCAAATATGATGTTCAATAATTTGATTCATAGGCACCTCCCGCTATTCTTAATATCATATATTTAATAAAATAACAAGAATTGAAAAAATAGTCAAAATATGGTAATATAAGAGCAGAAAAAAAGTCATGCACGTGTGCATGACTCATTTTTTTATCCATTTAATGTATATCCCTGTGAGTAGTAAACAACGACTGGCATACCAGTTGTAATTGTATTGTACATAGTACCTGCAAAACTTACTGGAAGGTTAACACATCCATGTGAACCACCACTTACATATAAGTTACCACCAAACTTATTTCTCCAGCTTGCATCATGGAAACCAATTCCTCTATTGAATGGCATCCAATAACTTACAGGAGATTCATAAGGATACTTACCTGTAACAGGATCCTTAGTACCTCTTAATACTCTATTACGTTCTTTAGAATAAATATAATATGTACCAGCTGGAGTATAACGATCACTTACCATCTTACCTGATACACAATCTGACTGAAGAACACACTGACCATTCTTATAAATCCATAAATGCTGACGAGATAAGTCAACTTCAATATAGTTTCCACCAAGACCATAATTCTCAGTAGACTGTTCCTTAGAACTATAAGCAGGAGTTCTCTTAACAGCCTTACCTGCATTTAATTCTTCTTTAATCTTTGCGACTTCTTCTGTCTGGTTCATCTTATAACCATAAGTACCACCACTTACAGTTCTTACACCTAAACCTGTTGCATTAAATGTATGTGTCTTACCAACAGTATTGGCTTTAGTAGCTAATGTATAAACAAAGCTCTTCATACGTTTATTCCAGATTTCTTCGTCATAGCTATAAGTACCATCTTCATTCTTAACAAGCCATGTTAACATTTTTTCACTATTTAAGACTTCACTCTGGTTGTTAGGTAGTTCATAAGTAATAGAAGTCTTTAAATATTTCTTTAATGTTTCAGCTTCAGCTTTGACAGTTTCAGTTGTTTTGCCAGGAACCTTATAAGCATCCTTTACTTTAGCAACATTTAAACTTGTCTTCTGAAGACCAATAGCTTTATTTACTGCTTCATAAACAGTTTCCTTATTTAAACTATTACCAGCTTTTTCCTTTTCTACAGTAAAAGTACCATTTTCATACTTCATACGTGCATCAGTAGGAGCTGTTTGGTTTTCATCCTTTAACTGATTCTTCTGATAAAGAACAGTCTTTAACTTATTTTCATCATAAGAAGCCTTAGTCTGAATAGTTTTCTTATTTCCCTTGTGATTAAATAAGTAATTCTTGAACCATGTGAATGAATCCTGTTTCTTCAACAATGCTTCAACCTGTCCATCAGGAACATAACTCATATTGATGTCTTTTGCTGAAATAGTTTCGGTAGTCTTATTTCTAAACTTCATTTCCAAAGTGTAGTTTAACTGATTTTCAGCAATCTTCTTTTCCGCATCCGCAACACTTAACTTACCTACATTTACATTATTGATATAAGTAGAAGGTAAGAAGCGATCACTATAAGCTGTACCCATATGATTAATATAGAGGAATACTGATAATCCAAGAATCACGAGTACAGATACAATAATCACAATAATCTTATTTCTTTTCTGCAAATTTGTCATGTTATCTTTTATCTCCCTTATACTACCCTTCCTAATTCCATGATTATAACAAACATTTGTAAAAAGGTAAATCAAGATTTGTGAAATGACTTAAAAATACACAACTTGTACAAAAGAATTTAGTTTTAACTTATTTTTTGTGAATAAATTTTGTCGAAATGGTGTTAACTTATTGTTAGTGTATTGAATGTACTGACAACGAATTTACAAGCTAATGCTTTGCTGATGTGGAAATATTATAAATATTTTCTTGTAGAAATAAGTAATTACTATGATATGTGGGTATTAAATAGTATGGAAGGGTGTGATTGAATGGCAATACCAACAAGTATTAGAACGTTGTTGTCGGGAGATGTTGTTGAATGGGCAAGAATTGAATTGTAACAAACTTGGGATCCAGCAGCATCTTTGAAAACTATATGTGCATTTGCGAATGATCTTGATAATTGGGGTGGTGGATATATTATTGGGGTACAAGAGGTTAATGGAAGACCCATTTATCCTTTAAAGGGTGTGCCACCAGAAAAGTTGGATTCTTTTCAAAAAAGTATTTTTGCGAAATGTAAGCTTCTTAGACCATCGTATACACCTATAATTAGTGTAGAAAAATATCAAGGTAAGTATTTTCTGGTTATATGGTGTCCAGGTGGAGATAATAGGCCATACTCGTCACCAAAGACGATGGAGAAAAATAATAGAGAACGAATACATTATATTCGTAAAGCATCAAGTACTGTAGCGCCATCTGATGATGAAGAAAAGGATTTGTTCAATCTAGCGAATAGAGTTCCATTTGATGATAGAATAAATCATCAGGCAGAAATTACTGATTTAAATATCACTTTGATTCAAAATTATCTGAGGGAAATAGGAAGTTCATTATATGAAAAGTCAATAACTGGAGATTTCGCGGAATTATGTAGTGATATGAATATAATTAGTATACTTCCAGAATATGTAAAACCTAAAAATGTAGGATTAATGTTTTTCTGTGCACAACCAGATAAATTTTTCCCATTTACACAGATCGATGTAGTTCAGTTTCCAGATGGTTTAGGTGGAGATAATATAATAGAAAATACATTTAAAGGACCGATTCATCATCAACTTAGAGAGGCATTACAATTCATAAAGAATTCAATTGTGAGTAAAAAAATAGTGAAAAGTGCAGATAAAGCAGAATCTGATTGGGTTTTTAATTATCCGTATGCCGCATTAGAAGAAGCACTTGCGAATGCGGTTTATCATCGTGCGTATGATATTAGGGAACCTATTGAAGTAAGAATTGAAAAAATATGATTGAAATAGTAAGTTTTCCTGGGCCAGATCGCTCGGTGACTCAAGAAGGATTGAAACGATATAAGGTTTCTAATCGTAGATATAGAAATCGTCGTATAGGAGACATTCTTAAGGAACTACATTTGACTGAAGGTAGAAATACAGGTTTTGGAAAAATTTTAAGTGCACTGGAAGAAAATGGATCTCCGAAACCAGAATTTGAGACAGATGAAGGACATAACTATTTCATAACAAGATTATTTGTGCATAAAGCATTTATGAAACAGGAGCGAAAAGGAGCCGAAGTTACGCAAAAAGGAGCCAAAGTTGATGAAAAAGGAGCCGAAGTTGGGCGAAAAGGAGCCAAAGTTGATGAAAAAGGAGCCGAAGTTGGGCGAAAAGGAGCCAAAGTTGGGCGAAAAGGAGCCAAAAAAGGAATCGAAAGAAGTCTGGAAATACTTAATAGAATGAGAGAGAATCCTTTGATAACTCAAGTTAAATTAATGGAAGAATTTGGTCTCTCAAGAAAACAGATTCAAAACATAATACAATATTTGCGTCAAAATGGACTTGTAGAAAGAGAAGGATCAAATAGAAGTGGTAAATGGATTGTAAAGAAATAAGAATACATTACTACATTTTACACACTTCTAATTATTCAAAATACAATGAGTATATCAATATAATTTGAATTATATTCTTATATAACTGTTAAACATCAGTCACTTTTTTTCATAGTTATTTAATATGTGTTATAATGTGGTCAAAGTGAGGTAATGCTATGAAGATATATTATGAAGTACATGGAAATGGTTATCCAATTATTCTATTACATGGTAATCAGGAAAATAGAAGAATATATGATCAATTAGTTAAAGATTTAGAAAACGATTATCAATTAATCGCAATGGATTCACGTTATCATGGTAAATCTATTAAGAGTGGTCCTTTAACGCTAGACCGTATGGCTCAGGATGTGATGGATGTCGCTAATGAGTTAGATTTAGAAGCGTATGATGTCATTGGATTTAGTGATGGTGCAAATATTGCACTCACACTTGCAGGCAAAGATGAACGTTTAAAACATATGGCACTTCTTTCACCTAATGCAACGCCAAAAGGTATTAAGTGGTATTATCGTCTCCATATGTATATGACATTACTCTTATTACCAATATTCTGTATATATGATAAGAGATCAAGAATACGTTTTAAACTCATCTCATTTATGACAAAAGAGCCACATTTTACTACAGATTATTTATCAGAACTCAAGATTCCAGCTTTATTGCTATCTGGTGAAAATGATGTAATCAAGGATTCTGATTTCACATTTATTCAGTCATCATTACCTTATTGTGTACATAAGGTTATTAAGAATTCACCACACTTCTTATTAGGTGATCAATATGATAAAACATTAAGAGAAATAAGGGGGTTTTTATATGCCTGTCATCATGAAGCATAATGTATTAGAAGTAAAGAATGTTGTATTTGGGGAAGGAACACCAAAGATTTGTCTTCCCATTGTAGATACAACAAAAAAAGATATTATTGATACTTTAGTTTCTTATAAGGATTTAGATTATGATGTTGTAGAAATTAGATTAGATTTCTATGAAGGATTAAAAGAAGGTCATCTCACTGATGTATTAAAAGAAATCAAAGAACATACAGATAAACTTGTATTAGGTACAATTCGTACTGTTTCTGAAGGAGGAGAAGGAGAACTTACTTCAGTAGAGTATATGCATTGTATTAAAGAAATCTGTGATGCGCATGTTGATTTAGTAGATATAGAATTATCGCAGGGCTATGAATCAGTGATGGAATTAGTTCAATATGCCCATAAAAAGGGTGTTCATGTTGTTATGAGTGAACATCATTTTGATGAAACACCATCAAGAGAAGATATGCAGGAAACACTAGAAAAGATGGAAATATTAGGTGCTGACTTACCTAAACTTGCTGTTATGCCTGAATCTAAAGAAGACCTATTAACACTTCTAGAAGCTACTCTTTATTCTAGTCAACATTTAAGAAGGCCTATTATTACTATGTCCATGGGTAAACTAGGACGCCTGTCACGTATGATGGGTGAATATTTTGGTTCATGTATGACTTTTGCGACAGCTAAGGATGCCAGTGCACCTGGACAGGTTCCTCTTGATGATTTAAAGAAGGTATTAGAGGTTCTACATGATTAATTTAGATCATGCGAAAAAGGCATTTGATGAGTATGTCAATCGCTATGATCTCTCTATCCCACATATTCATCTTAAATATGTGCATTCTTATAAAGTGATGGATGTCATGGGTGAGTTGTGTGATATGAAAGGAAAAACTGAAGAAAAAGACTTATGTCTATTAATCGGCCTATTACATGATATAGGCCGTTTTGAACAGTTTCGTGTTTATCATTCTTTTTTAGATAGAGATACTGTTGATCATGCAATGTATTCTTCTTATATATTATTTGAAGAGGGACTCATTAGAGAATTCATAGAAGAAGATACATATGACTCAATTATCAAACATGCCATAGAACAGCATAATAAATACAAGGTAGAAGAAGGCTTTAGTGAAGAAGAACTCTTTTATATACATATGATTAGAGATGCAGATAAATTAGATCATTTCCGTGTCAAAGATGTAGAAAAAGATACAGTCTTACTAGGCGTTACTTATGAAGAAGCAGGTAAAGAATCTATTACTGATGAAGTATATCAACAATTCTGTAAACATCAATTAATCTATGCTCCTACAAGAAAAACACATTTAGATATGTGGATCTCCTATATTGCTTTTATATTTGACCTTTATTTTGAAGAAAGTAAAACATATATTGAAAAAAATCACTATATCGAAAGAAGTTTTGATAAAATAAAAATAGAAGATCTAGAGATATTGGAAAAATATCAAGCATTAGAGAAATGTGCACTAGATTATATTGAAGGAGGACATATATGAGTTTACCTAAGGATTTTCTATGGGGTGGAGCTCTTGCAGCTCACCAATTTGAAGGTGGTGTATTAGACACTACTAAAGGTTTAAGTGTTGCGGATGTAATGACAGGTGGTAACGTAACAACACCACGCGTTATTACTGATGGAGTAAAGGAAGGATTATATTATCCTAACCACATTGGTATTGATTTCTATCATCATTACAAGGAAGATATCAAGTTATTTGCTGAAATGGGCTTTAAATGTTTCAGAACATCTATTGCCTGGACAAGAATCTTCCCATTAGGTGATGAAGAACAGCCAGATGAAGAAGGTTTACAGTTCTATGATGATGTATTTGATGAATTATTAAAATATGGTATTGAACCAGTTATTACATTATCTCACTTTGAAATGCCTTATCACCTTGCGAAAGAATATGGCGGATTCATGAACAGAAAGACTATTGATTTCTTTGTAAAGTTCGCAGAAGTATGTTTCAAGAGATATAAAGATAAAGTTAAATACTGGATGACTTTCAATGAAATCAATAACCAGATGAACTATAAGAATGATATCTTCGGATGGACTAACAGTGGTGCTCATTTTGGAAACTATGATAATCCAGAAGAAGCTATGTATCAGTGTGGTCATTATGAATTAGTAGCCAGCGCAAAAGCTGTTAAGATTGGTCATGAAATCAATCCTAACTTCTTAATTGGTAATATGATTGCGATGGTTCCTATTTATCCATTCTCTTGCCGTCCAGCAGATATGGTATTATCTACTGAAATGATGCATCAGAGATGGTTCTTCTGTGATGTACAGTGCCGTGGTCATTATCCACGTTATGCATTAAAGATGTTTGAAAACAAAGGCTTTAACTTAGATATCACTGAAGAAGATAAAGAAGCTTTAGCTGCAGGTACAGTAGATTATATTGGTTTCTCTTATTACATGACTAATACTGTAGACTCTACAGCTCATAAAGATGTTTCTAAGTCATTAGATGGCTCTAGTGAACATTCAGTTGCTAACCCATTCATCAAAGTATCTGACTGGGGCTGGGCAATCGATCCAGAAGGTTTACGTTATGCTTTAAATCAGATGTATGAAAGATATGAAAAACCATTATTTATTGTAGAAAATGGTTTTGGTGCTATCGATAAGAAAGAAGAAGATGGTAGTTGTCATGACCCATATCGTGTAGATTACTTAAAGGCACATATCGAACAGATGAAAAAAGCTGTAGAAATCGATGGTGTTGATTTAATGGGTTATACACCATGGGGCTGCATTGACTGTGTCTCTTTCACAACAGGTGAAATGAAGAAACGTTATGGCTTTATCTATGTAGATCGTAATAATGATGGAAGCGGTACACTAGAAAGAAGCAAGAAAGATTCATTTGATTGGTATAAAAAAGTTGTTGCAAGTAACGGTGAAGATTTAGGTTAATTCGCCCTCAACATTGCGAAAAAAAGAAACCCATGAGAAATGCTTGACATTAGGCTCATGGGTTTTTATACTGTTTAAGGGTAGACATTCCAAGTGTTTATCAATAATCAAAAAAACGTTGATAAATTCAACATTTTTTCGTGTTAATAAATTATTGGTGAGATATTTTCTTATCTCAAGCATATTAGTTGCATGTGCAACTAATTTAGACTAATATAGAAGTAGAAAAGAATCTATTAGGTAGTTATTCCTAATAGATTTTCTTATGAGGAGGGTAAATAACATGGAGGTAATCAAGAGAGATGGCTCTAAGGTAGCCTTTGATGGAACTAAGATTGAAAATGCGATTTTAAAGGCAATGCGCTATGGAAGTGGTATTGTGAAACCTGAAATTGCATCAAAGATCTCACATGAAATTGAAGACTGGCATAAATCAAGTGGAGCAGCATCTATCAGTATTTATCGTATTGAAGGACAGGTTTTTGAAAAGTTAATTGAAAAGGGAGAAGTACTCACTGCCAAGGCTTATGAAGGTTATCGTAAGGTAAGAGAATTCCAGAGAGAAACTAATACAATTGATAATGCGATTTATGGTATTGTGAATCAGACTAATAAAGAAGCAATGGATGAAAACTCTAATAAAGATGCAACAGTCCTTGCAACTCAGAGAGACTTAATTGCTGGTGAATTCTCTAGAGACTATTGCCGCCGTTTATTATTACCACCAAAGATTGTACAGGCACATGATGATGGTATTATCCACTTCCATGATATGGATTACTATATCCAGAAGATGCATAACTGTGACCTAGTCAATTTAAAGGATATGTTTGCAAATGGTACAGTAATCAATGATAAACTCATTGAAACACCTAAGTCTTTACAGACAGCATGTACTGTAGCAACACAGATTGTTCAGCAAGTAGCTAATGGTCAATATGGAGGACAGACAATCTCTATTTCTCATTTAGCACCTTATGTACGTGTGTCATATAAGAAACACTTAAAGGCTGTAAGAAAAGAAGGCGAAGAAGTAGGTATTGATTATACTGAAGAACAGATTGAAAAGATCGCAAAATCTCGTCTTCATGAAGAAATCAAAGCGGGTGTACAGACTATCCAGTATCAGATCAATACATTCTCTACTACAAATGGTCAGGCTCCATTCTTATCTATTTTCATGTATTTAAGAGAAGAACCAGACTATATTGAAGAAACAGCTTTATTAATTGAAGAAATCTTAAAACAGAGATATATCGGTATGAAGAATCCTGTAGGTGCTTATGTCACTCCAGCATTCCCTAAATTACTTTATGTATTAGATGATAATAATGTTCCTGATGATTCACAATATCGTTATTTAACAGATTTAGCTGTTAAGTGTGTATCTAAGCGTATGATGCCTGATTTCATCAGTGCTAAAATCATGAGAGAAAACTATGAAGGACAGGTATTCCCATGTATGGGATGTCGTTCATTCTTATCTCCATGGAAGAACGAAAAAGGTGAATATCAGTGGTATGGTCGTTTCAACCAGGGTGTTGTTACACTTAACTTAACTGATGTTGGTTTATCAGCTAATAAGAATATGGATTCATTCTGGAAGATTCTAGATGAACGTTTAGATTTATGTTATGAAGCATTAATGTTGAGACATGAAAGCTTAAAGGGTACTCCTTCAGATATTTCTCCAATTCATTGGCAGTATGGTGCAATCGCTAGATTAAAACCAGGAGAAAAGATTGATTCATTATTAGATACTTGTTATTCTACATTATCATTAGGTTATATTGGTTTATATGAATGTGTAGTCGCATTAACTGGTCAGTCTCATACTACAGAAGAAGGCGATGCATTAGCTCTTGAAATCATGCAGAAATTAAGAAATGCATGTGATAAGTGGAAGAAGGATACAGGTTTAGGATTTGCCTTATATGGTACTCCTGCAGAATCTACTACTTATACATTAGCACGTGCATTAAAGAAGAGATTTGGTATCGTACCTGGTGTAACAGATAAAGACTATATTACTAACTCTTATCATGTCAATGTAAGAGAACAGATTGATGCATTTGCGAAATTAGGCTTTGAAGCAAAGTTCCAGAAGATCTCTTCTGGAGGAGCTATTAGTTATGTAGAAGTCACTAATATGACTAATAACTTTGATGCAATGAAAGAATTAATTAACTATATGTATGAAACAATCCAGTATGCTGAAATCAATACTAAGTCTGACTATTGTCAGGAATGTGGTTTCTCTGGAGAAATCTTATTAGATGAAAACAATGAATGGTATTGTCCAAACTGTGGTAATAGAAACCATAAGACATTAAATGTATGTCGTAGAACATGTGGTTATCTTGGTGATAACTTCTGGAATAAAGGACGTACACAGGAAATCAAAGAACGTTTTGTACATTTAGACAATAGAGTATATCAAGAAAATAACTAAGGAATACCTTGAGAGATAACCGTGATTGGTTATCTCTTTTTATTTAAAGCTCCTTTTTTGCAATGGGTGGTGATTTTTCGCTTATTTACTATGTTTAGAGCTTATTGCATCTCGATATCGCACTCTTTTTGGCGACAAAACTGCCATTTCCATAAATTTTAATACCTTATCATACTTATCCTTTGGGCCATTCATAATGAACCAATATAGATTCAGCCAGTCTTGGAGGTGTTCTCTGTCATAAGCTCCGTGATTTCTTATGAATTGCTTCAATAATAAATGAAGATTATTAACTGGATATAAGGGGTTGACTTTATCTGATAAACCTTTGTTTCTCTTGTTGAGTATACTTTGCTTTTTAGTTCTAATTCTTCAATCAATATACTGTGAGAATTCTCATCATTATGCACTAATATAGAGCCTCTTGCAATATGCTTACTGTATGTTTCTTTTGTTGATTTTCTTGAGGATTTTGATGTTCCTGTAACTATAAAAATTGATTTTGTCTCGTTACAGGCAACATTAACACCTATTTTATTTCTAGAAATTCCTCTTAGTTTCTTTCCATCTTTTGTCGCTAGCTTACTTTTTACCTTTGTAAAATAGATTTCATCTAAATACACCGTGCCATCTAGTACAACATTGTCTTGTATTCCTTTTAAGACTTCAAATATCTTAATCAGCCAATATTTGCCTATAGTTGGTGAATTTCTATTATCGTAGGCTGCTGAATTTATAAACTGAAATTCAAACAAATGCAGTAAATACTCAATCCATTCTGAAATATGAATCTTTTTTGAGATTTTCAATAAAATATAGCAAAATATTGAAAAGCTAAAGATTCCTTGATAAAATTTTTTCATAGAAAATATAAATGATATCATTTAAAAAGAGAGATCTTTTAAAAGGAGATGATTATTCAAAAAAACAGCCTATTCATATAATCTTAAAGGAGGGAAATTTTATGAAGAATAAGTCAGAGAAAATTTATCACTTTTTGTCTTTTGCATGTTCGGTAGCACTCGCAGCATATATAATTTTGTCTCTTCATCATTTAACAGAGAGTGCTTCTTATATGTCTGGTACTACTTACAAATTTCTTGTCGGTGCAGAATTTGTTCTATTAATCATAGTATTTATAAGAATTTTCTGGGCATTCAGAAAATTGAGAGAAGTCGGAACGGGGAAATAATGAAAATTTTAAAATTTATTAGAATACCCACATTCCACAGG
>ERZ869979.343-NODE-343-length-14171-cov-5.131829_pt1 | contig 14171 bp, 22 predicted proteins | sample MGYA00521269_ERZ869979 | MGnify/ENA primary metagenome ERZ869979 (study PRJEB32232, sample SAMN07284974) | human gut metagenome | biome: human-associated habitat; material: feces | host: Homo sapiens | place: Tanzania | collected 2014-04-05 ... | reverse complement strand
TTTTTTTCAAGCAGAAGACGGCATACGAGATTCTCCGGAGTGACTGGAGTTCAGACGTGTGCTCTTCCGATCTGGTGAATCTTTCTTATTTAACTAACCAAATTTGGTCAGATCGGATAGTAGTTTTATTTAGCTCTTACAACAATAACCTGTGCATCTCTTGCGTTTAAACGCTTGAAAATGTTGGCAATCTTCTCATTTCTAAAAGTCTGTGCGATTTTCTCGTCAGGGTACGCTTCACGTACGATCAGATACTCATCTGCATTCTCGGTAAACTCGTTTTTCTTAACAAGTTCATAAATGCTTTCAGGAATGACATCATTGCTAACATTCGGATAGAATTCCTTAGAATCAATTGCAAATCTTGTCAGGGTTTCAAACATTCTAGGATTATGAGTTCTAGCAGAAATGAAAGTTAAATTATCACTTCCAAAAACTGTCTGAATCATCATAAGGCTAAGTCCTTTGCCCTGTGCTCTCGGATGTAATACAACTCCATGTAAATAGAGAGTACTAATATCTCTGAGCTTTGCAAAAACGGAAAAACCATCGAGGGAACCGTCTTCATCGAACGCCAAACAAATCGTATAATCTTCGTTTCCAAACAGATGATCATATACATCCTTGTAATCTGTCGGAAAATGCGCTGCATTTGCAACCTCTAAGCACTGCTTAGCGATTTCTTCCTTGTTTTCAAAGTCTGCAGGAACACCAAAACAAATTCGCCATCCATACCACAACATAACTATACCTCCTTGTAATAATAATGTTAGGGTCTTTGTTACCTACTGAGTTGGCAGCTTGCTTATACTTTACTGACAAATCCGACAGCATCATATACTTGTGCAAGCTTGGTTTTTGCGGTTTCGTGTGCATTTCTAGCTCCTTTCGCATAGATTTCTCTGAGGAAGTCATCATACTCTTTAGAGTCTAATTCATGGTATCTCTCCTGAATTTTACCTAAAGTGTCTGCGACAACTTCACCAACAGCTACCTTAAAAGTCCCGTATCCGGCACCATCAAATTCTTTTTCTACTTCTGCCACACTCTTGTGTGTAATAGAAGAGTAAATATCAATGAGGTTACGAATACCAGGCTGCTCCTCTGAATATCTTACAATATTCATAGAATCTGTTTTAGCTTTTTTGAACTTTCTGATAATGGTATCCTTTGGGTCTAATAAGGAAATAAATCCGTTCGGATTCGGATCCGATTTAGACATTTTCTTCAAAGGATCTTGCAGACTCATAATTCTTGCGCCTGTTTCAGAGATGAAAGCATCAGGAATCTTAAAGATCTCACGTTTATAGGTAGAATTAAATCTCCTAGCAAGATCTCTTGTAATTTCAAGATGCTGTCTTTGATCTTCTCCAACAGGTACATAATCCGGGTCATACAAAAGAATATCAGCTGCCATAAGAACAGGATAATCAAACAGGCCAACGCCAACGTTTTTCTGTTTCTGAGATTTGTCCTTAAACTGTGTCATACGACTGAGTTCTCCCATATAAGTAGAACAGTTCAAAATCCAAGCCAGTTCGGCATGCTCATGTACATGAGACTGTACAAAGATAGTGTTAATATTGGGATCAAGTCCACATGCAATGTACTGCATAACAGCTTTCTTTGTGTTTTCACGTAATGCTACCGGGTCCTGTGGTACTGTGATTGAGTGTAAATCAGCAATAAAGAATTTGCATTCATATTCATGCTGAATGTTAACCCAATTCTTCAAGGCACCTAAATAGTTGCCAAGAGTGAGTACGCCTGAAGGTTGAATTCCGCTTAAGATGGTCTTTTTTTCCATGCTAAACGCTCCTTTCAATGGTGGTTATATAGTTGTCAATGTGCGCCAAACTACTTCAACTGAAATAGTTTACGGAGCAATTATACATGCCGACACTCATTGTGTCAATAGCAAACTCAAAAAAAGATAAAAAAAGTAGCTATTTTGTTGTAAATAGCTACTTTTTAGGCTTATTTTGTCTATTTTATACATATTTCATTAATTATATCTTTATATTGTTCTACTAATTTATTTAAGCTTTGAATTGTTATATGTTCATCTACTTCATGAGCTGTTACAGGCCCTGCTCCTAAAATCATTCTGTTTCCTTTTAACATACTTGCTTCTGTAAAGTAATTTGCTGTATCATGTGTATTAATAAAATCAATGTCGTTATACCAAGCATTAATTTGTTGTATAATGTTTGCTTTACAATCATATTTTAAAGCAAGTTCTTCCACTTTATCCTTTAATATTTTTATATGTTCATCTTTTGCAATTCTAAAATCTAAAGTTGCTTTACAATATGCTGATACTGAATTTATTGCACTTCCTCCATTTATTACTCCAACATTCATAGTTGTGTATGGAATTTCAAATTTATCATTTATATCTGGCTTTATATTTTTATTGTAAAATTCATCTAATTCGTAAAGAAACTTTATACATGCTAGATTTGCACTCTTTCCTTTTGCAGGATTACTTGAATGAACTTTAATTCCTTTAAAACTTAAATTATATGCTAGTAATCCTTTACAACCAGTTACAGTTACATTATTTGTAGGTTCTCCAACTAATATATATTCAGGAAACTTCTCATTTGTATCTAGAACTTCTCTTATTCCTTCAAAGTTTTGCTCTTCTGAGTAAGTAAAATATGCTTTTATACCATGTTTTAATTTGGACAAATCAATTTCACTAACTGCTTTAATAAATGCTGCAATTCCGCTTTTCATATCACAGCTTCCTAGTCCATATAATTCTTCACCTTTTTGAGTTAACTCAAAAGGATTAGTTTTCCATCCATCTATATACTCAACTGTATCTGTATGTCCAACAAATCCAAATTTAGGATTTTCACCATAAGACATAATCAAGTATTTTCCTTTACGCTCAGTTTTAAAATTTAACTTCTTCATTTCACTTTCAATATAATTTATTATTTTATCATTTTCTTTATCTTTAATTGTATTAAAAGATACTAGTTCTCTTAAAATATTTACGACTTCCATTATTATCTCCCTCGTTCATTTTTTCGTTATTGTATTTTACAATATATCCAAAAATATGTCAACTATAACTTTATATTTATTATATATAATTTATATACAATAACAAAAGAAGAGAGCATGCATAACATGCTCTCCCCGTTGACATCACTATAAGTTAGATTTAAAAGATTTAAGATTAGAATGCAGTACCGTATTAAACTCAACTGCCTCACCGTCTTCTCCTCTTTCAATCAATTTAGAAGTGATAGTATCTGTAGAAATAACACACTCAATAGAAGAATCTTCTGAAACATAAAAAATTACAATAACGTAATCCGTTAAAGAAGAACGGTTATGCGTAGACAGCACCTGGACTTTCGCATCGGGCTCAATAGCCTTCAAAATCTCGATACACTTGCTATCTAAAAATTCGTCGTTTACAATGTCTGCTATTTTCCTTAACAGCTCTCTTCCTTTATAATCAAGCTTCTCATCATTAAAAGATAATGCAATAATATATCTGTTGCTAGTACTACTGCTTTTGTTTCTTTCAATGAAGTTATTAATTTTCAGTTTCATAAATCTGCTGCTTAATGCTTCACGGTTTTCAACATACGTGCTCACATCAAAGCACAAATCCGTTTTTGTTGCAAAAAAATCAATAATAGAATAGATAAACCGAGTATACGTTGCCTTTGTTGCTTTTTTCCCCATAACTATACCTCCTAATTATAAGTGATAAAAAAGAATTGTTACAAAGTACAAATTTGTACTTTCGCCAAGCATACCAAACTAGTACAGTTCAATATTTCAGCTTTTTTTACGGCTGTTATTTTAACATTTTATTAGCAGATATTCAATATTTTATATGCATTTATTTGATTTTTTGTGATTTTTTTAAATTTCCAAAAATTTCCTGTATTATTTTTTCATAGTTACACAAATTAATAGTGTAAAGTGTAACAAACATAAAACACTTTAATACAAAAAAACTGGAGGTGAATTTAAATGGCTTCAACAAACAGCAAAATGACAAATAAACAAGCTAAAGCTGCTTTAGACAAATTCAAATATGAAGTAGCTAACGAAATCGGAGTTAACCTAAAACAAGGTTATAACGGTGACTTAACTTCTAAACAAGCTGGTTCTATAGGTGGTGAAATGGTTAAAAGATTAGTTGCTAATGCTGCTAACCAAATGCAATCACAACAACCTAACCAATAATTTAGGTATAATTAGTGTTAGAAAGTTAAAAAGATGGTGAGTTAATTCACCATCTTTTTTTATTTACCTATTTCTAAATCTACTGAATTTCCATGTAAGTCTGTACCTTTTCCAGTTTTGTAATCTAGATTATATCTTTCTACATATTCTGCATTTTCATCTGTAGAATCATATATTTCTATAATCATAACATCTTTACTATCTGAATATAATATAATGTCACTTGCTGTATTTCCAGTTTCTTTTTCATAATATTTATTTGCACAATCTTTCCATTCTTGATTAGTATGCTCTACTACTTTTTCTTCTTGTTTTACTTCCTCTTTATTATCTACTGCTTTATTTTTATTATTAATAACAACAAAAACAATTGATGCTATTATTAAAACTAAAATTAAAAATACAATCAATCTTTTTTTATTCATATTAGCCTCCTATTAAATAACATTATCTACTATATAATATCAAAAAAAATTCAAAAAGTCTATTATTATTCAAGATATTTACAGATATTATTAGTATATATTATTTCTAGCTTGTGCAAAGCTCTAGTCATGGCTACATATAATAATTTCATATCTAATAAGCTATCACTATTATAAATTGAATCGTCAGCATCAGCTATTATTACAACATCAAATTCTAATCCTTTAGAAAGATAAGATGTTAATATACATACACCACCGTCATATTTTTCTTGATCTTTATATATTATTTCTGATTCTATATTATTTAATTTAAATGTTTTATGTAGTTTAGCCATATTTTCCTGACTTTTATATATTATTGCAATTGATTTAAAACCATCATTTAAATATTTTTTTACTTGATTTGTTATATATTCTTCTTTGTTACTATTAATATTACTTTTAATAACTGGTCCTGCACTACGTATAACAGGTTGTGCCATTCCAAGATTAATTGCATGAGATATTTTATTTGCTTCATTCATTATCTCTGTAGATGTTCTGTATGATTTTTTAAGGTTAAGTAAATTAGCATCTGGAAGTACATTTTCTATTACTTCATTCCAATTTGTTATAGCTCTATATGCATATATTCCTTGAGCCATATCACCAAATATAGAAAAATGGGCATTAGGAAAAAGCTTTTTTAAAATATAAAATCCAAACACTCCAAAATCTTGAGCTTCATCTATAACAACACTTTTTATCTTCTTATATTCTTCGTTTCCAAATAAATATAATTTAATATACATTAGTGGAGCAATATCTTCATTTTCAATGATGTTTTTCTCTAGTGATTGTAAAGTATATTCTTTTATTTTTTGATCACCTGTAATTTTTATAAATTCCTTGTAAATATTTAATACTTTAATATTACTTATACTTAAGAACTTCTTTATATCCTTTTCAAATCCATTTGTTGTTAATTCTTTAAGCATTGCTATCTCTTTTTTAGCAACTTTCTTTTTCATCTCAATTGTAGTTTGCTCTTTTTCTTTTTCAAACATTAATGTTTTTATTCTATTATATATATTCTCATCATTTTTTATTCTATTTGCAATTACTTTAGCAGTCATTTCAAGCTTTTGTGCAACACACTCACCTTGTATCTGGTTATATACATCTAATATTTCATCTTTAGACAAAATTAATATATCATTTAACACTAGTCCAGTATCTAATATCAAGCGCTTTTCAAGGTTATTTAGATATTTTTCTAACAACTTCATATAATTTAAGCTAGATTTAAATTTTAAATCTGAATTTTCTTTGCTTCCATTTATTATATCGTTTAATTTTTTAGTTGAATCTTCAAACTTTAATTTTTCGGCGGTATAATTAGAAGCCAGTTCCTCAAATGTAAGTTGAATAGCATTACCAGCATCTAAATCTGGCAAAACATTTGATATATAATTAATAAAGAACTTATTGGGTCCTATAACCATAAATTGATTTGGTTTATATTTGTTCGCATTATTGTACATTAGATATGCAATTCTATGTAAAGCAACTGTTGTCTTTCCAGAACCAGCTACTCCTTGAACAATTATATCTTTTTCAATACTTTCTCTAATTATACTATTTTGTTCACTTTGAATTGACGCTACTATATTTTTAAGTCTACTATCTGCATTTGCACCTAAATATGGTTTTAATAGCTCATCATCTGATACTGAATCTACATCAAAAATTTCCTTTACTTCACCTTTATTTATAATAATTTGTCTTTTTAATGTAAGGTTTCCGTTAATTCTTCCTTGAGGTGCATTATATCCGACTTTTCCTAAGTTACTATCATAGTACAATGAAGCTACAGGAGCTCTCCAGTCAGTAACTACAACTTTTCCATCTAAATCAATTACCCCTATTTTTCCTATATAAAGTTTATCTTTATATTTTCTGCTATCTTCTTTAAAGTCTATTCTTGCAAAATATGGTTTTTCTTTTATTCTATTTATATTAGCAATTTTAGTAGCTGTTGAAGACATCAGATTTTCTAGTAGCACAGGATTGCTTCTGTACTTGCTTGGTAAAGTTTTTAATATTTCTTCTTCACCATTTTTTATATAGCCTAACTCATCAATTGTTTTTAATAGTTTTTGCTTTTCATATTCTAAATCTTCCATAATACCCTCCTTTTTTTGAAATGCTTTTTTATTATAACCTAATATTATGTAATATGCAATAAGAGAACAAAAAAAGATGATACTAAATGTATCACCCTTTTAACTAAATAATATTATCCTAAAAATCCTGAATAATTTCTGCTTACCATTTGTGTCTCTATTGTATTTAGTACTTCTAATCCAACGCTTACTAAGATAAGTATTGAGTTACCACTAAATGATATAGATTGATTTGTGAAAGCCTGTAAAACTATTGGTAGAATTGCTATAGCAGCTAAGAATAAAGATCCTGCAGCTGTAATTTTTAATAATACATTGTTAATGTAATCTGATGTATTTTTACCAGCTCTTATACCTGGAATAAATCCACCATTTTTCTTTAAATTATTAGCAATTTCTACTGGATTTACTATAAACATAGTGTAAACAAATGTAAATAGTATGATTAGTAACATGTATATTACTGCATATCCTACTAAGTAACCCCATGGACTACTTGAAGATGCTGTAAATAAAGTATAAACACCTTTCCAAAATCCTGTTAAAGAATTTACATCAGTTACTAGGCTTATAATTATACTTGGGAATGACATAAATGACATTGCAAATATAAGTGGCATAACACCAGCCATAGCTAATTTTATTGGAATGTGTGTACTTTGACCACCATACATTTTTCTTCCAACTACTCTTTTTGCATAATTTACAGGAATTCTACGTTCAGCTTTTTGAACAAATACTACTGCAGCAACTACAGCTATTAATCCAGCTATAAATGCAGCAAATATTAATATTCCAGTAAATCCGCTTCCAGCAATATTAGCAAATGCTTTTATTGTTGATGGTAAACCAGCAACTATACCAAAGAAAACTATCATTGATATACCGTTACCGATACCATGTTCAGTAATTTTATCTCCTAGCCATGTTAATAATGAAGTACCAGCCATTAAAGAAATTATAAATAGGAAAAATCCTAGATATTTTCCAGCACCATATGTTAATGGTGTTAAAAGATATGCTTTGTATGTGAAGTATAATCCTAAACCTTCAATAAATGCAAACACAATTGTTAAATATTTAGTATACTTACTTAATTTCTTTCTTCCGCTTTCTCCTTCTTTGGCTAAACGCTCTAAACTTGGTATTACAAATTGTAATAAGTTTAAAACGATAGATGCTGTAATGTATGGTCCTATTGTCATTGAAAAAATAGATAATCTGCTAAATGCTCCACCAGAGATTAGGTTGATCATTGCTGATAATCCATTTGTTCCAGCACCTAATTGTTGATTAATTGTTATTTTATCTAGGCCAGGAATTGTAATAAAAGTTCCTACCCTAAATAAAAGTAATATTAGAAAAGTAAATAATAACTTTTTTCTAACATCTTTGACTGAGAATATGCTTTTAATATCTTCTAACATATTACTTCACCTCAGTCTTTCCACCTACAGCTTGTATTTTTTCTTCAGCAGTTTTTGAAAATTTATTAGCTACAACAGTAAGTTTTTTAGTTAGAGTTCCGTTTCCTAGAACTTTAACTCCATCTAATTCATTTTTAATTATACCTTCAGACATTAATAGTTTGCTATCAACAACTGTACCATTGTCGAATTTTTCTAAATCACTTAAGTTAACTATTGCGTATTCAGTTGCAAAGTGATTTTTGAATCCTCTTTTAGGAATTCTTCTATATAAAGGTGTTTGTCCACCTTCAAATCCTCTTCTAATGCTACCGCCTGTTCTAGCTTTTTGACCTTTGTGTCCTTTTCCAGCTGTTTTTCCAAGACCACTTCCAATACCTCTACCTACTCTTTTAGAGGTAGTTGTAGCACCGTATGCTGGAGCTAATTCGTGTATCTTCATTCAAGCTTCCTCCTCTCTTATTAATTACTAGTAATCATTATATCATTATTTAAGTATTTCTTCTACTGTTTTTCCTCTAAGTTTAGCAACTTCTTCTGGTGTTCTCATAGCTTTTAATGCTTTGATTGTTGCATAAACAACATTTCTGCTGTTACGAGAACCAAGAGTTTTAGCTGTTACGTTTTTAACACCTGCAAGTTCTAGAACTGGTCTTACTGCACCACCTGCAATGATACCTGTACCTTCAACTGCTGGTTTTAATATTACTTTAGATGAACCAAAGTTTGTAGTGTACTCATGAGGTAAAGTACCATTTACTAATGATACTTCAACTAAGTTTTTCTTAGCGTCATCAGTAGCTTTTTTGATAGCTTCTGGAACTTCTGCAGATTTACCTGTACCAACGCCTACGTGACCATTTTCGTCACCAACAACTACTAATACACTAAATCTAAAAGTTCTACCACCTTTAACAACTTTAGCTACTCTGCTTACATTAACAACTTTTTCTTTTAATTCAGTTTTAGTTTCTGCCATTTTAGTTTCTCCTTTCATTAGAATTCTAATCCAGCTTCTCTAGCTGCATCTGCTAATGCTTTAACTTTTCCATGGTATAAGTAACCATTTCTATCAAAGACAACAGTGTTAATTTTTGCTTTTTTAGCACGTTCTGCGATTAATTTTCCAACTTCTGTAGCTGCTTCAACGTTAGATGCTTTAGCTTTAACTTCTTTATCTAATGTTGATGCTGAGCAGATAGTAGTTTGTTTTTCATCGTCTATTACTTGTGCATATATGTTATTTAGACTTTTGAAAACACAAAGTCTTGGTCTCATAGAAGTACCTTGAACTTTAGTTCTAACTCTTTTTTGTCTAATAGTTCTTGTAACTTTTCTATCTGTCTTATTTATCATCTTAAGACTCCCTCCTTAACTTCTAAGATTATTTCTTACCGCCCGCTTTTCCTTCTTTTCTTATTATTCTTTCGCCAGCGTATTTAATTCCTTTACCTTTATATGGTTCAGGTTGTCTCTTTTCTCTAATATTAGCAGCAACTTGACCAACTAATTGTTTGTCAATACCTTTTACTACTATTGTATTTGGATTTGGTACATCTATAGTTATTCCTTCTATTTCTTCAATTTCAACAGGATGAGAATAACCTAAAGTTAGTACTAATTTATTACCTTGTTTTTGTGCTCTATATCCTATTCCGTTTACTTCTAATGTTTTTTCAAAACCATTAGTTACACCTACGATCATGTTATGAATTAAAGTTCTTGTTAATCCATGAATATTTCCGTGCATTTCGTTGTCTATAGTTACTTTAATTTCATTTTCTTCTTGTGCTATATTAACGCAAGGTAAGAATTCTTGTGTTAAAGTTCCTTTTGGTCCTTTAACTGTAACTGTGTGTCCTTCGATTTTTACTTCAACACCAGCTGGTATTGCTATAGGACTTTTACCTATTCTTGACATTTGGTATACCCTCCTTTATTTTTTAAATTCTATATTACCAAATATATGCTAAAACTTCGCCACCAACATTTTCTTTTCTAGCAGCTTTATCTGTCATAATTCCTTTAGATGTAGAAATAATTGCTATACCTAATCCGTTTAAAACTCTAGGTAAGTCTTCTACATTTGCATATATTCTTAGACCTGGTTTACTAATTCTTTTTAAACCTTGTAAAACTTTTACATTGTTTTGATATTTTAATGTAATTCTTAAAGTTTTGTGTGAATCTTCAATTATATCTGCTGACTCAACGAAACCTTCAGATACTAAAATATTTGCTATTGCTTCTTTTTCCTTAGAATAAGGAACGTCAACTGTTGCATGTCTTTGAGCGTTAGCATTTCTTATTCTAGTTAACATGTCTGCAATTGGATCTGTTGTATTCATTGCCTTTATTCCTCCTTTTCTACCAGCTTGCTTTTTTTACACCTGGTATATCTCCTTGATATGCTAATTTTCTAAAGCATAAACGGCATATTCCATATTTTCTCATGTAAGAATGTGGTCTTCCACATATTTTACATCTGTTATAATATCTTGTGCTAAATTTTGGTTCTCTTTGTTGTTTAGCTATCATAGATTTTTTTGCCATTTCAAGTCCTCCCTACTTTTCAGCGAATGGTAAGCCTAATAATTTTAATAATTCATAAGCTTCTTCATCTGTTTTTGCAGTTGTTACAAATACGATGTCCATTCCTCTTACTTTATCTATTTTATCATATTCTATTTCAGGGAAAATAATTTGTTCTTTTACTCCCATGTTATAGTTTCCTTTTCCATCGAAAGAGTGTGGATTAACTCCTTTAAAATCTCTTACACGTGGAAGTGCTACGTTAAAGAATTTAGTAGCGAAATCGTACATTTTTGCATTTCTTAATGTTACTTTGCATCCAATATTCATACCTTCTCTTAATTTGAAAGCAGCTATTGATTTTTTAGCTTTAGTAACGATTGGTTTTTGTCCAGAAATCATTTCTAATTCTCCCATAGCTACGTCTAAAGCTTTAGAGTTATCTTTAACTTCTGAAACACCCATGTTTATAACTATTTTATCTAGCTTTGGTACTTGCATTATTGATTTGTATCCAAATTTTTCCATTAATGCAGGAACAACTTCAGTTGTATATTTTTCTTTAAGGTTCATTAACTTTTTCCCTCCTTACTACTTCATTTCGTTACAGCATTTGCAAAATCTTGTTTTAGTACCGTCTTCGTTAACTTTAACTCCAAGTCTTACACCTTTTTCGCATTTATCACAATAAAAGCTTACTTTAGATGCATAAATTGGACTTTCAGATTTAACGATTCCAGATTCTTGACCTTGCTTTCTAGCTTTAACATGTTTAGTTCTAACGTTTATATCTTTAACAATTACTTTACCAGATTTTTTATCTATGTCTAGTATTGTTCCTTTTTTTCCTTTTTCAGCTCCTGTATTTACAATTACAGTATCACCTTTTTTTAATTTCATTTTTGTTAACACTTTAATTTCACCTCCGTATATTAAAGAACTTCAGGTGCTAGAGATAGTATTTTCATGTATTCGCCATCTCTTAGTTCTCTTGCTACTGGTCCAAAAATACGTGTTCCTCTTGGTGTTTTATCATCTTTGATTAAAACAGCAGCGTTTTCATCAAATCTAATATAAGAACCATCTTCACGTCTAAGACCTCTTTTACTTCTAACAATTACAGCTTTAACAACATCGCCTTTTTTAACTCCAGAGTTAGGTGCTGCTTTTTTTACAGATGCAACGATAACATCACCAATGTTACCCCATTTTCTGTAAGAACCACCAAGAACTCTAATACACATTAATTCTTTAGCTCCAGTGTTGTCTGCAACTTTTAATAATGTTTGTTGTTGTATCATGGATTAGTCCTCCCTTCAAATATATTTTACTATTTAACTTTTTCCACAATTCTTACAAGTCTATATCTTTTATCTTTACTTAGTGGTCTAGTTTCCATTACTTCTACAATATCTCCGATATCACATTCGTTGTTTTCGTCATGAACTTTAATTCTTAATGTTTTATTTTTGATTTTGTTGTAAAGTGGATCTTTAACTTTGTCGTCTATAGCAACAACTATTGTTTTGTCCATTTTATTACTTACAACTTTTCCTTGTTTAGTTTTTCTTAAATTTCTTTCCACGTTCTTATCCTCCTTTACCACTAATTATTTTCCTTTTCTGCTATTACAGTATTAACTCTAGCTATTTCTTTTTTAACTAAAGTTATTTTCTTAGGGTTATCAAGGCCATTTAGAGATTTTTGAAATCTTAATTTAAAAAGTTCGTTTTTAAGTTCTTTCAATTCTTTTTGTAGTTGTTCAACTGACATATTTTTGTATTCATTGATTTTACTAGATTTCATTATTGTACTCCTCCTTCTTGATCTTCTCTTTTAACTATTTTACATCTTATTGGAAGTTTGTGAATAGCTTTAGCTAAAACTTCTTTTGAAGTAGCTTCGTCAAGACCTGAAATTTCAAATAATATTCTTCCTGGTTTAACAGCTGCTACGAAATATTCTGGATTTCCTTTTCCTGAACCCATACGAGATTCAGCTGGATGTTTAGTTATAGGTTTATCTGGGAATATTTTAATCCAAGATTTACCAACTTTTTTAGTATATCTAGAAATAGTAACTCTGACAGATTCTATTTGGTTAGCAGTGATCCAAGCTGGTTCTAAAGCTTGTATTCCGTATTCACCATCTGTAACTTTAGTACCTCTTTGAGCTTTTCCTTTTAATATACCTTTTTGTACTTTTCTATATTTAGTTCTTTTTGGTGACAACATCTTTAGTTACCTCCTTCTTCAGTTTTTTTTGTAGGAAGTACTTCTCCTTTATATATCCAAACTTTAACACCTATAATACCATAAGTTGTTTTTGCTTCAGCAAATCCATAATCGATATCTGCTCTTAAAGTTTGAAGAGGAATTGTACCTTCATGATATGATTCTGTTCTAGCAATTTCTGCTCCACCTAAACGTCCAGATACAGCAGTTTTAATTCCTAGTGCTCCAGCTTTCATTGTTTTTTGCATTGCTTGTTTCATAGCTTTTCTAAAAGATATTCTTTTTTCAAGTTGTAAAGCAATGTTTTCAGCTACTAATTGTGCAGCCATGTCAACATCTTTAACTTCAACAATATTTAAAGATATTTCTTTTCCAATTTTTTTACTTAATTTTGCTTTTATTTCTTCGATTGCTGCTCCACCTTTTCCGATTATCATACCAGGTTTAGCTGCATATATATCTACTAAGACTTTATTTCCTTTTCTAGCTATTTCTATTTTATAGATACCAGCTGGTTTTAATAAGTCTTTAAGGTATTTACGAATGTTGTAATCTTCTACTAGGTTATTAGAATAATCTTGTTTATTAGCATACCATGTTGAAGACCAGTTTTTTATAATTCCAACTCTAAGTCCGTGTGGACTAACTTTTTGTCCCATTTTAAACTTACCTCCTTTATGCTTCTTTTAACACAACTGTAATGTGACTAGTTCTTTTTCTAATTCTATTTGCTCTTCCTTGAGCTCTTGGCATAATTCTTTTCATTGTAGTTCCTTGGTTAGCATATATTTCAGAAATGTATAATTTGCTTTCGTCCATATTATGATTGTTAACTGCATTTGCCATTGCTGATTTAACTAATTTTTCAACTACTGGTGCAGCTGCTTTATTAGTGTATTTTAATATTGCTATAGCTTCTTTAGCATTTTTTCCTCTAATAGTATCAATAACTATTTTAACTTTTCTAGCACTTATTCTAGCATGACGTAATTCAGCTCTTGCTTGTTTTTCTTCCATTTTTAGGCTCCTCCTTCATTAAAAGTTTCTTTATCTAACTTTAGTCTTTTTATCTCCAGAATGTCCTCTAAATAATCTTGTAGGAGCAAATTCTCCTAATTTGTGTCCAACCATATCTTCAGTTACATATACTGGAACGTGTTTTCT
>ERZ869979.337-NODE-337-length-14247-cov-4.779111_pt1 | contig 14247 bp, 13 predicted proteins | sample MGYA00521269_ERZ869979 | MGnify/ENA primary metagenome ERZ869979 (study PRJEB32232, sample SAMN07284974) | human gut metagenome | biome: human-associated habitat; material: feces | host: Homo sapiens | place: Tanzania | collected 2014-04-05 ... | reverse complement strand
GCCTGCGCTCATTGCCAAAGGTTCCCCTATCGGGAAAGTTTTCCCCGGTCGGAGAGCGGACTGCGAAGCAGACGGAGAGGACATGACGCTTCCAAGAGGTTTTACCGGGTTCCCTTCCGCAGATCCTGCTCCCAGACCATGCCGATGGCATCGAGCTTGGCGATCTGCTCCGGGGTCAGGCGGGGATCCTGTGCGGCGTAGCACTCCCGCGCCCGGCGCACCCAGTCGCCAAGGCAGAAGCCTTCGGGCGTCTTGTAGTTGACGGGCACGAGCAGGGTGCCCTTTTCTTCCGCATACCGCTTCACCTGCTGGTAAGCACACTCCCATTTGGCTTCGCGGGCATCCCACTCCATGCCGATCTCATCCAGCAGTGCGATGTGCTCCGCCGATACCTGCGAGGAGTTGGGTCGCGTCTTGCGGGCGGCGCGGAGGTTTGAGATCCAGACCCCCAGCCGGAACCCCGTCTCGTCGACGTAGCTGGCCGGCACCAGCAGATCGCCGTACTTTTTATAATACGCCTTGGCGCGGCGGTAGTTGCGCTGCCAGTTCAGATCGCGCTGCACGCCGCGGGGTTTGCGCACCCGGGCAGCCGCCTGCACCATCTCGGTGTGAAACAGCTCTTCCAGCGCGGCGGACTGTGCGGCGGTCAGGGTGGGGTCGTTTTTCTTGACCCGCTGCTTCTGGCGGGAGATCCAGCTGCCCAGCCAGATTCCCTCCTCGGTGATGTACTGGCTGGGTACGGGTGCGCCGTGATGCGCCTGCTTGTATTCCCGCGCCAGCGAAAGGCGGTAATCCCAGCCGTTGCTTCGGCTCCAGACCATGCCCAGCTTGTCCAGCAGAGCCTTGCGCTCCGGGGTCAGGCGGGTGCTGCTGTGGTCGGGCCGCTGGCAGGCATACCGCTGGCGGGCGATCCATTTGCCCAGCAGCAGGCCGTCTGCGGTGACGTACTCCGAAGGCACGTTCAGGTCGCCATGGGTCTTGCGGTACTCCACGGCGGCATCGTAGGCCTGCTGCCACTTGCGGTCATTGCGGTTGGTCCAGTCCACCCCGATGGCGTTCATCCGGGCGATCTGGTCTTCCGAGAGGGCATGATTCTTGTAGGCGGTACGCTGGCTGCCCAGCCAGACGCCCAGTGCCATCCCCTCGGGGGTGATGTATTTGACCGGCACCTCGAGATCGCCGTGCTCGAGGTAATACCGGGCGGCGGCGGCGTAGCTCTGCTCCCAGAGCTGGCTCATGGTATCCCAGACCATCCCCAGTTCGCTCAGCCGCTCCACCCGCTGCGGGTCGAGGCTGTGGCTGAAATACCGCTGCCGGTTGTACACGATCCACTCGCCCAGCGCAAAGCCGTTCTTATCCCTGTAGCGCACCGGCACCAGCAGGTCGCCGTGGGTGTCGCGGTACTTTTTGGCCGATTCCCAGCCCTTCTCCCACGCAAGCGTGAGCCGCTGCTTCCAGACCATGCCGATCTTATCCAGCTTGGCGATCTGCTCTTCGGTCAGGCGGCCGGGGCGTTTGCCCGCGCGGACTTTGCGCTGGATCTCCAGCCAGCGACCCACGGCAAGCCCCTCAGGTGTGACGTAGTTGCTGGGGAATTCCAAGCTCAGCTCGACACCGGCGCAGGCTTTTGCCGCCTCATAATATGCGTTCCAGCGTTGTTCCAACGCCTTTTTCAATTGCCGGAAGCAGATCACGCTCTGGCGAAGAGGATCCCTCTGCCGGAACGCGATGGGGATGCCCCCCTGCTGCTGGACGGCTTTTTCGTAGCTGCGGCGGGCATCCAGCACGGTGATGACCCCCTCAAAGGAGTCGGTGTAATCCACCAGCGGAACCCCGCCGCAGGCCGCCATGACCCGGTTGACCATCAGGCGTGCGATTCGGGGATCGCTGCTTCTGCGCAGCAGGATCGCCCCGTCGATGCCCTCCTGCGGGAGCATCGCATCCGGCTCGTTCCAGTACGCCAGCAGCCGCACGCCGGGTGCAGCGTCGTCCTCGAACGCTGCCCGCGCCAGGCTGTCCACCAGCGAGGAATCTCTGGCCACGGTGTAAACGCGGGGTGCAGCCCCCTCGTGGCTCAGCCGGACGCTCAGCTCGGGCAGGCAGTGCTGCAGCCATTCCTGATCCTCCGCCAACACATAGAACCGCCCTCCCTGTTCGGCCATGGATGCGATCGGCTCTTTTGCGGCCTCTTCTGCATCGCGGACGGCATAATCGAGGTTGTTGTAGAGCTGCACCAGCGGGTCGGGCAGGCCGGGGCTGTGGAGGTTCTTGACCCGGGCTTTCAGGCCGCACATCACATCCCTGCTGGACCAGAGCAGAGCCACCAGCTCGGGCGGCACCGGCATCGCTCCGGCGGCCGCGGCCTCGTTGACCGAGCAGCACACCGCCACCGCATCCTCCCCGAAGAGTTCCTGCGCACGCAGGCAAGGGCTCGGTTTGACCCCCATCTCCCCGAGACCCAGCACCCGGATGCCCGGGCAGAGGCCGATCAGCCGCGCCACGCTGCGATTCCACAGATCGGCGGCGATCGCATGGTAACCGTCCACGATCAGCCATGCGGGGCGGCTCTCGCCCAGCTCCACCCACTTCCGGGGGTCTGCCGCTGCCAGCTCTTCGCAGGAGGACAGCTCCACCTGTTCGGGCAGACCTTTCCTGATTTCCCCTTCGGAGAAACGGTTGATCGTATGTGAAACGGAGCGCATCTTCGCCGCACACTCTACCTGCCGCAGGCGCAGTGCATACGCCCCCGGCACCAGCCAGACGATCTTCTCCCCGGGATGCTCTGCCAGCAGCTTCCAGATCAGGGCAAGTTTGTCCGTACCGGTGGGCTGGATCACGGCCGCCCTGCCGCACTCCTGTATTTTTTTCATCGCCGCACCGTAGGCAGCGTTGCTCTGATACAAATCCATCTCCATAAGATCCCATCTCCCTGCACCGGCACCTCCCGCCCTTCCAGCGTCGATTTTGCGCGTCGTTTCGGGCGTTTTGCCGGAGTGTCCACCAGAAAGGTAAATTTCGCACTTTATTTGTATCACGAAAGTCATTTTCTTGTCAAGAGCCTTTCGGAAAATTTTCACCGCCTTTCGCGGGGGTGCGATCGGCCGCAAACAAAAACAACCGGGTCCTGTCGTCCGGATCCACGGCATGGAAACGGTGGATCCCGATCACAAGGCTCGGTTGTTTGGAGAATGCAGGTGCGCAGCCCCCTCCGCCTGCAGGCAGGATCCCCGGAGGGAGGCAGGGCTCAGAAGTGGCTGACCAGCCGCTCGCCCGACGCTGCCCCGCTTGCATAGCCGGTGGTGCGGCTGACCTGATTGTCCAGCGGCTTTCCGGCGGCGTAGAGGGTCAGATTGTGGACGAAGATGTCTGCAATGTTCTCCAGCGTTTTCGGCAGGCTGAACTTACCCGACACATGGGGGGTGATGATGACGTTCGGCTCAGCCCAAAGCGGATGGTCGGCGGGCAGCGGTTCCGGAGCCGTCACGTCCAGACCCGCGCCATAAATGTGTCCGCTGTGGACGGCCGCGGCCAGCGCGTCGCTGTCCACGCAGGAGCCGCGCCCCACATTGAGCAGGATGGCTCCCCGCTTGCACTTGGCCAGCCGTGCGGCGTCGAACAGCCCCTCCGTCTCCGGGGTTCCGGGCAGGCTCAATGCCACGCAGTCCGCCTCGGGCAATTCCTTGTCGAGATCGGCCTGTGCCACCACCCGCAGGCAATAATCCGGGCAGGGGGTATCCGGATGGACGCTGCGGCGGACGCCCACCACCTCAGCCCCCAGCGCGTGGGCACGGCGGGCAAAGTTGGAGCCAATGTCGCCCATGCCGACACAGAGCACCCGCGCACCATAGATGCTGCGCACCGAGTGGCCGGTGGGAGCCCACTGGTGGGCGTTCTGGCGGTCGCGGTAGAGGAAGAGGTCTTTCTGCAGACCCAGCCACATCCCCAGCATCCACTCGCTGATGGACAGCCCGTAGGCACCGGTGGCGTTGGTCACGATGCAGCCCTCGGGCAGGACGCCGGGCTTGAGGTAGTCGTTGGGGCCGGCCGCGTTGGACTGGAACCACTCGATGTGGTCGTTTTGGGCGATCAGCTTCACCGGCACATTGCCAAGGACGATCTCCGCCCAGACCGCATCCGCCGCGGTGACGGTGCTCGCGGTCGTGAAGCGGAACGCCGCTTCCGGCGCGGCGGCCTGCAATGCAGCACGCTGCGCCTCGGTGGTCGGCAGACAGACAAGGATCTTTTTGTTCAGGGAAGGCATAACGAAAACTCCTTTCGGGATGACTTTTTAACAATTTATAGCAATTCAGCTTTTTCATGCAACAGCAACATCGTTGAATTGCATAACGCAGAGATGCAGTTTTGATGTTGCACGAATCTCTTGACTTGCGATAATAGTAGCACAACCGGAAGGGAATGTAAAATGCAAAAAGTGGATGGAAGTATGTTTGCACAAATCCGTCCGCAAATCCTTGTGCATTTCACCAAAAGTATATCAATACATGAAAAACATATTGACATTTTGTGAAGAGGCAGGTATGCTTATGCCACAAGAAACGAGGAAGGTTACTGCGGAAGCGGGCTTAACCAAGGTCTTGCAAAATAGTCTGGCTGGTCGAATATGACCGGCAGAATGTTCTGTTTTGCAAATCTGGGGTTGCCTGCTTTTTTCTGTTTCCGGGGCAGGCGGCCGGACGACGGGAGGTGGAACCGGCACGGAAACAGCGAAAAACGCAGAACGCAGGATGATGGAGGAACCCCCATGAAGATCGTGAGAATTTACAATAACAGCTGCGCCTCCGTCACCGACGAGGCCGGACAGGACATGGTCGCCATCGGCCGCGGCATCGCCTTCGGCAAGCACGCCGGAGACGAACTGGACGCCGCACAGGTCGAAAAGCTTTACCAGCTGGAGGACCGCGACACCGCCCACCGGCTTGCCACGATATTAGAAAGCGTTGAGGACGCAGATGTGTACCTCGAGATCTCGGAAGAAATTTTCGCGCTTCTCCGGCAGGCAGGATGTCAGGTGCGGGAAAGCCTGCTGCTGACCCTCACCGACCACATCGCCTCGGCCGTGGACCGGGAGCGGGAGGGCATCGTGCTCGAAAACCCGCTCCTGCCTGACATCCGGCAGCTCTACCCCCGACCCTATGCACTGGCGGAAAAAGCTGCCGCCGTGATTGCAGCCCACACCGGCGTTGCAGTCTCGGAGAATGAAGTCGGCTTTATCGCGCTCCACATCGTCAGTGCCAGCACCGACGACTCCGGCAGTCTGCTTGAGATCACCCACATCATCCAGAAGATCCTCACCCTCGTGGAGCAGCAGTTCGGCATCACGCTGAACAAATCTTCGCTCCGGTACGAGCGGTTCATCCGGCATCTGCAGTTTTTCGCACGTCGTATCCTAGACCCTGCCAGTGAACAGGAGACCAATCTCCTGATGTACAACATGGGGCGTCGGGAATTCCCGGACGCGTTCCGCTGTGTCAAAGCCATCGCCCAGATGGTTGAAAAGGACTATGGGCGTCATGTCTCGAACGCCGAGCAGGGATATCTCATCTACCACATCATGAACGTGGTACTGGAAACACAAGAAACCAGCGAGAAAACCAAAGAAAAGGAGAACTGACACATGGACATCAAAAAAAGTGCCGCTGAGATCGTGAAGTACGTCGGCGGCGAAGAAAATGTTTCCCAGCTGACCCACTGCCTGACCCGTCTGCGCTTTATGCTCAAGGACAACAGCAAGGTCGATATGGACCGCCTCGGCAGTGTCGAGGGCGTTCTGACTGCTCAGATCAAGGCTGGCCAGACGCAGGTCGTCATCGGCGCAAAGGTCGAATCGTTCTATAATCAGATCGTCAAGGACTTCAACATCACCGCTGGCGGCGAAGTCGGCGAGGACGGTGCCGCAGATAACGGCAAAAAGGAAAAGCGCAACCCCATCGGCGCACTGGCTGAGACCATCGCAAGCATGTTCACCCCGTTCCTGCCTGCGCTGACTGCCTGCGGCATGATCCAGTGCATCCTGAACATCGCGGTTCTGTTCGGTCTGGATTCTTCCACCTCCACCTACGCTGTCCTGAACATGATGGGCCAGCTGGTGTTCTACTTCCTGCCCTTCCTGCTGGCAGTCACTGCGGCCGATAAGCTCAAGACCAACCGCGCGATGGCGATGCTGCTGGCTGGCGGCTACATCTACTTCAGCACCAAGCTGGTCGGTGCTGACCCGGTCAGCTTCCTCAGCATCCCCTTCCGTTCCATGACCTACACCTCCACCGTCATCCCCATCCTGCTGTCGGTCATCGTGCTGAAGTATGTCTATGACTTCATCAACAAGATCATCCCCGAGATGCTGCGCGTCATTCTGGTTCCGATGCTCGTCCTGCTCATCATGATCCCTCTGGAGCTGGCAGTCCTCGGCCCCATCGGTGCTTACATCGGTACTTATCTGGCAAAGGCATTTGACTGGCTGTTCTCGGTCAGCGGCCTCGTCGCAGGCGCGCTGCTGGGATTCTTCCGCCCGATCCTCGTCATGTTTGGTATGCACTATTCTCTGATGCCCATCCAGATCCAGCAGGTCGCCGAGACGGGCATGAGCACCATGTTCATCTCTTCTCTCTGCGCAAACATCGCACAGTCCGGTGCAGCTCTGGGCGTCGCTCTCAAGACCAAGAACCCCACCATGCGCACCGCTGGCTTCTCTTCTTCTCTGTCCGCACTGTTCGGTATCACCGAGCCGGCCATCTACGGCGTCAACCTGCGCTATAAGAAGCCCTTCTTCTGCGCTTGCACCGCTGCTGCTATCTCCGGCGGTATCCTCGGCCTGCTGGGCGGCTACGCAACTTCCATCGTCCTGCCCGGCATCCTGTCCATCCCCGTCTTCAGCACCAACGCAGGCTTCATCTGGGTTCCCATCATGGTGGCGGCTTCCTTCATCATGGCCTGTGTCTTCACCTACATTGTCGGTTTCGACGAGAAGTAATTATGTTTTGTTGACTTCCAAGGAGGTTTCCCCATGTTCAAAACCATGCCTGAAAATTTCCTCTGGGGCGGTGCGCTGGCCGGCTGTCAGGCCGAAGGTGCCTACCTTGAGGACGGCAAGACCCTCACCATCCCGGAGTGCATGAAGTTCGGCAAGGTCGACCATAAAGTGACCCGTCAGCTCAAAATCACGATGGACGCCATCCACGAGGCGGAGAACGACCTCGACCTCGTCAAGTATCCGAAACGCCGCGGCATCGACTTCTATCATACCTATAAAGAAGACATCAAGCTGCTGGCCGGTATGGGATTCAAGTGCTTCCGGTATTCCTTCTCGTGGGCGCGCGTCTTTCCCTATGGCGACGCCGAGCAGCCCAACGAAAAGGCTCTGGCTTTCTACGATGACCTCATCGACACCATCCGCAGCTACGGCATGGAGCCGCTGATGACCATCAGCCACTTCGATTTCCCGGTCTATCTGGTCGAGAAGTACGGCGGCTGGTATAACCGCAAGCTCATCGAGATGTACGAAAAGTACTGCAAAGTGCTGTTCGAGCGGTACAAGGGCAAAGTGAAGTACTGGGTCACCTTCAATGAGATCAACATGAGCATCAAGGCCGGCCCCAAGACGATGGGTGTTGTGGATCAGGGCCAGCCCAACTATGAGGAGATGCTGTTCCAGGCATTGCATCATCAGTTCGTGGCAGCGGCAAAAGTCACCAAGATGGCGCACGAGATCGATCTCGAGAATAAGATAGGCTGTATGGTCGCCTACTTTGCCACCTATCCCTACACCTGCAAGCCCGAGGACAGCCTTGCCGCACAGTACGACGACAACATGCGGAACCTCTACTTCCTCGACAGCCTCAACGGTATGGCTCTGCCGTATTACGCACAGGCGTACTTCGCAAAGAAGGGCATCCACATCAACGTTGAGGACGGCGACCTCGAACTCATCAAGCAGTATCAGGCGGACTTTGTCGGCATGAGCTACTACAACAGCATGGTGAGCGCGGCGGACGACTCTCAGCTGGAACTCACCAGTGGCAATGTCTCCAACGCATACAAGAATCCGCACCTGCCTGCCAACGCATGGGGCTGGCAGATCGACCCGGTGGGCCTGCGGTACACCCTGAACCATGTCTATGACCGGTATCACAAGCCTGTTTTCATCCTCGAAAACAGCTCCGGTTTTGTGGACAAGCTGGAAGAGGACGGCACCGTCCACGACCCTTACCGTGTGGAGTTCCTGCGTGAGCATATCAAGACCATGATGCAGGCCGTCGAGGAAGACGGTGTGGACGTGATCGGCTACACGATGTGGGGCCCCATCGACATGATATCCTCCTCCACCAGCGAGATGACCAAGCGTTATGGCTTCATCTATGTGGATCAGGACGACTACGGCAACGGCACCATGAAACGCTACATCAAGGACAGCTATTATTGGTACCGGGATGTCATCAAGAGCAATGGTAAAAAACTGTAAATACTTCTGAACGCACAAAGCCTCTGGCGTCTGCCAGAGGCTTTGTTTATTACGCGTCCTCCAGCGTATCATCGTCCTCCACGGGGTAATATTCCGCAAGCAGATCCTGCAGGTCGGTCTCCATGGTCTTGCGGCTGCGCAGCGCGTTCTGGACGATGGCGGGGTTGTCGGTGATGATGTCGTCCACCCCAAGGCGGAGCATCCGGTCGATCTCCTCCTGCCGGTTGACCGTCCATGCCGAGACGGTCTTGCCCCGCAGGTGTGCCTGCCAGACCGTCAGCACCGTGATGGAACCATTCTCGATGCTGTAAAAATCGACGTCGCGCTGGTCGTGAAAGCCCAGAAAGCCCGAGTGGGTGATATAACCGGTGCGGATCTCAGGCGCGAGGATCTTGATCTGGGCAAGCGTATCGAGGCTCTTGGAGGTGACAGTGCAGTCCTCCTCGAAGCCCTCCTCCCGGATCAGGCGCACCACTTCCGCCTCCAGCGTCGGCGTCGCTGCGCTGGGCTTGATCTCGATGTTCAGCTTGATCCGGCCTTTGCAGAGCCGCAGCACCTGTTTGAGGGTGGGGATCTTGGTACCGGCAAACCGCTTGCTGAAGAAGCTGCCCGCGTCCAGCTGCTCGATCTCAGCGTAGGTCAGGTCGTACACATTGGCATCCAGCCCGGTGCAGCGGCGCAGGTTGGTGTCGTGGGTCAGCACCGCCACGCCGTCTTTGGTCATCTGCACGTCCAGCTCGGCGTATTCCGCGCCCGACATAATGCTCATTTTAAACGCAGGGATGGTATTTTCCGGTGCCGCCGCGCTGTACCCCCGGTGGCTGGTGACAACGATCTCCTGTGACAGACGACGGCTGTGCAGCCCGACCCAGACCAGCCCCAGCAGGCAGAGCACAGCCCCGGCCAGGATCACCAACGCCGTCTGCACGGCCCGATACCGGCGGCCGTCATACTTTTCCTCCATGCGATTCTTCCCTTTTCCGTCATCGCAGTTTTCCACATTTTTCGCAGTTTGTGGGATGACTTTTTTATTAAAGTATACATTTTCAGAACGAAAAAATCAAGAAATGGAGGAAATTGGTCTCACCGACTCAGGCGTTTGCGCCGCCCTCCGCCTTCATCGCGTTATAGCCGATGAGGACGGTCCAGACGTATGCACAGGTCTTGGGGATCATCAGCATCCCGATCAGAGGGTTCACTTCCGCCCACAACACCACCGGGATATAGAAGCCGAAGCTCAGCACGATGGTCAGCCACATCCAGCGGAACGCCCGGTCGCCGTGATCCTTTGCGCTGCGGTAGAACAGCACAATGATCAGCAGACCCAGCAGGGCGAAGGGGATGTTGCGCAGGATGCCCCATGCAAGCGGCGTCTGATTGGTAAGCCACTGATTCTGCGGCATCATGCACAGCAGCACACGCACGGCAGACAGGGCGTACACGGCGATGGTCAGGTTCTTCTGGCCTTCCACCTGATAGCGTTTGCGCCAGACGTAGTACAGCAGCACATAAAAGATGGTCATGGTGATGGAGGTAATCCACTTGCCCAGACCCAGCGGAACGGCATAATTTTCCAGACCGGTGGTACACAGAGCCAGCGCACGCGGCACCAAGTGGAAGGAATCGCCCGCCCCCAGCACCACAGCCATGAGGCCGAACAGCTTGAACTGCGAGCCGCTCTTGCTGCCGCGGATCATACGGATGCCCACCGTGAGAACGGTGACCAGATAAAAGATGTCAAATACAGTTTCGACGATTGCACGCATAAATTTTACTCCTTTTTTCAGATCGGTTGGGAGAGAAGGTGATGTACACAGGATGCTTCCATCCCGTGTAGCGGTCAAATTGAACGTTGTTCACTTTTGGCTCAAAAAACATCCCACATCTCTGTGGGATCGTTTTTTTAGTAGATGGTGCGCCGGACGACTTCCAGCACCGTGGAGGGGTCGAAATCCTGCCGCACCAGCGCGGACAGCATCAGCGAAAACAGCATTTCGGCGAACTGTTCCACGGTAAAGTCTTCGGTGAAGGCGTCTGCCCGAACCTTGGGGTCGCTGCGCAGCACCCTGCACAAAGCGTCCAGAATGTGCCGCCATGCCCGCTGCATCTGCTGCTTTCCGTCGGCGGTATCCTCCCGGACAAAGCCCAGCGCATGATGGGTAAAAAACCCCGGGTATCGCTGGCAGCCATACGCCAGCTGCTGATACATCCACCGGACGCAGGACAGCGTATCCCGAAAGACCAGCGCATCCTCCGGGTGGTGAAAGATATCGTTCCAGATGCTCTCCACCGTGGCACTCAGCAGTGCGGTCTTAGAGGAAAAATAATTGTAGATACAGCCCACTGAGACCCCGCAGGCAGCGGCCACCGAGCGGATGTTGACCCCCGCCCATCCATTTTGCTGGATGAGCTCCCGGCTGGTTTTCAGGATCGTCTCTTTCGACGTTGCCATTGGATTCATCGGATCACCTCAACATGAACATTGTTCACAATGCATAGTATACAAGCCCGGCGGGGCGTTGTCAAGGGGATTCTGAACGTTTTTCGCGTTTTTTCTGCGGGTTCGTCAGCCGCGTTCCTTTGGCTCAGAGCCGCACGGCCGCCTGCTTCAGCCGCTCCAGATCCTCCGCATCCGGGTGCGAAAGGGCTTGGTCGAAGTTTTCGATCAGCGCGTCCAGATTCGGCAGATGGAGCGGCTGCTTTTTCATGGCCTCATACCGCTGACGCACCGACAGCGGCATCTTGCCCTGACACATAAAGCTGCCGATCACCCGGTTGCTGCTGTCCAGCCCCTTTTGCACGGCTTTCAGGATCTTGTCGAAATAGGCCGCGCTGCCGCCAAAGCCTGCAGTGCCAAAGAGGAAAACGTTTTTGCCGTGCAGCTGTTTCAAAAAGTCTGCCGCACCCGCGTCCGCATTTCCCTTGTCCGTCCAGAAACCCACATAGAGGGTGTCTGCTTCCAGTGCGGCGGGGTCCGGCGTGCCAAAATAGCAGCACTCCTCTTGCGGCAGATGGTCGTGCAGCGTCTCTGCCAACAATTTCGTGTTGCCGGTCTTACTGCTGAATACGATTGCGTAGCGCATAAAGTTTCTCCTTTTTTAGTTCAGATAGTTCAGACGTCGTTTTTACGTTCGTGCATCATAAATGCAGTGGGTTCCCTGATGTGCCATCAGGCCGCCCAGACACTTTTTGTTGCAGCGGACGCAGCGATGGATCCGGTCTGCCTGCCCGTTTTTCAGCTTGTTCACCCAATCCGGGTCTGCCAGAAGCGGGCGGCTCATGGCAGCGCACTGGATCCGCCCGCTGGCAAGCTGCTGCTCCACGAAGTCCGGGTCGTTCAGGCCGCCCACCCCGCAAAGGGGGAGGGTCGTATACTGCCGCACTGCATCGCAGAATTTGAGGAAGCACCCCGGCTGGTTGAAATAGGGGTGGTTGGCGGGCGGGATGGTGTTCTCCAACGCCGAGTGGTTTGCCAGCGTCACATGGAAACTGGTCACACCTGCCTGTTCCAGCAGCGGCACAAACACCGGCAATTCTTCCACCACCACACCGGCGTTGCCAAAGTGCGGGTTTTCCTGCCGGACCGCCAGCTTGTAATCAATGGGCATTCCCGGAACTGCCGCGTGGACAGCCTTGACTGCCTCCACCGCAAAGCGGGCGCGGTTTTCGGCACTGCCGCCGTATTCGTCGGTGCGATGATTGAAAATGGCCGAACTGAAACTGCCGCACATCCGGTCGCCATGCACCTGCACCAGATCAAAGCCAGCCTGTTTTGCCAATGCTGCCGCTTTGCCGAATCCGTTGATGATCTCATGGATCTTCCGCTGCGGCAGATTGGTAATGTACGGTGCCACTTCTGCATTCAATTTTTCCCGCAGCTGATCCGGGGTGATCTTCTTCAGCAGAACGCCGGGAATATATTTGAACATCGCCAGCAGATTGGAATCGCTCTGGTGCAGCTGAGCACAGACTTTGCAATCCGCATCGTGGGCGATTTTTACGATTTTCTGATAAAAAGCGAATCCTTTGGCGTCAAACAGCGATTTTTCAAATTTGCTCTTTCCCACCGGAACATCGCCGACGATGATCATGGCGCAGCCGCCCTGAGCGATCGCACGGATCTTTGCAAAGTATTCTTCCTCCGGCAGACCAAACGTCGTCGGCGCAAAAATGATGCGGTTTTTCAGCTGCACCCCGCCATAGTTAATTGGACTCAAAATTGTTTCGTACATCATTCACACGCTTTCTTTTGTGCTGCTTTTTGCAGCAATGTCAGCAGCTGCTGCCGCTCCTGTGCCGTCAGCCCATCCAGATTCTGCGCATCCCAGTCGGTAAAGACCCGATGGCAGGCCGCAAACGCAACTTCGCCCTGCTGCGTCAGCTTCAGGCGGTAGCTGCGCCCGACCTTTTCTTTCGTCAGGAACCCATCTCCCGCCAGCTTGTCCAAACTGCGCTGGGAGTGCCCCCAGTCCAGATTGAGATCTTTGGTCAGCTCCGAGGGCGTACAATCCGGATGCTTTCCCACATAGATCATAAAATACATCAACCCGAAACGCAGCCCCTGCTCCTGCAGACACTGGCTCGTATAAGCAGCAAACGCTCGGTACAGCGTCAGAATGCAGGAAGATACCGTGGTTCGTTCCACACTATCCGCTCCTTCCGTTTTTCAGATCGTCTGCATTATAGCACCATTACTTGACAAAGTCAAGTAATATTTTGCATTGGCGCGCAGAACGCAGTTCTTCCCCGAAACCTGTGGCCGAAACCTGTGAAGCCGATGGGCGTGCGGCGTGCCGAAGGGATCTTGTTCTCCCAAAAGGGCTGCTGTCCTCTGACAAAATTTCTCTTCCAGCGATCCTCTCTGCAATTTTCCGGCCGCCTCGCTCGTATCCAGAATAAAGGACCGAATTTCATTGCCCACGTTGACTTCGTTGCACAATATGGATATAATATAATTAGAATTTTACTATTACGGGCTACACAGGCGCAGGAGGTGCTTTTATGAATATCCGTCCATCTGCAGCGATTCGCCAGAACTACAATGAGATTGCCGCTCTGTGCAGAGAAACCGCTGAGCCGATTTTTCTCACCAAGAACGGCGAGGGTGACTTGGTCGTCATGGACATCGAAACCTACAACCGCCGGGAAAAAATGCTGAAGCTCCGTGAAGAGCTGCTTTCCGTGGAAGAGGACCGGCTGCGTGGAAGCGAGGGCTATTCGATTGACGAGGTCGCTTCCATGATGCGCAGCGCGATCAAGGAGGCCGCCGGACATGGAGCAGCAAAATAAATACCGTGTGATCGTGTCGGCACGGGCCGCTCAGATGCTGGTGTCCCACGCCGCATTTCTGGCACAGGTCAGCCCTGCAGCAGCAGAGCGGCTTACAGTCGAATTTGAAACGGCTGCAAAATCTTTGGAGCAGATGCCGCAGCGTTGCCCATGGCTCAAAGGCGAATACATTCCTAAAAATGCTTACCGATTCATCTTGTTTGAAAAACGCTATATGCTCATCTTCCAGATCGTAGATCATACGGTTTATGCGGATTATGTGGTAGATTGCAGACAGGATTACGGCTGGCTCATCCGATAATCAACAAAGGCGGTGGCTTTCCCTTTTGTGGAAAGTTCCCGCCTTTTGCCGCGTCTATGCAAAAAGAAAAGCACCGTACTTCCTGCGAAGTACAGTGCTTTTTTTGGTGGAGATTACCGGGATCGAACCGGTGACCTCTTGCATGCCATGCAAGCGCTCTCCCAGCTGAGCTAAACCCCCA
>ERZ869979.336-NODE-336-length-14262-cov-4.172295_pt1 | contig 14262 bp, 14 predicted proteins | sample MGYA00521269_ERZ869979 | MGnify/ENA primary metagenome ERZ869979 (study PRJEB32232, sample SAMN07284974) | human gut metagenome | biome: human-associated habitat; material: feces | host: Homo sapiens | place: Tanzania | collected 2014-04-05 ... | reverse complement strand
CACGATATCGGATATGTGCCTCTGCATCTGTATCAAACAGCCAAAATGGAACGTACACTCCCTTAATTTCATCAATGTGATTCTGGTCCTTGAAAATCTTAGGCAGAAGCCGTTTGCCGCCTAAATGTTTCATTAAACCTTCTTTTGCCGCTTTTTTATCTAACTTAAACGGAATCACATAATCCGGTTTCAAATTTCCCCCAAACTGTCCGGTCATCACAATCGGATTATTACAGTATGGGCAGGATGTTGCAGCAGTATTTGCATCGGCAACAATTTCTCCGCCACAGGATTTGCAGGTGTAAACTCTAAGCCCTTCTGCTTCACCCTCCTGCCATTCACTTCCGGCAGAGGTTTCCCATGTCATATCGTCAGACTGTTCATTTTGAAGTTCTTTTTCATAGCCCTGTAAAGTTTCCATTTCAAATTCAGTATCGCAGTATGGACATTTCATTTTTTGAAGTTTGCTGTTAAACTCAATTGCGCCTCCACAACACGGACACTTATATTCCTGTAAATTTCCCATGCAGTTTCCCCCTCTCTTTTCTTATGATGTAATAACTTTCATTTACTTATACTTTAGAAATTCTGACACAATCATCAAAAAATTTTTCACAAAGTAAACTACTCGGCTACAAATAAACGAGCTTCTTGTTTAAATATCAAAAGAGCCTAAACTATATTTTTTACTGAACATCATTCTCATCAAAAGGGTCTCCACATTCCGGACAAAATTTAGGTGGATTCTTCGGGTCTTCCGGCTGCCATCCGCATTTATCACAGCGATATAACGGTGCACCCGATGGTTTCTTTGCTCCACAGTTCTGGCAGAATTTTCCCTGATTTACTGTTCCACAACTACAGGTCCATCCATCCTCTAATGGTTTAGGTGAGCCACATTCCGGGCAGAACTTTCCGGTTGCCATCGCTCCACATTTACATTTCCATCTTCCTGCCTGAATTGGTTCCGGTTTCTTTGCTCCACATTCGGTACAGAATTTTCCGGTTACAACTGCTCCGCATGCACATTTCCAACTATCCTGAGACTGCTGCCCGGATTGATTCTGTGCTGTCTGCTGCTCGGTCTGCTGCATTTGCTGCATCTGCTGCTGTGCCTGTTGTTGCTGAACTCCCTGATTATAAAAGCTCTGCGCTGCGCCAAAGCCTGCACCTGCTCCACCTGCATTCATCGACATGCCCATCCCGACAAATCCATTCATTGCCCCATTTGGATTAGAAGCTGCATTTTCCATTGCATTTGCAGTTGCATCTGTCATACGTCCTGCCATCATAAATGGATTACTGCCAAGTGTTGCTGCGTCCTCCATCTGGTTGATTTTCTTCATATCCTCTTCAGTGAGTGTAATTGGATTTAAGGCAATCGCCTGTACTTCAATTCCTCTTCGTTCTGTCCATTCTATCTTTAATGCACGATTCATGGCATCTTTTAATTCTTTTGTATGTGCCGGAATCTGTGCCGGACGAAGCTCTAATTCGGAAAGTGCTGCAAATGCCGGCTGCAGGGCATCGATAAATTCTGTCTTTAACTGATTGTCAATCTCTTCTCTGGTATACTCGCGCTCTACATTTCCACAAACCTGTGTATAGAATAACAATGGGTCAATCATCTTATAAGAATACACACCATTACAGCGCACCTGAACAGTTCTTCTCATATTGATATCTTTATTTACCACATCAAACATGAATGGATTCGGTGTTCCAAACTTGTTATCCATGATTTCTTTGGTATTAAAGTAATAAACCCTCTGGTCTTTTCCGGTATCTCCGCCAAATGTAAATCGTTTGCCGATTGTCTTAAATGTCTCTTTAATCCCATCACCCAGTTTTCCTGTAAAAATACTTGGTTCAGTTGAACGATCGTAAACAAATTCTCCAGGTTCTGCGCAGACTTCAACAATTTTTCCCTGCTCGACAATAATCATACACTGACCGTCTGCAACTGCAATTCCGCTTCCATTTGAGATAATATTATCACTGCCCTTTGTGTTAGAGGAACGTTTGCCAACGCGTTTCTGTCCCTTAGTTACCAAAATATCCTTATCCAGCGCTTCGCAATAGAAAAACTCTTTCCATTGATCCGCCAATACTCCATTTATCGCTCCAACTCCTGCTTTAATAAGACCCATAATAATACCTTCCTTTCTGCTGATTTCGCACAAATTTGTTTTTTTACATATATATTCGTAATTTTATTATATCAGTTTATCAAATTTTGTACACTAGCCATATAGCTAAAACTCGCAGTAAAAATGCATTATTTTTTTAGACTTTTTAGTCCGTGATATGGTAGGTTTTATCAAATTCTGTGCGTTTGACAAAATTAAACTCCACATCCATAATTTCACCGTTCTCTGTATATGTAATTCCGTAAAATACAATTACAGCATCTTTTGCGGCAGTCTCTGTTGTTCCCCAAAGTGGCGCTACAAAATAATCTGCTTCCTCTTGTTCGTTTATTACAAGTCCTTTATGTTGAATTAAAAACTCAATCTCACGGCACATTTTCTCATTGTACGTCCAGGCATTTAAAATTTGCGGAAGCTGTTCATATTCATCTCCTGCCAAATGTCTGTGATTTCGATAAAACCATTCTGCACCATTTGGATAGGGATTGCCATCACTGTCTACTTTAATGAAATCTCCTGCTCTTGCAATTTCACCATGCTCACTTTGACTTGAAAGCGTTTCTGAGGATTTCACTTCGAATTTATCATCCGGAAGCGGAATGATTTTTTTCTCTTTTATTAATTGCTGAATTTTTTCACTGTCTTCTCCCAGGCGATATGCATGCACTGTTTTTCCATGATTTTTTATAACCCTTATCATTTATAAACCCCTTTCTCAGCTTTATTTTTATTGTTAAGTTTATTGAATCATATCCTGAGAGTTTCAACAGTAATTATTTTTAGGAAATTTGAAACTGACCGTTATAAGTAAATAGGTAAAGATAATTATAAATCACAAAAATAGCCGCCCACGTCTTCTAAACTAAGCGGCTATTCTTGAATCTTAATTAGTTAAAATTTTTCTATTTCCTTTTTTCTTCCTTTTCTTCGTCTTCTTTCAACATTCGTTTTACTGAAAGCATCAACACAATCAACACTGCAATCAGTGGCAGTCCCGTCAACACCGAAATCGTTTTTACAGCTTCCAATCCACCAATAATCATAAGCCCAATGGATAAGACACAAAACAAAACTGCCCATAAGATACGATTCCATCTTGCAGGGTCTTCTTTATAGGATAAGCGTTTTGTCGTTGTTCCGGCCAGTACATAAGCACACGAATCAATCGTTGTTGCCAGATAGACAAAACAGACAATACACAAAAACAGCATCATAATCTTAGACATTGGAAGGGTCTGCAAAATTGCAATAATTGCACCGCTGTTTCCTTCTTCTGCAAGGATGGTTACCAAATCAACTTTTCCGGACTGCTGTAGGTAAAGAGAATATCCACCAAAAATCATAAAACTGCAGCAGCATCCGAGTGTCCCCCATAGAAGCTGTCCCCACATGACATTTTTGATAGTTCTTCCTCTTGAAATCTTACCGACAAACATCCCCATCATCGGCATAAATGCAATCCACCATCCCCAGTAAAATACCGTCCACTCACTGGAAAATTTTCCTTCTCCAAATGGATCTGTATAAGTGCTCATCTTGATAAAATCAGATGCATATAAACCGATTGAGTTTACTTCCATCTTAAAAATCTGCATTGTCGGTCCAATCAAAAGAATCAGTCCCATAAAGATAAATGCCAGCACAACGTTAATGTTACTTAAGCGCTGAATTCCTTTATCCAGCCCCAGATACACACTTGTTCCAAAGATTAATACCCAGATAATCAACACAATAATTTTTACAGTAAAATCATACTGTGCAGGGATACCAAACACTTCACGGATAATATCAGAAAGCACCGGTGCACCGATTCCAAGAGATGTAGAAATCGAGCCTACAATACCGAACACAACAAGAATATCCACAATGTGTCCAAGCCATCCATCTGATTTTTTATGAAGCACGCTTCGACAGGCATTACTCAAGCGGATACTGCTTTCTTTCCGCACATACATCACATAGGCAATTGCCACAATCGCCGGATTATAAAATGCCCATGCGCTGAAGCCCCAATGAAACTGCCCATACATGTGTGCATACTCATATGCAGCATTACTAAACGGTTCCAAATCAAATGGTGGTGCACTCACATAATAAATCGGCTCTAAAAATCCAAGAATTACAATACTTGTTCCAACCCCCGCTGTAAACAACATCGCAATCCAGGACAAATTATTGTACTGTGGTTTTTCATCTTTGCTTCCAAGTTTGATATTTCCATACTTGCTGAATGTCAGCCAAATCATAAATCCAAATGATGCCAGACAGGTCAGCATAAACAACCAGCCAAGCTCATGGGTACAAAATGAAAATAAAATCGAAATCACTCCGTTTACCTGACCTGGAAACAGATAAATCGTAAGTGTCAGTACAATTAATACCAAAAACGCCGGTATAAATATTTTCTTTTCTATGTTTTCAAAAAGTTTCTTCATGAATGAACTGCCCCCTTTTCTTTAAATATAATTAAAAAGCAGTTCAATCCTTTTAATTACATTTCGTTTCTGCCAATTTCCATCAGTCCCCAAATCTTCTTTCTAACTCCCAGAAGATTCCACAAATCATATTCGCAAAGCCAACGCACTTCAAGCCGAATATATTTATACATTTTAACTTTTTTCAGTTTAATTTTCTGTAATTTTTGTGCATTTATTTTATATTTTTCATTCTTTTTCTGTTTATTATCGGCAAATATCCCATTTTGCAAAAGATTTTGCTTCCATCACACAGCGTTCTTCCCATATGGTTTTGCCGTTTTTTTATAATTTTTATAAAACAGAAATATCCCGTAGTCTGTCATCTTTGACTTCTACGGGATATCTCTGAATTTATTTTTTACCAAATGGACTAGCTAATACATTATTTTCTCTTTACGATCAGAGCATCTGCTACACCGACACCCTTACCTTCCGGATATACAAACAATGGATTGATATCCAGCTCTTTTAAAACATCTTTATTGGCCTGAGCATAGTTGCTGATTGCTACGATTGTCTGACACAATGCTTTTATGTCACATTTCTCAGTTCCACGATATCCATTAAGAAGTTTAAATGATTTCAGTGATTTCAGCATTTCAAGCGCTTCCTCTTCTTTCAGAGGTGCCGGATATAATGCTACATCTTTAAAGACTTCTACAAAGACGCCGCCCATTCCAACCATGATCATCGGTCCAAACTGCGGGTCATTGTTTACGCCTATGATGATTTCCACACCGGCATCTAACATTGGAACTGTCAGAATTCCATTGATGTGTGCATCCGGTCTCTTTGCGGTTACACTTTCCATGATTTCTTCATAAGCTTTTTCTGCTGCTTCCGGACCACAAACATTTAATTTTACACCGCCCACATCACTCTTATGGAGGATATCAGCTGATTCTACTTTCATTACTAATGGATCCGGATGATTTTTTGCAAACTGAGCTGCTTCTTCTTTTGATGTTACGATGACTTCATCTGGTACCGGTACACCGTATACTTTTAATTCCTGTTTACTTTCATGCTCAGATAATGCCTGTGTTTCTTCGCTCTTCGGATGTCCTACCGCAAGTTCCAGAGTCTTTGTCTCCGGTTCATAAGCGATAAAGTCAGCCAGATGACGAAGTAATTTGAAGGCGTATACCGGAGGCGGTAAAACCGGTACGCCTATCTGGAATAATTTTTCCTGATATTCAGGATTTCTTGTGTTCTCCGCAAATGGTATCATGGCAATTGGTTTGCAGTTACCGCCTTTTTCCTGAACTACCTTTTCAATTCCTTTATACATGTAATGGATACACGGGTCTGCAATTTCAAGAAGCAGAGTATATCCAATCAGTACCATACCGATATTCGGGTCATCCATAACCGTCCGAAGTGCTCCTGCATAGAGGTCTGCATCATAAGAAAGACTTGCAGTCATATCGAGCGGGTTGTTTGGAGAAGCATAAGATGGAAGCTGTTCTTTTAATTTTTTCAGAGTTTCTTCGGTGAAATCCGGATATTCGATTCCATTTAAACTTCCTACATCGGCACAAATTCCTGTCTCTCCACCGGATAAGTTCATAGAAGCAAATGTTGCTTTTTCCGGCATTCTCTTCATAGTAGAAAGCATGAGTGACATTGCAATTAATTCTTCCAGGTCATCTACACGGATTGCTCCGAATTTTTTCAATACTGCATCAAAGGATGCATCGGAACCGGACAGACTTCCTGTATGAGAAGCAGCAATCGCTCCACCTTTTGCACTTCGTCCGGCTTTTAAGATAACAACCGGTTTTCTCTTTTCAGCTGCTTTTTTCAATACAGCTGCAAATTTATCTGCATTTTTAACACCTTCAATATAGATGCTAACTACTTTTGTATCTTCATCGTCCACAAGGAAGTCCATATAATCTTCCATCTGAACAATTTTTCCGTTTCCTGCGGAAATATTATAAGAAAAACGCATTCCCGGGTCATCCATCATGGAAAGACAAAGCTGACCACTCTGGGACACGACACCAACGCTTCCTTTTCTGTCTCTTTTTGCGGAGATAAATGCGAATGCCTGTACATTATCAATATAATTCACAAAACCTGCGCAGTTTGGTCCCATAACCGCAATGTCGAGTTCTTTTGCTACTGCAATCAGTTCTGCTTCATTTTGTTTTCCTTCCGCTGTTCCAACTTCACCATAACCGCTGGCAAATACAACTGCTCCGCCAACACCTTTTTTGGCACCTTCCTGTAAAAGCGGAATCACTGTTTTCTGTGAAGTACAGATTATCATTAAATCCACATTTTCAGGTACATCACTGATGGATTTGTAACATGGAACTCCAAAAACACTGTCTCTTTTTGGATGGATAAAATACACATGGCTTCTATCTTCCACGTAACTTAAAATATTTCTACAAACATCTCCACCAAATCCTTCTTTTTCACTTGCACCGATAACGGCTACGGATGTTGGTTTCAACAGTTTATTTAAATTCATTTTCCGTTACCTCCAGTTTTTACTTTCCTTCTACACCACGACGGTAGCAGGCAACATTTTTCTCGTTAAATTTGCCTTTACCTTTTTTCTCAAAGAAAGAAACAATTGCACTTTCCATATATTCAATAGAGAATAAATCACTGTGAGCAGCAAGTGCTCCGAGCATAACCAGGTTTGCACCTTTTGGATTTTTTACTTCTGCTGCGATATCGGTAGCCGGAACTTTTACGACTGTGATATCATCGCGATATTTTCTGTCATCCGGAACGATGGATGAATTTACCAGAAGCAGTCCGCCTGGTTTTAATCTTTCTTCAAATTTGTCAATTGCCGGTGTATTCATTGTAAATAAAATGTCCGGTTTCTTTGAAATTGGACTTGCAATTAATTTATCACTGATTTTTACTGTACAGTTTGCAGTTCCACCTCTCATCTCAGAACCATAAGAAGGATAGAACAATACATTTTTATCCTGTTCCATACCGGCATTGATTAAAAGCATTCCGGCTGTCAGTACGCCCTGTCCGCCAAATCCGGCACAAATAATTTCTTTTGCCATAATGTCTATTCCTCCTCTTTCTTGTCTTTAAATTCTCCCAGTGGGAAGTACTGCATCATTTCATTTTTAATACGTTCCACACTCTTAACAGGAGTCATATTCAGATTGGTTGGACATGGAGATAATAATTCTACGAGGCAGAATCCTTCTCCCTTCATGTGTTTCTCAAATGCTTTTTTCACATATTTTTTCGCCTGCATCATGCCTTTTGCATCTGCCATAGAACCTCTTGCCAGATATGCAATATCAAAACCGGTAAATGCTTCTTCTACGCGGAATGGCATACCTGCTTTTTTCGGATCTTTTCCTCTTGGAGTAGAAGTTGTAATCTGTCCCGGAAGAGAAGTCGGTGCACACTGTCCACCTGTCATTCCATATAAACTGTTATTAATAACAATTGTTACTACATTATCATTTCTAAGTGCTGCATGCATAGTTTCCGCCATACCGATTGAATACGCTGCACCGTCACCGATGTATGCCATAACCGGATTTTCCGGACGAACTTTTTTTACACCAATTGCAGTTGCGACTGGTCTTCCATGCGCTGCCATAATTGTATCGAATCTCCAGGAGTCAATATTTAATGAACCGCAGGCTACGTCTACAATCGCTAAAAGCTGTTCGCTTAAGCCCATTTCTTCCATAACTTCAGCAATCAAACGTACTGCTAAACCATGTCCACATCCCGGACAAAAACCACTCTGGGTAAATGTAACTGTTTCAGGAGCTACTAATCTCATATTATATCTCCCCCTTTTTTAACATTTCTTTTGCTTTCGCAATAATTCCATCTGTTTCAGGAATTTCAAAGATTGAACCATAATGATCCACTGGATATTTGCCTTCTGTTGCAAGTTTTACGTCATCTACCATCTGTCCTAAAATATTCATTTCAACAGTTAAGAATGCTTTTGCTTCTTTTGCTTCTTCAAATGCTTTTTTCGGGAATGGCCATAAAGTAATCGGACGAATCAAACCAAGTTTGAAGCCCTGTGCTCTTGCGATTTCAACTGCTTCTCTACTTACACGGGAGCTGATTCCATATGCAACTAATACTACTTCGGCATCTTCTACCTGAATATTTTCGTAGCGCTGTTCCTCTTCTTCCATCTGTGCATATTTAGAAGATAAATAGCCTTCATAATCAGGATGTGTGTAATAAACGTTCTGAATTTTACGCTGTTCACAGCCTTTTTTACAACCTTTGATACTCCAGTCAAATTTGTTGATATCATGTTCAACAAATTCCGGAATTTCAACTGCTTCGATCATCTGTCCGATTGCTGCATCAGATGCAATCAGTACCGGATGACGATATTTTTCAGCGAGGTCAAATGCCTCTGCCATCATATTTGCATTTTCCTGTACAGAAGCCGGAGCAAGTACAAGTGTATGGTAATCTCCGTGACCACCACCTCTTGTAAGCTGCCAGTAGTCTCCCTGACCCTGTGCAATATCTCCGAGACCGCTTCCGATTCGCATAACGTCAACAATAACTGCCGGCAGGTCTGCTGCTACCAGATAAGAAATCCCTTCCTGTTTTAAAGAAAATCCAGGACCGGATGAAGTGGTAAGTGCTCTTGCACCTGCTGCAGCTGCTCCAAGTACCATATTAACTCCGGCCAACTCAGATTCTGCCTGAATAAATACTCCGCCTACATCTTCCATTCTCCATGATAAATACTCCAAAATCTCTGTCTGAGGAGTAATCGGATATCCACTGTAAAAACGACAGCCCGCTGCTAATGCTGCTTCGGCCAGCGCTTCATTTCCTTTTAATAATACCTTCGCCATAAGTGACTGACCTCCTTATCTAATCTCAAATACATAATCCGGGCATACACGATAACACATACCACATACCACGCACTTTTCTTCATCTACTACAATCGTGTTATAACCTTTTGCATTTACATGATCGGAAACACTGATTGCTTCCTGCGGACAGGCATTAATACAATATCCGCAGCCTTTGCATCTTACCGGGTTTGTATACACCTTTTCTGTTTTCTCTTTACCCATAACTTGCTTCTCCTTCTTATATTTTTACTAATGCATCACACATCATGCTGTGCACGTTTTCCATGACGATAAATCCAAAATGCCAAAACAGCTCCTACAATACCGGATGCAACTAGGAAAATAAAAATATTTGTATATCCTGCTGCACCTTTATTATCCAGCCACTTACCAAATAATACGGAGTAAATGGAATCCGGAAGATACCCAATAATGGAGGAAATTCCAATAACCGTTCCCGTCATTGTTCTTGAAATACCGGCTTCACTGACTGATGAAAATACAACCCCATACATCATCATTGTAACTGCACCCGGAAGTAAAGTATAAATACTTGCTACCATCGGGCTGATATCAGATGGAATCAATAAAACTCCACCGAATAATACTGCAAGAATCACAAATGATACGCTCAACCATTTACATGTTGATTTAAATACTTTATCTGCTAAAATTCCACCAACCGGTGCAAGTAATAACAACAGATAGTTATTAATAATTGAGAAAATACCTGAATTAACTGCTGAGACACCAACTACTTCTGTTAAATATGGATTAAAGTAAGAAACACTGGATTTTAATCCATATCCACATAAGATTACGATTGATAAAATCCACACAACAGGGGATTTTAAAACTTTTCCAACCATTGGAAGAGAAATTTTATCATCGTCACTTTCTGTTGTGACTCTTCCTGCATCTTCTTTCATTAAGAATACTAAACAGATGGCTGCGATAAGAACAACAACTCCGCTGGCATTTACACCACGTACAAATCCGCTCTTAATGTCTTCGCCTGCTGTATTATAAGCATACAGAGAAATAAAACTTGTTAAAGCTGCTGCGATTCCATTACAAGCATAATATAAACCATACATAAATCCCTGTTCTTCTTCTGTTCCTACAATTCGTACCGCTTTCATAAGTGCTGACCAGAATACAAAGGCTGTACTAAAGGAAAGACCCAGCCATATAATCATAGAAACGACAAAATTTAATGAAAATGCATAAACCCACGTTAAAACGGATGTCGCTACCAGCGATATAATCAAAGCTTTTTTCGTTGATACCTTATCCGCCAGATATCCGCCCGGAATATAAAGAACCATATTTCCAATCGTATACATAGTCAGCAATAAACCTGACTGTGTATTATTGATTCCCATTGCCGCAAGCTGTGCATCGTAAAATACATATTTTACATAAGGAATGAAATAAATTGAACCTCCTGCAAGCCCTAATGCAATAATGGTCAAATATTTTCTCGCTTTTGACTCCATAGGCACCCTCCTCTTTTTTTCTATTTTAGAATGCTTCCTATCCCATAAACTGAAAAAGGAGACTGTCCTTTTTCTGACAGCCTCCAACTTCTCTCACGCTACATTTTTGCAAGTTTGATTTAGATACTGTTTCTTACATATCCGGTGTATCAGATTTGTCAGGTGTAAATAATCTTCTTGCAACGTCTCTTGTGAATTCTCCGGTTTTTGCTGCTTCTTCGAATACACATCTTGTTTGTTTACGAATCAGATTTGTTGTATCATCTACAATTGCTTTTGCTGCTTCTTCATCATTCATTTCTTCGATTTTTACAATACGGAAGATAACTGCTTCATAAATACGAATTCCACCAAGGTTGGAAATAAAGTCAACTGCTACGTCTACGCCGTTTTTACGAAGAATTTCATCTGCTTCCGGAGTAGTAGGAATATTTGCTGCTTCAACGAGAAGAGATGCTTTTACTTTATCTGCATTGTTTTTGTTGATTACGTCTTCAAGTGCTGCCGGGATTAAGATATCACATTCAGCTGAAATCCATTCGGTATTTGGAAGAACTTCATAATTCTCTTCAAATGCTTCACGGTTTAATTCACCTTTTGGAAGTCTTGTTTCAACTAATTTTGGAATATTTAATCCGTCTTTGCAGTAAACCAGTCCGTTTACGTCTGCGATACCAACTACTTTATAACCCATGTTATATAAGGAGTTAACACAGCTTGCACCAACGCATCCGAATCCCTGAATCACTACGCTTGCGCCTTCTTTTCCGCCTTTTAATTTCCAGGCTTCATCTGCTGCTGCCGCAACACCATATCCGGTAATCATGTCATACATTTTGAATCCGTCGTATGTTAATTCTTTTTCTGCTCTGTCATGATTTACGATTCCCTGATGGATATCCGGGTCTTCTTTCATTGCTTTTGTCTGAGGAATTCCGATTCCCAGTTCATCTAAGATACGAAGTACATCTGAATAATCAACACCTAAGTCTCCACCGATAGAAACACCTGCGTTGATGTAAGGAGCAGTTGCGGTTAAGAATCTCTTTAATACATCGAGTGCATCCGGAGCTTTATAATCATAAGCAATACCTGCTTTACATCCACCTGTTGTTAAGGATTCACATGCTTTATATTTGTATCCCATTGTTGTTGCCAGACGAATTACTTCTTCTTTTGTTACTGTCGGATGCATTCTTGTTCCACCGCCACAATAATGTCCAACGAAGTTGTACGCACACATCCATCCTTTTGCATCTGTTTCTGTGTCATTCCATTCCACTACTACATACGGTTTGTTTGCCATTTTTTATCCTCCCTAAATCTTTCCTTTGTTCTCTATTATAGAACAGTGTTCTTATTTTCGTTCATTTTTTTACCCGACTTCCTGTCGGGTTACTCTTCTATCTGTTCTTTATTAGAGAACTACGTTCTTTATTTGATGATTCTACTTTACCATCTTTTGTGTGTTTTTTCAATATTTTTCTTATGCTTTTTTATTTTTCAGTAAACTTGCACAAGTTTATAACATTTTTTGTATCTTTGCGGCATATTCCTTAAGTATATTTGCATATAATTCAATTTTCTCATCACTCATTCTAAGCGATGGGGCACTGATACTTAATCCACCTTCCACTTTTCCATCATGATTTAACAGTGCAACTCCCACACATTTAATGCCAAACATGATTTCCATATCATCGATTCCATAACCTCGAATTCGTGTTTTTTCAATTTCTTCTAAGAGACTTTTTTTATCTGTAATCGTATTTTCTGTATACGCTTCAAGCTTCCCTGAAATACATTTTTCGACTTCTTCTTTCGGCATATTTGCAAGCATCGCCTTCCCTACACTTGTGCAGTACATCTTACAATATTCTCCTGCTACAGACTTGCTCACCATTCGCTGATTATCCGGTGAAATGCCCTCGAGATAAACCACACTGTCATCTCTCGGAATAGTCAAATAAACAAGTTCTCCTGCCTTGTTTGCAATTTCACGCATAAATGGAACTACAATTCTCGTAATGTCGAGTCCCTCACGAAATGCTCTGCTCAGACTCATAATGGATACACCCAGACGAAATTTTCCTGTCTCAACATCCTGAGTCAAATATCCAAGCGCAGTAAAGGTCATCAAAATATTATGTACGTTGCTTTTATACAGCCCAAGCTTTTCACTGATTTCCGTCACTCCAAGCGGCTGCTTTTGTGCGAAACACTCTAATACTTCCATCGCTTTTTGCAGACTCTTTACTTTAACTTCTCCTTCTTTTCCCATAAACTTGCCCCTTTCTTAACTTTTTTAGGAGTCTTTTCTCTTTTATAGTACCATTTATGTCCGCATGTCACAAGCAATAGTTTAATTTGTTAGCTGAGAAAAGGGATAAATTGTTACAAAAATAGAAAATCCCAGAGTTGCAGCTCTGGGGTTTTCGTTTTTTGTTCACTATGGATTCTTCTTATCTTCGATATAATTATAGCATATTTCATTTTCAATGTATCCAAAATCACATTTTTTCTTCTAAAATAGTTTTTTCAACCATTCATCCGGCTCTATAGCTGGTACTACAGATTCTTCAAAATCCGCTGTATTTCTAGTAATTATATAATTTGCTGAAACTTCTTCAGCACACCTATCTTGCAGACAATCCTCAAAATCTTTAAATCTGTCCATTTTAATAGCTTTTAAAACTGATTCTTGCGATGGAGATGCTACCTTCAAAATTTCACAAACTTTCTCTAACCATACTCTTCTTATTTCCTCTGGAACTTTTCTGAAAATATACCACAAATTAGGTAAAGAATGAAATGCAATATACCCATCAACTTCTCCAGAAGCACATTTTTCCATTACTTGCAACGCCATATTATAGAATGGCTCTCTTTCAGCAAGAAAATCAATAATTACATTTGTATCAATCAATACTACCATATTTTTCCTTTCTTGCTTCTTCTAGTTCTAATTCTGGATTAAAATCATTCGGCAAATATTTTTTTGCCTCATTTCTAGTAGCTACCAATTCTTTAAATGCCTGCATCTTTTTATCTACTTTCTGAGATGAATAACCAACGCTGGTATATGTTTTTTGAGGCATTAGACGTTGAATCACTTCAATCAAAAAAATCACATTATCATCTGACAAATCCTGAATCATCTGAACTGCCTGTTCTTGCAACACAGTCATATCATACACCGCCTTTCTTTCTCACTTTTATGCAAATCACTATTTCTTATTTTTATTATAACCATTCTCTAATTATTTCTCAATTAATATTTTTACATTGAATG
>ERZ869979.334-NODE-334-length-14287-cov-4.330683_pt1 | contig 14287 bp, 12 predicted proteins | sample MGYA00521269_ERZ869979 | MGnify/ENA primary metagenome ERZ869979 (study PRJEB32232, sample SAMN07284974) | human gut metagenome | biome: human-associated habitat; material: feces | host: Homo sapiens | place: Tanzania | collected 2014-04-05 ... | reverse complement strand
GATTACAAAAGATATTATCCCTGTGGTTCCCTTGCCTCCAAAGTGCTGGGATTTACAGGGGGTGACAACCAGGGAATCATTGGCCTTGAGGTGAAATATGATGAGATCCTGAAAGGTGAGCCCGGAAAAATTCTCACAGTTACCGATGCACGTGGAGTGGAGATTGACGGGACAGGAGAACGGCGGAAGGAACCGGTGGCGGGAAATACACTGCGGACCAGTCTGGATGTTAACATTCAGAAATACGCACAGCAGGCGGCTCTGAAAGTGATGGAGGAAAAACAGGCAGAGAGGGTGTCCATTCTTCTCATGAATCCTCAGAATGGAGAAATCTATGCCTGTGTCAATGTTCCGGAATTTGACCTGAACGATCCGTTTACGCTAAACACAGAAGAGACAGAAGGAACGTCTTCAGATGGAAAAAAGAAGCAGGATCTTCTGAACCAGATGTGGAGAAATCCCTGTCTGAACGATACTTATGAACCAGGTTCGACTTTTAAGATTATCACCATGGCAGCGGGACTGGAAGAAGGAGTTGTGTCAACGGAAGATCGTTTTTTCTGCCCGGGGTATAAAGTGGTGGAGGACCGGAGAATCCACTGTGCAAAGAGAACCGGACATGGGGCACAGAACTTTGTGGAGGGCGCGCAGAATTCCTGCAACCCGGTGTTTATTGAAGTGGGGCTGCGGCTGGGAGTAGAGAATTACTATAAATATTTCAAACAGTTCGGACTTTTGAAAAAAACAGGAATTGATCTTCCGGGAGAGGCAGGAACGATCATGCATAATCCGAAAAATATGGGAGAGGTGGAACTTGCCACTGTATCCTTTGGCCAGTCGTTTCAGATCACGCCGATCCAGCTGGCAACAACGGTCAGTGCGATCATCAACGGCGGAAACCGGATCACGCCCCATTTTGGAATCAGTGTGGAAAGTGTGGATGGAACAGAAGTGCAGACACTGGAATATCCGGTGGAAACCGGGATCGTGTCCGGAGAAACTTCACAGACGGTACGGACAATTCTGGAAACAGTAGTTTCGGAAGGCTCCGGGAAAAATGCAGGGATCGAGGGTTTTTCCATCGGGGGAAAAACAGCTACTTCCCAGACCCTGCCAAGGGGTTCCGGCCGATATATTTCTTCATTCCTGGGTTTTGCACCGGCAGAAGACCCAAAAGTCCTGGCTCTTTGTATTATCCATAATCCTAAAGGTATGTATTATGGAGGGATCATTGCCGCGCCGGTAGTACGGAGCATCTTTGAAAATGTGCTGCCCTATCTTGGAATTGAAAAGACCGTCACGGAAACTCCATCCGGGGAAAACCAGGCAGATGGGGTTGATTAATGAAAGGAAAAGCCTTATACTGTTGAAGAAGTATAAAAAAACGAAAGAATTAGAGGTGTGAGGATGGAGTTTCATGTTGTGATCCCTGTGCTGATTTCATTTGCGATCAGCCTTGTATTAGGACCGATTGTTATCCCTTTTTTAAGAAGACTTAAAATGGGACAGACAGAGAGAGAGCTGGGCGTGCAGTCCCACCTGAAAAAGAACGGTACCCCCACCATGGGCGGAGTGATCTTTCTCATTGCGACAACTGTAACATCACTGTTTTATATCAGAGATTATCCGATGATCATCCCGGTACTTTTCCTGACCCTGGGATTTGGACTGATCGGATTTCTGGATGATTATCTGAAAGTAGTCCTGAAACGTTCAGACGGACTTCTGCCATGGCAGAAAATGGCACTGCAGATTGTTGTGACAGCTGTATTTGCTTTTTATCTTGTAAATTATTCCAACGTATCCCTGACTATGAAGATCCCGTTCTGGAGCGGACATTATCTGAATCTGGGATGGTTTGCGGTTCCGGTACTGTTTTTTGCAGTTATTGGTACAGTAAACGGAGTAAACTTTACCGACGGACTTGACGGACTGGCATCCAGTGTTACCCTGATCGTTGCAGTATTCTTTACCGTTGTTTCCCTTGGAATGAACAGCGGCGTGGAGCCGATCACCTGTGCAGTTGTGGGCAGCCTTATGGGCTTCCTTCTCTTTAACGTATATCCGGCGCAGGTATTTATGGGAGATACCGGTTCTCTGGCACTGGGCGGTTTTGTGGCTGGTGTGGCTTATGCCATGCAGATGCCGCTGTTTATCATCCTGGTAGGACTGATCTATCTTATTGAGGTACTGTCCGTTATGATCCAGGTATCCTATTTCAAGGCAACACACGGAAAAAGAATCTTCAAGATGGCGCCTATCCACCATCATTTTGAGCTTTGTGGGTGGTCCGAGACACGGGTTGTTGCAGTGTTCTCTGTTGTAACTGCTATTATGTGCCTGATCGCTCTCCTGGCATTATAAGGAGGAACAGAAAAATGGATTTAAAAGGAAAAAAAGTTCTCGTTTTCGGAGCTGGAAAAAGTGGCATTGGTGCCGCTGACCTGCTTGGAAGTGTAGGAGCACAGCCGATAATCTATGACGGAAATGAAAACCTTGATAAAGAAGCGGTTTTACATAAAACAAACGGAACATACACCCCGGAGATCTGGGCCGGTGCTTTTCCGGAAGGAGAGATGGAAAGTCTTGATCTCGTAGTGTTAAGCCCGGGAGTTCCAACAGATCTTCCACTGGTAAAGAGCTTCTACGAAAAAGGCCTTCCGGTATGGAGTGAGGTAGAACTTGCCTACCGTACAGGAAAAGGCGAGGTTCTTGCCATCACAGGAACCAACGGCAAGACAACAACAACAGCTCTCCTTGGAAAGATTATGGGAGATGCCCGTGAATCTGTATTTGTTGTAGGAAATATTGGAACTGCATATACATCAAAATCACTGGAGATGCGTGAGGATTCTGTAACCGTTGCGGAGATCAGCAGCTTCCAGCTGGAGACTATCGAGCAGTTCCGACCGAAGGTCAGTGCGATCCTTAATATCACAGAGGACCATCTGAACCGTCATCATACCATGGAAGAATACATCCGTGTAAAAGAGCTGATCACCAAAAATCAGGGATCGGAAGATGTATGTGTCCTGAATTATGAGGATGAAGTCCTCCGTAAATTCGGTGAGAACATTGTTCCGAAGGTGGTATATTTTTCAAGCCTTCGTAAACTGGATCAGGGTATCTATCTGGACGGAGATCAGATCATTCTGAAAACAGAAAAAGAAGAGATCCCGATCGTAAAGACAGGAGAACTTAAGATCCTTGGCCGTCATAATCACGAGAATGTAATGGCTGCAGCAGCCATGGCATATTATGCGGGAGTTTCTGTGGAGAGCATCCACAAGAGTGTTTGCGAGTTTGTGGCAGTTCCTCACAGAATCGAGTATGTAACAGAGAAGAACGGCGTTGCCTATTACAACGATTCCAAGGGAACCAACCCGGATGCAGCCATCAAGGGAATTCAGGCTATGAACCGTCCGACTCTTCTCATCGGCGGCGGCTACGACAAGGAATCCAGCTACGATGAGTGGATAGAATCCTTTGACGGAAAAGTCCGTTATCTTGTTCTCATCGGCCAGACGAAAGAAAAGATCAAAGCAGCAGCAGAACGTCTTGGATTTACAGATATCATTCTCTGTGAGGATCTGAAAGAAGCTGTTCAGGTCTGCGCGGAAAAAGCAAATCCAGGAGATGCGGTTCTTCTTTCACCGGCATGTGCAAGCTGGGGACAGTTCGACAACTATGAGCAGCGTGGCGACATGTTCAAGGAATATGTGAAAGCACTGTAATAATCCGAAAAATACATACATAAGCTGAAATAAAGACCACTGTGGAGGCCACAGCATGAAGGCAGAACAGAAACAGACCGGAAAGACTGATACCGTTCTCTGGGTTCTGGTTCTGATCCTTGTTGTGTTTGGCCTGGGGGCGCTTTTTTCGGCAAGCGAATATAATGGCAGAGTGCGTTTTCACGACTCTGCCTATTATTTTAAGAAGCAGCTCTTTGCCACGGCACTGGGGCTGCTTGTTATGTATCTGGCATCAAAGGTGGATTATCGCATTCCTGTGAAGCTGGCACCGGGAGCGTATATTCTTTCACTTTTTCTCTCAACGGCAGTGCTGCTTTTCGGACAGGAAATTAACGGATCGAAGCGGTGGCTGAATCTCGGGCCGCTGTCATTTCAGCCCTCGGAATTTTCCAAGGTTGCGGTAATCCTTTTTCTTGTGTGGCAGATCAGCCGGACAAAAAGCAAGACAACCGGATTCTGGTTTATGTGCAGGACCATGATGACGTTGCTTCCGGTAGTTGGTCTGGTAGGTTCCAACAACTTAAGTACAGCAGTGATCATTCTCGGGATTGGTGTGATGCTGATCTTTGTGGCCAATCCCAGATACCTGCAGTTTCTGGCTCTGGGGAGTGCGGGAATCGGATTTATTGCAGTTTTTCTTGCTGCGGAGAGTTACCGTCTGGAGCGTCTGGCAATCTGGCGGGATCCGGAAAAATATGAAAAAGGCTTTCAGACCATACAGGGTCTGTATGCCATAGGAAGCGGAGGGATTTTTGGCAAAGGTTTCGGAAACAGCCTTCAGAAGCTGGGATTTGTGCCGGAAGCCCAGAATGATATGATTTTTTCCATTGTGTGTGAGGAGACCGGGATCTTGGGAGCGTTTCTGGTATTGTTTCTGTTTGGTCTTCTGATCTGGAGGCTTTGTGTTCTGGCACTGAACTGCCGGGATCTTCAGGGGACACTTCTTTGTGCCGGGATCATGGCACATATGGCGATCCAGGTAGTTTTGAATGTTGCGGTTGTGACGAACACGATCCCCAATACCGGGATTACGTTGCCTTTTGTAAGTTATGGCGGAACTTCCGTTGTTTTTCTTCTGGGGGAAATGGGGCTGGCGTTAAGTGTCAGCAGTCACAGACAGGGAAGAATCACATAGAATAAAAAGTAAGAGGCCCTTTTAGGAGTGGAATACTTGAATGAGATCGATGAGATCATCGTGACCGGAGGCAGGCCGCTGCATGGGACTGTGCGAATCCAGGGGTCAAAAAATACAGCACTTCCGGTTATGGCAGCGGCCCTTTTAAGCTCCGGGACCAGTGTGTTGCGGGAATGTCCGAAGATCACAGATGTATTTCTGATGGAAAAAATCCTCCGGGAGCTGGGGGCGAGAACCTGGTGGGAGGGTCATGACCTTTATCTGGACTGCAGCCATGCGGACGGTACCGTGATACCGGAACATTTTTCCGGAAAAATGCGTTCTTCCGTGATTCTGATGGGGGTAATGCTTGGACGGAACGGGAAAGCACAGACCGGTTATCCGGGCGGATGTGTCATTGGCAAACGCCCGGTGGATCTTCATATACAGGTTTTACAGAAACTTGGTGCCAGAATCGTGGAAAACGGAAGTGAGATTCAGGCAGCCTGTGGAAAACTGAAAGGAGCGGAAGTGATTTTTCCCAAAAGCAGTGTGGGAGCTACGGAACAGGGAATTCTGGCAGCTGTTCTGGCAGAAGGAAAAACCGTTCTTTCGGGATGTGCCCGCGAACCGGAAATTAACTGGCTGTGCCAGTATCTGACCGGGATGGGCGCAAGGATTGAAATCCTGAAAAATGGAAGGATCTGTATTGAAGGCGTAAAGAAACTGCACCCCGGAAATATGACGATTCCCCCGGACCGCATCGTTGCCGGAACTTATCTTATGGCAGCGGCAGCGACCAGAGGAGAGATTATTCTGGAAAATCCGCCGCTTGATGAAATGGATGCAATCCTGGAAGTATATCGGAAAATGGGTGGACAATGCCACCAGGTAGGTGGTAAACTAATAGTCAACGGAAAAAATGCAGGTTTTCCCCTTGAACTTCTGGAGACAGATGTTTACCCGGGATTTCCTACAGATCTGCAGTCTCCGGCGATGGCTGTGCTGGCCACGATCCCGGGAGTGAGCAGGATCCGTGAGAAGATTTTTGAGGACAGATATAAACTGGCGTCATGGCTCTGTTATATGGGAGCGAAGATTGAGATCCGGGATGGAATTGCTGTGATACACGGTGGTTATCCGCTTAAGGGATGCACTGTGGAAGCAGAGGAACTCCGCGGAGGTGCAGCACTTGTAATCGCGGCACTTGCGTCAGAAGGTGTTACCAGGATCAGAGGCTGCTCCTTTATTGAAAGAGGTTATGAACATATCTGTGAAGATTTGACTGCGCTTGGCGGTCTGCTGATAAAGGACAGAGGAACTTTATGAAAAAATCCAAAAAAAATTCGCTGGCAGCAGCCGGAATGATTCTGGTTCTGCTGCTGGCAGGTGTTATTTTCTTTTTTACTTATTATCAGGTTGATGAAGTACAGGTGATGGGAAGTAGCCATTATTCTGAGAAACAGATCAAGAAGATGGTCCTTCGGGGGCCGCTGGCATCCAATTCTGTTCTGGCACCTCTTCTTTACACCAAACAGAATACAAAAGATGTTCCTTTTGTGGATGGTTATACAGTGACCAGACTTAACCGTCACACCATTTGTGTCAGTGTGAAGGAGAAGGATATTGTCGGCTGTATTCCTTATCTGGACAGTTACATTTACTTTGACAGAAATGGAGTTTTTGTGGAAGGTTCCACAGAACGCAATGAGAAGATTCCTTTTTTTGACGGAATTAAAGTAAAAAAAGTAATTCTCAATGAGAAGCTTCCTATTAAGGATGAGACTGTGATGAATACAGCCGTGGCTTTGTCTACTATCTTTTCAAAAAATGACAAGGTTCCGGATCATATTGAATTCGGAGATGACGGGCAGATCAGCCTGGTTTACGGAGATATTACGGTCAAGCTTGGAAAGGACGAGTATCTGGAAGACAAAATGACCAGGGTACTTGCCATTCTTCCGCTGATTTCCGGAAAAAAAGGAATTCTCCACGCTGAAAATGTAAATGATAATTCCAAGACCATAACACTGGAGCAGGAACAGGATGAGAATCAGAATTCCGAAGAAACCTGGACAGGCGGTTATGATGAGGAAGGAAATTACACAGGCGAGGGCGAATACGACGAAAATGGCAATTATGTAGGGCCGAAACCGCAGACAGACCTGGAGTATGCGCAGGCGAACTGGGTAGGCGGATATGATGAAGAAGGTGACTATACAGGAAGCGGTGAGTATGACGCCAACATGAATTATGTGGGAGAGGCACCGACAGAAGAAAGTATGGCGGCCAACGGAAACTGGAAAGGCGGATACCGGGAAGACGGCGGTTATGACGGAGTCAGTGAGTATGACCGTGACGGTAATTATGTAGGTACGCTGGAGGATTATCTTGCTTCGGAAGAAAGCACCGGAGACGGAACAGATTCTGTCAGCACAGACACTCAGAATACGGATTCGGAAGGCACCGGAAATGGAGAGGATACTTCTGATAACAGCGCAGACGGCACCGACGAAGAAGCCGATGCAGGGGCAGATTACAGCGGTGATTACAGTAATGAGTCGGATAATTATGACGAAAATCAGTACAGTGATTACAGCGATGAGGCCGATTACGAGTAGAGATAAAAAACCTTTCTTAATATAATACCAGTATTTGGTCATTTTGCCAGAGATTGTTTTGCAAATGTTTCGGTTAATAGAAACAGTGCCGAAATTTAGTGAAAAAAGTATAAAAAAACAAAATTAATGGTTGATTAATTACCGAAAAAAATATATGATATAACTATGTGTATATGTAGCTTGGAATAGATTATTACACTGAATCGGATATCAGGTAGAAATAAAGGAGGAAGTACATTGTTAGAGATAATGACGAATGAGGCTGAGTCTTCTGCGAAAATTATTGTAATTGGAGTAGGCGGCGCAGGTAATAATGCAGTAAACAGAATGGTGGAAGAGGCCATTGGTGGAGTTGAGTTTGTAGGTGTCAATACCGATAAACAGGCTCTGACACTGTGTAAAGCTCCGACTGTACTTCAGATTGGTGAGAAAATTACGAAAGGTCTCGGCGCCGGTGCACAGCCGGAGGTTGGACAGAAGGCAGCTGAGGAGAGCATTGAGGAAGTTAAGAAGATCATCGAGGGAGCGGACATGGTGTTCGTTACCTGTGGTATGGGTGGCGGAACCGGAACCGGAGCTGCTCCTGTAATCGCCGGTGCGGCAAAAGAGATGGGTATCCTGACTGTCGGTGTTGTTACCAAGCCTTTCCGTTTTGAGGCGAAGACCCGTATGAACAATGCACTTGCGGGAATCGAGAATCTGAAGAAAGCAGTTGACACTTTAATTGTCATCCCGAATGACAAGTTACTTGAGATTGTTGACAGAAGAACAACTATGCCGGAAGCACTGCGTAAGGCTGATGAGGTTCTTCAGCAGGCAGTACAGGGTATCACAGACCTGATCAACCTGCCGGCACTGATCAACCTTGACTTTGCAGACGTACAGACTGTCATGACAGACAAGGGAATCGCTCACATCGGTATCGGTGAGGCAAGAGGCGATGACAAGGCTATGGAGGCTGTACAGCAGGCTGTATCTTCTCCGCTTCTTGAGACAACCATCAAGGGCGCTACTCATGTAATCATCAACATTTCCGGAGATATTTCTCTTATGGATGCCAACGATGCGGCAAGCTATGTACAGGAGCTTACCGGTGAGGATGCAAACATTATCTTTGGTGCCATGTATGATGATTCTGTTGCAGATTATGCAAGAATTACAGTTATTGCCACAGGTCTTACAGACAATAACCTTCAGAATACACCATTTGGAAACAGAGCTTCCAATTCTGTATTTGGAAACACCAAAAAGACAAGTCAGCCACAGACAAGCAGCATGAACCTTAACATGCCAAGCTTCAGTCTGCCGACTATGAATTCCACACAGTTTGGAACAAAGGCTCCTACAAGCACTGTTCAGAAAAAGGACATCCAGATTCCGGATTTTCTTAAGAACAGATAATAAATGAACATGATAAGATCCGGCAGAGGCTCCATCTGGAACACTGCCGGATCTTTTTGACTTTCCGATCAAAAGAAACAGGAATGTCTGCTCTGTATGGAAACAGGATTTCCGTTCAGGATATCAGCATTCGCAGCTGAAAGTATCACATTTTGTATCACAGCAGCGATGTGCATTATCACCGGATACATTGATGGAAGCTGCGGTACATTTGCAGTGCTCATTGTAGGTACAGTTGTGTGCTTTGCAGTCGATGTTAACGGTCTCACACCCACGGCAGGAATCTGCGGCATTTTTTACAGAACCTTCTTCCTGAGCACGGAAGCTTTCACAGGCGGTATCATCTGCATAACGTGCATCTGCGCCCTCTACATTAATGGCTCCTTTGGAACAGAGAGAATCTTTGTTATAGTAGCAGTTGTGCGCGGAACATTTAAGGATTGTCATAAAAGTGTCCTCCTGATAAATATGATTTTACCGGAAACCGTCAGCTGTCGGACTTTGACACCTCTGATCAATGGTCCATGTTACAGTCTGTCTTGCCGGATTCCGATGTTGGATAGTATGCCCGGAAAAAGAAAAACTCATACGCACAAATAAATACATAATAATAAAAAAAACAGTTGACAAACAGAAGATACCATGGTATTCTCTTAAAGTACGTAGCGAAAAGAAAGCAGAGTTCACTCTCACCTCAGCGCTGAAGATAAGCGACTCAGGTCAATATTGCACAGTACTGCGAACGGATCAACCATCAGTGCGCAGGTGTAATTATTTGAAGTGTGGACATCTGTCTGCGCTTTTTTTGTGCGGCTTAAGCTACATTGATTGAGAAAGAAAAAATTAATTCTATCATGTTCATGGAGGTGTACAACAATTAGCGGTTTAATGATTAACGAACAGATCAGAGACAGAGAGGTACGCTTGATTGGTCCGGACGGAGCTCAGCTTGGAATCGTGTCCGCCAGAGAAGCGATGGCGAAAGCGCAGGAGGCAGGACTTGACCTTGTAAAGATTGCCCCACAGGCGAAACCGCCGGTATGTAAGATCATCGATTACGGTAAATACCGTTACGAGCTTGCAAGAAAAGAAAAAGAGGCCAGGAAAAAGCAGAAAACCATCGATGTCAAAGAAGTGCGTCTTTCCCCGAACATTGATACGAATGATTTGAAGACGAAGGTAAATGCAGCAAGAAAGTTCCTTAGCAAGGGCGACAGAGTTAAGGTTACACTTCGTTTCCGCGGAAGAGAGATGGCACATATGTCCAGCAGTAAGCATGTGCTTGACGACTTCGCAGATCTTCTGTCCGATATAGCGACTGTAGAGAAGGCTCCGAAGGTAGAAGGCAGAAGCATGACTATGTTTCTGACTGAGAAACGGTAGATATCTCAGTCTTCACGGCAACAGCCGGGCAGAACGGGATGCTATATAAAATTTAGAAGTACCAAATCAAGGAGGAATTCATAATGCCAAAAATTAAAACTTGCAGAGCAGCAGCAAAGCGCTTTAAAAAAACAGGTACAGGAAAATTAGTAAGAAATAAAGCCTACAAGAGCCATATCCTTACAAAGAAATCTCAGAAGAGAAAGAGAAATCTGAGAAAATCTACTGTTGTTGATTCTACTAACGTAAAGAGCATGAAGAAAGCATTACCATATTTATAAGATAGAGAAGACGAACAGGAGGAGAATTAAGAAATGGCAAGAATTAAAGGCGGATTAAACGCAAAGAAAAGACATAACCGTACATTAAAACTGGCAAAAGGCTACAGAGGAGCCCGTTCCAAACAGTATAGAGTAGCAAAACAGTCTGTAATGAGAGCTCTTACAAGCTCCTATGCAGGAAGAAAACAGAAGAAACGTCAGTTCAGACAGCTCTGGATCGCTCGTATCAACGCAGCAGCAAGAATGAACGGACTTTCCTACAGCAAAATGATGCACGGCCTTAAAGTTGCAAACATCGACATCAACAGAAAGATGCTTGCAGAGATGGCAGTTAACGATGCAGCAGGCTTCACAGCACTTGCTGAGATCGCTAAGAAAGCAATCGCATAAGTAAAGTATTAAGAGACGAAGAAGTCCAGGGAGTTTTCCCTGGATTTTTTTGTGCGAAAAGATTCAGACAATTTGCCGAAAAACAACACAAGCTGTACAGCGGACAAGTGTCCGCGTTGTGCAATCAGACGAAAAACAGCAGATAACAAAATTTGTCCTTGAAATAAAAAATATGCGATGCTATAATTTTACCATTAAAATTAGTAACGCGACAAAGCGCAGGAGGAGAGATTATTATGAAGAATTGGAAGAAAGTAATCGGCGTTGCATCAGCAGCAGCTATGACAGCAGCTATGATGATGCCTACATCAGTTTTTGCAGCAGATGAGACATTTAAGATCGGTGTGATCGGACCGATGACAGGTGATTACGCACAGTACGGTACCAACGTATACAACGCAGCAAAGATCGCAGCTGATGAGATCAACGAGAACGGTGGATTCAACGGATATAAGGTTGAGATTCTTGACGCAGGTGATGACCAGGGAGATCCGGAGAAGTCAGTAAATGCATATAATGACCTTCTTGACAAGGGAATGCAGATGCTCTGCGGTACAGTAACTTCCGGTGCCTGCATCGCAGTAGGAGCCGAGGCAGCAGAGAGCACATTCCTCTTTACACCGTCAGCTACAGCACTTGACTGTATCACAGCAGGAACCAATGAGTTCCGTATGTGCTTCACAGACCCGGCACAGGGAACAAAATCTGCTCAGTTTATTTCCGAGCACAAGCTTGCTACAAAGGTAGCTGTACTTTATGATTCCGCAGCTGACTACAACTCAGGTGTTCATGATGCCTTTGTTGAGGAAGCTGGAAATGTGGGACTTGATGTAGTTGCAGATGAGGCTTACACAACAGACAGCAATACAGACTACTCTGTACAGCTTGCAAAGATTAAGAAGAGCGGTGCTGAGCTTCTTTTCCTTCCGAACTACTATTCTGACAATGCTCTGATTCTTCAGCAGGCATCTGAGGCAGGAATGGATATTAAATTCTTCGGTGTAGACGGTATGGATGGTATCCTTAACGTAGAGAACTTTGATAAATCCCTTGCAGAGGGCGTTATGCTTCTGACACCATTCTCTGCAACATCTACAGATGAGAAGAGCCAGAACTTCGTAAAAGCATACGGTGATGCCAACAACGGTGAGACACCGAATCAGTTTGCAGCAGATACATACGATGTAATTTACGCTATGCAGCTCGCAGCAGATGATGCGAAGATCACACCGGACATGTCCAACGAGGATATCAGTGCAGCAATGACAGCATCCATGGCAAACATCGAGCTTGACGGACTTACAGGAAAAGCGAAATGGACCGAAGACGGTGAGTGCGATAAAGAGCCGAAAGCATTTGAAATCAAAGACGGTGCTTACGTAGAGATGAAATAAGTAAGTTTTAATCCAGTTAACGTTAGGGGTCAGGGGACGGTTGCCTTTAGTGGAAATCGTCCCCTTTTTCCCTTATCAATAAACAATTAAAAGAGGTGCGTTATGAGTTTTATATCTTATTTAAAAGACGGCATCAGTCTTGGCAGTATCTATGCGATCATCGCACTTGGATATACCATGGTTTATGGTATTGCTAAGATGCTGAACTTCGCACACGGAGATGTTATCATGGTAGGAGCCTATATCATCCTTACCTGTATCACAAGAGGCGGTATGTCACCGATCCTTGCTGTGATCCTTTCCGTTGTGATCTGTACACTGCTTGGTGTTGTCATTGAGAAGGTAGCTTACAGTCCACTTAGAAAAGCTTCCTCCAACCTGGCCGTTCTGATCACGGCTATCGGTGTCAGTTATCTGCTTCAGAACCTGGCACTTCTGATCTTCGGCGCAGATGCCAAGAGTTTCGTAGCTGTTATCAAAGTTCCGTCCATCACACTGTTTGACGGTGAGCTTACCATCAAGGGAATCACCATCGTAACCATCCTTGCATGTATCATCATCATGGTGGGGCTTTCTTTCTTTGTAAAAAAGACCAAACCTGGCCGTGCCATGCAGGCGGTTTCCGAGGACAGAGATGCAGCACAGCTGATGGGAGTTAACGTCAATGCGACAATTTCCCTCACATTTGCCATCGGTTCCGGACTTGCAGCCATCGCAGGTCTTCTGCTCTGCCAGACTTATCCGACACTGACTCCGTACACAGGAGCCATGCCTGGTATCAAAGCTTTCGTAGCTGCCGTATTCGGTGGAATCGGTTCTATTCCGGGAGCCATGGTAGGAGGTATCCTTCTGGGAATCATCGAGATCTTCGGAAAAGCTTATATTTCTTCCCAGGTTGCAGATGCGATCGTATTTGCAGTCCTGATCGTCGTGCTTCTTGTAAAACCGACCGGATTGTTTGGCAAGAACATCCAGGAGAAAGTGTAAGGTGGCCGATATGAAGAATATGAAAAATAAAACAACAAAAAATAACATGATCAACTACGGAATCGTCATTGTACTCTTTGTGATCGTACAGGCGCTTTCCTCAACCGGAAATCTTTCCAGACTTCTGATGGGACTTCTGGTTCCACTGTGTGTTTATACCATCGCGTCAGTTTCCCTGAACCTGGTAGTCGGTTTCTCCGGCGAGCTGAGTCTTGGACATGCGGGCTTTATGTGTGTGGGAGCTTTTTCCAGTGCCCTGTTTTCTCAGGTGGCTGCAGACTCCATTCCGCAGGTTCCGCGCTTTATCCTTGCGATCCTTGTAGGTGCGGCAGTTGCAGCACTGTTCGGTGTGATCATCGGTATCCCGGTGCTTCGTCTCCGTGGTGATTATCTTGCCATCGTTACACTGGCATTCGGTGAGATCATCAAGAACCTGATCAACGTGCTTTACATTGGTGTAGATGACAAAGGTCTTCACGTTGCAACAAGTGCGGCAGGTCTTCATCTGGAAGCCGGCGGAAAGCAGATCTTAAAAGGCGCCCTTGGTATTTCAGGAACAGCAACTCTTTATAAAGATATCAAGAATTACTTTTTCCTGATCGGTGTGATTCTGCTTCTTCTGACTCTGTTTATTGTGCAGAACCTAGTAAATTCCAGAAGTGGACGTGCAATTATGTCAACCAGAGATAACCGTATTGCAGCAGAGTCCGTGGGAATCAACATCACCAAATACAAACTGCTTGCATTTACCATTTCCGCAGCGCTGGCAGGAGTTGCCGGTGTGCTGTATGCACATAACCTTTCTCTTCTGAAGGTTTCGGTATTTGATTACAACATGTCCATTCTGGTACTGGTATACGTAGTACTTGGTGGAATCGGAAATATCAGAGGATCCATCATTGCGACAATTATCCTCTATGCACTGCCTGAGCTTCTCCGTGGATTTGCAAACTACCGTATG
>ERZ869979.333-NODE-333-length-14315-cov-8.250246_pt1 | contig 14315 bp, 10 predicted proteins | sample MGYA00521269_ERZ869979 | MGnify/ENA primary metagenome ERZ869979 (study PRJEB32232, sample SAMN07284974) | human gut metagenome | biome: human-associated habitat; material: feces | host: Homo sapiens | place: Tanzania | collected 2014-04-05 ... | reverse complement strand
ATACTGAAGCTGATGAACCGCAAATACACCCGTGAGGAGTATCTGCAGCACATCGCCGACATCAAGCGCATCATCCCTGGCTGCGGCATCACCACCGACATCTTCGTGGGTTATCACGACGAGACCGAGGAAGACCATCAGGAAACCCTCTCGCTGGTAAAGGAAGTAGGCTTCGACAGCGCCTTCATGTTCAAGTATTCAGAGCGCCCTGGCACCTATGCTGCCAAGCATCTGCCAGACAACGTTTCTGAGGAAACCAAGATAGCCCGCCTCAACGAGCTGATCAAGCTGCAGACCGAGGTGAGCGCCGAGCAGAACAAGAAGGATGAAGGCAAGGAATTCACCATCCTCATTGAGAACTTCAGCAAGCGCAGCCGTGAGCAGATGATGGGTCGTACAGAGCAGAACAAGGCGGTAGTCATCGACAAGGGCAACCACCACATCGGCGAATTCGTAAAGGTCCGCATCACCGGTTCTACCTCTGCTACCCTCTTCGGAGAGGAAGTTAAAGAGTAAGAAAAGCTCTTTAAAGAAGAAAAAACAAAGAAAACCAAAAGAAAACCGCCAAAAATTTGGCGGTCTTCCTTAAAAACACTATATTTGCACCTATGAAGGAATTTTTGCAAATCTTACGCCGATTCGTCCCTCCATACAAGAAGTATCTGGGGCTTTCTGTTCTGTTCAATATCCTGTCTGCGGTATTGAACATCTTTTCGTTTGCAGCCTTGATTCCTATCCTGCAGATCCTCTTCCAAGTAGATGGCGGCATCCGTGCCAACGACTATATGGAATGGGACGGAACGCTGGGCAGCATCAAGGAAGTGGCAACCAACAACCTGTATTATTACATCCAGGAGTTCATCGTGGCGCACAGTGCATCACTGGCTCTGCTGGTTATCGGCTTGTTCCTTGCCTTCATGACATTCCTCAAGACGGGAGCCTATTTCCTGTCTTCAGCCACCATCATCCCTATCCGTACGGGTATTGTTCGCGATATCCGCAACCAGCTCTACCAGAAGATTACCTCGCTTTCGCTGGGCTTCTTCAGCGAGGAGCGCAAGGGAGATATCATCGCCCGAATGAGCGGTGATGTGCAGGAAGTGGAGAACAGCATCATGTCGTCGCTCGATATGCTTTTCAAGAATCCTATCCTGATTCTCTTCTATTTCATCACGCTCATCTGCATCAGCTGGCAGCTCACCCTCTTCACCATCCTCTTTGTGCCACCATTCGGCTGGTTCATGGGATATGTGGGTAGAAAACTGAAGGCGCAGAGTGCAGAGGCACAAGGTCTCTGGAGTGATACGATGAGTATGGTAGAGGAAACCTTGGGCGGATTGCGCATCATCAAGGCTTTCTGTGCAGAGGATAAGATGAACAGGCACTTCAACCAGGTGAATAGCAGTTATCGCGACAACATCATGCGCGTGAACATCCGTCAGCAGATGGCACACCCGATGAGTGAGTTCCTGGGAACCATCCTCATCGTGGTAGTATTGTGGTTTGGCGGTATCCTGGTTCTGGATTACGGCAGAATCGATGGTCCTACCATCATCTTCTACCTCGTGATGCTCTACAGCATCATCAACCCGCTGAAGGAATTCTCCAAAGCGAGCTACAATATTCCTAAGGGTCTCGCCTCCATGGCACGTATCGACAAGATTCTGAAAGCCGAGATCGAAATCAAGGACAAGGAAAACCCTGAACATATCAGCAGCTTCGAGCATCAGATAGAGTTCCGCCACGTATCTTTCGCCTATACCGACCATCAGAACGATGAACTGGTTTATGTATTGAAGGATATCAACCTGGTGATTCCTAAGGGAAAGACCATCGCACTGGTGGGACAGAGCGGTAGCGGAAAGAGTACGATGCTCGACCTGATTCCTCGCTACTACGATGTACAGGAGGGCGAGGTGCTCATCGACGGAATCAATGTGAAAGACCTTGCCGTACACGATCTCCGCCAGCTGATAGGTAATGTAAACCAGGAGGCTATCCTCTTCAATGCCAGCTTCAAGGACAATATCCGCTTCGGCAAGACAGATGCTACCGACGAGGAAATTGCCAATGCGGCAAAGATAGCCAATGCCTACGAGTTCATCACCAAGTCGGAGCACGGCTTCGATACCAATATCGGTGACCGTGGCGGCAGACTCTCCGGCGGTCAGCGCCAGCGTGTGAGCATAGCCCGTGCCATCCTCAAGAATCCTCCTATCCTTATCCTCGACGAGGCAACATCGGCTCTTGATACAGAGAGCGAGCGCCTGGTACAGGATGCCCTGGAGAGATTGATGAAGACCCGTACCACCGTGGCAGTAGCCCACCGCCTGAGCACCATCAAGAATGCCGACGAGATCTGCGTATTGCACGAAGGAAGAATCGTGGAGCGAGGCACCCACGAGAATCTGATAGCCAAGAACGGTTACTACCGCAAGCTGCATGACATGCAGCAAGTGTAGGATAATATTTAATGAGCAATTGAGAATAGAAAGGGTTACAAGATGATAGAAGCAAAAAGAGTACCTTATGGAGTCTCTGATTTCCTGAGAGTTATCAGAGAAAATCAGTATTACGTAGATAAGACTATGTATATTCCGTTGTTGGAGGCTCAACCCGACAACCTGATATTCATTCGCCCTCGCCGCTTCGGCAAGAGCCTGTTCCTCAGTATGCTTGAAGCTTACTATGACTGCAAGCTAAAAGACCAGTTCCAGGAAATCTTCGGAGGTCTCTGGATTGGCAGTCAGCCTACCCCACAACAGGGTAAGTATCAGGTACTGACGCTCGATTTCTCGCAGGTAGGAGGAAACATCGACAACCTAGAAGAGCGCTTCAACTCATATTGCAATATCTGCTTTGACGCTTTCATCAACAGATATGCACAATTCTACGATGAAACAACCAGAAAGGCTGTTCTTGCAGAGGATGTAGCATCCAACAAGCTTGCTACAATCCAAAAATACGCAAAAGAACAGAATTATCAGCTTTATCTCATCATTGATGAATACGACAACTTCACCAATACCGTGCTCAACGAGCAGGGCGAAGAAGTGTATCATGCGATGACGCATGCCAGCGGTTTCTACCGCGACTACTTCAAGAAGTTCAAGGGCTCATTCGCCAAGATTTTCATGATGGGTGTAAGCCCTGTAACACTAGACGATGTTACCAGCGGCTTCAACATCGGCTGGCATATATCAACCAAACCTGAGTTTGACAAGATGCTGGGCTTCAGCACAGAAGATGTACGAGCCATGTTTACCCGTTATCGTGATGCGGGACAGATACCGGCAGATAGCAATATCGAGGCAATGATAGAAGAAATAAAGCCGTGGTATGACAATTATTGCTTCTCTGAGGCATGCTTAAACAGCAAGGTTAGGGTTTTCAATTGTGATATGGTGTTATATTATCTCCGTAACTACATGGACGATGGTAAAGCCCCAAAACAGATGATAGACCCCAACACGAAGACCGACTACAACAAGATGAAGCGACTGCTCCAGCTCGACAAGCTAGACGGCAACCGCAAGGGCATCATCCGCAGGATTACGGAGGAAGGCAGCATCGTATCGAATCTATACGAAACCTTCCCTGCCAGTGAAATCGTGAAGCCGGAATACTTCCCAAGCCTGCTGTTCTATTACGGCATGCTTACCATCAAGGATACTTTCGGCGACCAGTTGCTCTTGGGAATCCCGAACAACAACGTCCGCCGTCAATATTATGGCTATCTGCAGGAGCAATATCAGGAAATCAACCATATCAACCTGAATGAGTTTGGTTATATGCTCACCTGCATGGCGTTTTATGGAAAATGGGAAGATGTCTTGAGCTTTATGTCGAAGGCTTACGCCGAAGTGGCATCAGTAAGAGATGGCATCGAAGCCGAGCGCAACCTGCAAGGTTTCTTCATGGCATATCTCTATCTGAGCAGCTATTACATTACGGCTCCCGAGCTTGAGTTAAATCACGGCTATTGTGATTTCTTCCTCTTGCCCGACCTGACCCACTATCCTACCAAGCATAGCTACATCATCGAACTGAAGATGTTGCCAGCTAAGGATTTTGAGGCAAAAGCCGAGGCACAATGGCAGGATGCTGTAGAACAGATCAATCGTTATGCCGCAGCACCAAGGATAGAAGTCTTGCGCCAAGGCACAACATTGCATAAAATCATCATCCAGTTTGCCGGATGGGAAATGAAACGAATGGAAGAAGTATAAACATTTTAAGTAAGGATAGTTGAATTTGCATTCTTACAGAAAGAAGAAATGATGAAGAAGATATTATATGGCAGTGTATTCTGCATTTGGTACTTGATGTCTCTGCTGCCGCTGAGAGTGCTCTACATTCTCAGCGATGGCTTATTTTACCTTATTTATTATGTGGTAAAATACCGCCGCCCACTGGTAAGAAAACATCTCTTCGACTCTTTCCCTGAAAAAAGCGAGGCAGAGCGCATCAAGATTGAGAAGGAATTCTACTCCTGGTTCTGCGACTACATCGTAGAAACCATCAAGCTCTTCACGATGAGCAAGAAGCAGGTGATGAAACGCATGCAGTTCATAGGTGCAGAGAAAGTAAGAGAATCATGTCAGAAAGGTCAGTCGTGCGCCGTATATCTCGGACATTACTGCAACTGGGAATGGGTAACCTCCCTGCCTCTCTGGGCTGGCGATGACATTACCTTCGGACAGATTTACCATGTGCTGGAGAATCCCGCCTTCGACAAACTCTTCCTGTATCTCCGCAACCGCCTGGGTGCCATCAGCATCCCTATGGCAGAAACCCTGAGAAAAATCGTAAAAATGCGCCAGGAAGGCAAACAGATAGTTATCGGTTTCATCGCCGACCAGGTGCCGTTCTGGAACAACATCCATTACTGGACAGACTTTCTGCACCACGACACTCCAGTATTGACAGGAACGGAGAAGATAGCCGTAAAAGCCAACTTTGCCGTATATTACCTCGATATGCAACGGGTAAAGCGAGGCTACTACAAGGGTGAATTCAAGCTTCTGACAGACAAGCCAAAGGAATGCAAGGAATTCGAGATTACCGAGATGTATTTCCGAGCCCTGGAGAAATCCATCCAACGCCAACCAGCCTTCTGGCTCTGGACCCACAATCGCTGGAAGCGAACCCGTGAGCAATGGCTGAAGATTGTAGATCCTGTGACACATAAGATGAGGAGAGACTTACAATAAGCATTCAATTTTTAAAGATTATTACAGCAAGAAAAAATGATTTTCGCAACAGACAAAGGACGCATGTGCAACAATATCCTGCAATATGGACATGTTTACGCCTGGGCACGTGAGCATGGCAGGAAGAGCGTATCCATGCGTTTCTGCTATAAATACCAGTATTTCAAGATATGCCACACCCGTTGGCACAACTTTGCCACATACGCATTGGCTAAGTATGCTGCCAAATGGGGGCTGATTGCCACTGTAGACTTCAATGATGACAGAGAAGAATCTATACAGAAGAAAGCAGACTTTATGGCAAAACATCAGTTTGTATTAGCCAAAGGATGGTGCATCAGATTCTATGATCTCTTTATCAAATACAAACACGAAATCATAGACCTCTTCACCTTTGACAAAGCCATTCTAGCCAAGGTCCAAACTTTCATGGGAAAGAAGGGTGACAACGAATTGCGACTGGGCATCCACATTCGACGAGGCGACTACAAGACATGGCACAACGGCAAGTATTACTATGAGGATGATGTTTACCAAGACTATATTCTCCAATTCCAAAAACTGTTCCCAGAGAAAGCTATCACGGTATACATCTGTAGTAATGATCCAGAACTAGATAAAGCATCCTATCAAGATAAGCTACAGAATATCAATGTGATATTTCCACAAGGCGGACAAGAAGACGACCTCTGCCTGCTCTCGGAATGCGACTATCTGATAGGTGCCCCTAGCACCTTCTCTCTGGTAGCAAGCATGTATCACGACACCCCGCTCTGCTGGATGGAGGAGAAGCACGTCACCCTCTCAACCTCATCGTTCGGTAAATTCGATGAATTATTCAAAGACATTAAATAACACAAAATAGCTGGCCATTCAGTTAGGCTGTTACATCATTGGTAGCACCTTCCTCGATTTCATGGATTTCGAGGGATAGAGTTTCTTTGCTTTGATAAAGTTTCATAAATAAATGCCACTAGCATATCGACTTTCAAGAATATTTCGTAACTTTGTACTCAGTCATTGCAAAAAGTAAAGAACTATGGTAAGAGAAAGAAGAAAGCGAATCTATCGCAAGCGAATACCTTATGGTATGCAGAATTTTGAGGATGTGATTGAAAGGGATTGCTACTATGTAGACAAGACTCCTTTCATCGAGGAAATAGAAGACGCTAATATGTACTTCTTCTTTATAAGGCCTCGCCGATTCGGCAAGAGCCTTACCCTCTCCATGCTTGAAAATTACTATGACATCAACAAGAAAGACAAGTTTGAGGAAATTTTTGGCAAGCTCTATATTGGTGAGAATCCAACTCCCGAACATAATAGTTATCTCATCATCCATCTCAACTTTGCCATTATTGTAGGCGACCTAAACGACTACAAGCATGGCATGGACAATTATTGCAGGACGCAGTTTAATTACTTCGTGGATGTATATTCGCATCTCTTACCAGAAGGTACCAAAGAAGGCCTCAACCAACAGGAAGATGCCGTCAACCAATTAAACTATCTTTGCACACAAAGCAAAAAATCTGGTCAGAAGATTTATCTCTTCATTGACGAGTACGACCACTTCACCAACCAGATTCTCGCACACAAGGAGCATGAGCAGAGATACCGCACACAGACCCATGGCGAAGGATATCTAAGAAAATTCTTTGATACCATCAAGGGAGCAGCAGGCGATACCTTGGCACGTGTCTTCGTAACAGGCGTTAGCCCTGTCACGATGGATGACCTGACAAGCGGATTCAATATCGGCACCAATTACTCCCTGGCTCCGGAATTCAATGAGATGACAGGATTCACAGAGGATGAAGTAAGAGATATGCTGGGCTACTATTCCAGCGTATTGCCGTTCAATCACAGCGTGGATGAACTCATCAAAGTGATGAAGCCATGGTATGACAACTATTGCTTTGCCGAAGAGGAGTACGGAAAAACTACGATGTACAATTCTGTGATGGTACTTAACTTCTTAGACAAGTACATCCGCAACAACTACGACATTCCAAAGAATATGGTGGAGAGCAATGTACGCATCGACTATGACAAAGTACGTATGCTTATCCGTCATGACAAGGAATTTACTCATGATGCCAGCATCATCCAGCAGTTGGTAACCCAAGGATTCGTCACAGGTAAGCTCGTGGAGAATTTCCCTGCCGAGCGCATCAACGACCCAGACAACTTCCTAAGTCTGCTTTTCTATTTCGGCATGGTAACGATAGATGGCACATACGATGGTAGCACCAAGTTCATTATCCCTAATGAGGTGGTGCGCGACCAGATGTATACCTATCTCTTGGATACCTACAAGGAAAATGATTTGACCTATGATAGTTACAACAAGGGAAAGCTGGAGGCTCAACTAGCATATCATGGCAACTACAAGGCATACTTTGAGTTCATCGCCGACAGTCTGAAGCGTTACTCTTCTCAGCGTGACAAGCAGAAGGGAGAAGCATTCGTGCATGGTTTCACCTTGGCGATGACCAGCCAAAACCAATTCTATCGCCCTATCTCTGAGCTAGACAACGATGGCGGCTATGCCGACATCTTCCTCTCTCCGCTCTGCGACATCTACAAGGATATGGTGGACAGTTACATCATCGAACTGAAATACAGCAAGACCAATACCGCCGATGAGCAGCTGCAAGTTCTCTTCAAGGAAGCCTCTGCCCAAATCTGCCGCTATGCCAATAGCGACATCGTCAAGGAGTCGGTAAAGACCACTAAACTCCACAAGCTCGTAGTTATCTACCGAGGAACAGAGATGGTAATGTGCGAGGAACTAACGGAAGAATAAATGATAAAAATGCACATTTATGGAAAAAGGTAAAATTTCTGTCGTTATCAATACATATAATGCATCAAAGTTCTTGGCGAGAGTATTGGACTCGGTCAAGGACTTTGATGAGATTGTCATTTGTGATATGGAGAGTACCGACAATACTCTAGAAATTGCTAGGCAATATAGTTGTAAGATAGTTACTTTCCCTAAAGGAAACATCTCTATTGTGGAGCCAGCTCGCCAATATGCCATTGATGCCGCCTCCAATCCCTGGGTATTGGTTGCGGATGCCGACGAAATTATTACGCCAGCTCTACGCAACTACTTATATGCTCGAATAACCGAAGAAGACTGCCCAGATGGTATAAGCATTCCACGAAAGAACTATTTCATGGGAAGATTTATGCACAGCAGCTATCCCGATTATATCTTACGCTTTTTCAGAAAGGAAAAGACAAAGTGGCCTCCCATTATCCACACATCACCAATTGTGGATGGCACCATCTGTAAGATACCTAGCAAAAAGCAGGAATTAGCTTTCGAACATCTTGCCAATGATACCATCACCGACATCCTACGCAAGAATAACACTTATAGCAACTACGAGGTGATGCGCCGCAAGGACAAGCAATATGGGATAATACACCTTTTTATCAAGCCCATCTTCCGTACCTTCAAGGGATATGTACTAAAAGGAGGATATAAAGATGGCTTGCCCGGAGTTATCTATACTCTCCTATTGGGTGTTTATCAATTTATGGTTGTGGCAAAGGTTATGGAACACAAGAAAATTCAACACAATAGTCATTGAATAAATATAAGAAGTAATGGAAGAATATATAATTAAGAAACCGCTATCCTCTAGAAAAAAACGCTTGCTCTTCGTGATGAGCAGATTTTTGGATGGAGGAATTGATACTGTACTCATCGAGTATCTGAGACATATCGTAAAGCAACAAGAATTTGCAATAACCCTTGCCATCGGTGTGCACATGGACAAGCTAGAAGTTTTCATAAGCTCCGTACCTAAAGAGGTAAGGATTGTATACTTCAATAAATCCAAGTACTTAACTAAATACCCCATCAAAAGGGTAAAGGGCAATATTTCCAAAGCAATGAAAATCGCAGATGAGCTACTACTGAATCCCTTACGCAGAAGAGCTATCGGTATCGGACTTTGCAAATTGGCTGCATCTCATGATGTTGTCATAGACTTTGCATGCAGTTACCCTTCATTTTTATCATCTATCAAAAAGCCAAAAATCGGTTTTTATCATTTCAGCTTACCTTCCGACATCTCCTCTAATCAAAAACTGAGAAATCGCATCTATAAACGCATGGCAAAATATGACAGAATCGTTACCATCTCAAAAGCGATGGAAAGCCAATTTATAGATAATTTCCCTATGCTAGCAGATAAGGTAAGGATGATTTACAATGCAAAGGACATAGCAACCCTACAAGCAAAGGCAAACGCCCCATCATTTAACATAAAAGAAAAAGGGAAATATATGCTAGCTATAGAGCGATTAGAAGAAAGTCAGAAGGATATAACAACTCTGCTTCATGCCATGAGTATTCTAAAGAAGAAATACCACCAAACAACACCTCTTTATATACTAGGCAAGGGAAAATCAGAAGAACAGTTGAAGTTTCTCGCCCACGAACTAGAAGTAGATGACATCGTTAAGTTTATGGGATTTACAGCCAATCCATATCCTTGGCTGAAAAATTGTACAATCCTGCTGCACAGTGCCAAGTTTGAAGGGTTACCTACGGTCTTGATAGAAGGCTTGCTGTTAGATAAGTTTATCATAAGCAGCGACTGTCCTACGGGTCCTAGGGAAATTTTCAACAATGGCAAAGCAGGCATCTTAGTGCCAATAGGTGACGCAAATGGATTCGCAGAAGCCGTGATGAAGCTATCCACCGATGAGCATGAAAAAGCTCGTATTATCGAAGGTATGAAAGCACAAAAGCACTTCTTTACCTTCGATGACACTTACAAGAAATTCCAAAATATCATCAACGAGTTAACTTAACACCCTCTACATAATCACGCTTAGGGGCAGGGATAAAAGGAAGTATCTGGCTAAGCATCTTAACCACATGCTCCAGACAGTACAGCAGGCGATTGGCACCCAATCGTTTAATCTGAGCAATACATTCTTTCTTTTTGCTTTCCGACATCCTTGCCCTTATGATTTCCTTATAAACATATCCTCTAGACAAATTATCACGATACCAGCCAAAATGGTGATGCTTCCAAAGATAAGAAAAGATAAGTAGTTTCTCATCCATTTGCTTTTCTCCTCTATCAGAGATAAAAGTAACACTTTTCTGATGCCTTCTAAAATAATTAAGTCGCTCATGCAATACAATGACATTTCCTACTTCCGTAAGTTTTATCCAGAAGAGCCAATCCCCACAATATCGAGTAGAACTAAAATCCATCTGTATTTTATCTAAACAATCTCGACGAAACACAATCATGCTGGCATTATAAGCCGCATTATACCATAGCAAGAAATGTTTGAGATAGGTAGCTGAAAGATACTTATATGCACGCCCATCTTCTTTATACTTAGGTGAGCACTTGTCAAAATCATAAGGGATTGGATTATCTAAGCTATCTACCAAGTGAGAGCCACTCATCACATAACTTGCATCAGGATTAGCATCAAGAATCGACACCATCTTTTCCAAAAAATCAGGCTTGCAATAATCATCACTCTCCGCTATCCATATATATTCGCCTTTAGATAATGATATACCTTTTTCCCATTGCATAAAGGGATTGCCTGTATTTTTTTCGTTCAATACACAATGGGTTACCTGAGGATGACAGATAGCTTGCTCCCTTAAATATTCAGCACTACCATCTGTAGAGCTATCGTCCAATAATATCACTTCGTAATCCGTAAAAGTCTGTTTGAAAACAGAATCCAATCTTTGTGGAAGATACTTCAGATAATTATAATTGGGTATTATTATACTAACTTTTTTCATTCCTATGATTCTTTAATATATACTATTGCCTCACCACCAGCTCGTTCCTGGTCATACGTTCCATGTACGACTGGATGATGGCTTTCACCTCGCGCTCCATCGTCTCACGAACCTTTGGTTCCTGGGCGGCAACATTATTCTCCAGCAGCAGGTCGGTGCGGAAACGATAAAGTGCCTTGGTCTGCTGACCATCCCACTGCAAGAGATAATCGCCCTTTACATATTGGTAGAAGCCATTGTTATAGTTCACCGCCCAAGTATCCTTGGCTGGTGTGGTAAGCAGGTCGATACCGAAGCCCACATACTGCTTGTCATATCCTAGATAGCTCAACACCGTAGGCATAATATCTATCTGCTGGGCGATGGCATCACGCATGCCCGGCTTGAACTCGCCGCTAGGATCGAAGAAGATGATTGGCGAACAGAAACCACCCAAATCGGTCTGATAATAAGCATGGTCGCTCAGGTTGGTATGGTCGGAAGTTATCACAAAGAGGGTATTCTTGTACCAAGGCATCGTCTTCGCCTTGGCGAAGAACTTACGCAAGGCATTGTCGGTATAACGGATGCACTTGTGGATGACGATACCCTCTTCAGGGAATACTTTCTTATACTGTTCCGGGATGACATACGGATGATGCGAAGAGGCGGTGAAGAGTGCTGTCATAAACGGCTGCTTCATCTCGCCCATCTTCGTGGCATAGAACTGCATGAAAGGCTCATCCCAGATGGCCCAGGTTCCATCAAAGTCCTTATCACCATTAAAACGTTTGTCTGCATTGTATTCCGTACGACCGAAATAATCGGTGAATCCCGTGGTGCGGGCAAATGCCTGGAATCCCATCGAACCATTCTCTGCTCCATGGAAGAAGGCAGAATAATAGCCTTTCTTCTTCAATTCGCCAGCCAAGCCACTCACATTGTTCATGGATGCCGGGGTAAGGAAGAACGGCTCCACAAACATCGGGATGCTGGAAAGGATGCTAGGCATGCCGTCGATGCTCTTTCTACCATTGCAGTAGGAATAAAGATAGGTGGCACTATACTGCATCAGGGAATCAACAAAAGGAGTATATCCCTTATACTTGCCGTTTTCCAACCACTTGTTGAAGCCGCCGATATACTCACGGCCAAAGCTCTCGATGATGATGACCACCACGTTCTTCTTGCGCTTCACGAGCGTATCAGAAGGGGTATGGATAGGAGAATAGATGGCATTGAGTTGCTTCTCCGTATAGTAATCAGGCACTACGAATACTGGCTTGTCGATGGTACGGATGATGGAGAAAGGAGTATTCAGCACGATGGCAGCCTCCTGCGGACGGTTTACATATTGATTGGCATTGCTGATGGTGATAGGGCGAACTGCCGTGGTGAAACCTCCACGCATACCTGCTACGCAGAAAGGAACGAACACCGCCAGACAAAGAAGATGAACGCCATAATATGTGAACAATTTCTTTGGCAGATAAGGACGGGAAGCCTCAACAGGCAACTTGCCCTTTGGCATGCGATAAAGAAACCACAAGCCTGATATCAGGATGATGCCTATCAGCACCAGATACCAATGGTTGAGAATCTCAACCCCAAAGATTCCACCCAGATTCTTCTCGTTTCTAAACTCAGAGAACACGGTGACCGTGGTACGGCGCGTGGTGTATTTAAAGTAAACGCAATCCACCAGATTGGCTATGATGCAGATGGAATTGCAGATTACGAACACCCACTTCGCCATCTTCTGATACCAGTTTCGCTCCTTGTAATGGATAGGAAAAAGCATCAGGAGCGCATACAGGGCATTGGTATAGAGAATGGCAGAGGTATCAAAATACCAGCCGCCATGAAGCATCTCGCCAAAGGCACTCCATGTCATCGCTTCGGAAAACACACTCCAGTTGGTCGCCAGGAAAACCAGGCGGCATATCTCATACACCACATAAACCAGCACCATATTGATGACGAAGCACAAAGGCGCTGAAAACAAGTTTCTCTTCAATTTCATCTTTCCTATTATATCTTTTATCTTTGTTCTTTCTACTTTTCTATCTTCCTTTCTTCATAATCCCTGGTATACATCTCGTAGATGAGCTTAAACCATATCAGCACGCAAGGTAATGCCTTCAGGGCGTAAGGCTGCACATAGTTCTTGCGGATAAACGCAGGGAAAAGATCGGATGGCGACATGCTCGTCAGGATAAAGGCAAACACCATCAGGGCAATATCCCAGCGGCTACGCTTCCATGGAGCCGTGATATACCATATTGCTACGCCCAGGAGAGCGATGATGTAAGTGCTTGATTCGCTGCCCGTACTAAACAGGACTACAAACATCAATACCGATGCCAGGAAAGCATAGCGGAAGGCGATGTTGCCATACTGCCTAATGCGCAGATAAGGATAGCAGAATGCCAATATGCCCGGAACTATCAGCCAAAGGTCGGAATAAGTGGCAACATGCGAAATCTTGCGCACCAAACCGAGCAAGGACTGGTTCTGAGCACAACTGAACATATTCTCCATATTCTTGCCCGTAAGGCTGACGTGCCACTCCTTATACTGGTCGATGATATACTCCGGACTGGTTATCGCCATAGGCAGGACAAAGAACAGGGCTGCCCATCCTATCAGTGCAGCCACAAACTTCACCTTGTGCTTGGAAAAGAAAAAGAATGCCAGCCCCACGATACCATAAAGCTTCACGAAGGTTCCGATCATGATGAAGCAGGCGGCCGTAATATCCTTTTCTTTCTCTACGCAATAGAACGAAGCGATGATGATGGCGGCAATGATGATGTTAAATTGGCTCATAAACAATGCCGTGAGCAACTCATGGGCACAGAACCAATAGCAGAATATCTGCTTGCCCTGACGCAACGGCAGCTTACGGATGGCAACAAACAGGGCCAGCGTCATCAGTACATGCCAGAACAGCAAACCCAACGGATGGGGCAGCACTGCAAAAGGAGCAATGATAATGCTGAAGAACGGACCATAGTGGTTCGAATCGAAAAACTCCGAAGGATACTGGGCATACAATGATGTCTGCTCCCAAGCATGCCAGAAAACATACTTGAATATCAAGAAGTTATTACACTTGTGAATCTTGGTCAATGCAGACACCACACCTAGAATCAACCAAAGCCCCAGCAGGGTGCGAGGGTCGCTAAAGAAAGGGCGACCAAAAAAGCGCTTGACACCTGCCAGCCACTGGCTATTCTCCATTTTTGTACTATCCATTCTATCTGTCTTGTTATGAATTACTTTATTTAGGGGGCAAAATTACGCAAATTCCACGTAAT
>ERZ869979.330-NODE-330-length-14426-cov-10.876437_pt1 | contig 14426 bp, 10 predicted proteins | sample MGYA00521269_ERZ869979 | MGnify/ENA primary metagenome ERZ869979 (study PRJEB32232, sample SAMN07284974) | human gut metagenome | biome: human-associated habitat; material: feces | host: Homo sapiens | place: Tanzania | collected 2014-04-05 ... | reverse complement strand
CCTATTTCTTAGAGATTTTGCATCTATTTTCTATTAAATACGATTCTTATTGATTTCATTGGCGAACATACTCATCTTCTCTACTTATATCATAACAACAACATTATTCACAATGTGTCTTTCTATATTCGCCAGGGGTCATATTATATGCTTTTTTAAACAAACGCATAAAATGTTCTGGATTCTCATAACCAACATTTTCACAAATAGCACGAATACTTAACTGTGTTTCACTTAATGCTTTACAAGCTTGGCTAAGTTTAATCTCTTTAATAATCTGAGTAAACGTTCTTCCCGTACTTTCTTTAATCAGTGTACTAAAATGAGATGTACTATATCCAAAATGATATGCTACGTCATGAAGCGTAACAGTCTGATAATTCTTACTCAGATAATCTAGAACTTCTGTAATAGAATTTCCATAAGTAGAACGTGTGATAACTGACTCGATATTGTGTTCATGATAACGTAAAAGCTGTGCCCAAAGAAGAATAAGTATTGAATTCATAAACGTTGAACGGTATTTCTCATGCTGTAAATATTCTATATAGAGATCCTCTAGTGTAGAACGAACGCGCTCATCGTTTCCTGTATGAAAGATTAAAAAGTTACCTTCTGTTTTTTGATATAGGACATGCTGAAAGAAACTAGAAAGTGCACTATTAGAAGTCAAAGATTGAAAGAATGTAGATTGAAAGGTGGCAGTTTTTATAATAATATTAAACGCTATGCTGTCATCAAATACTGCAATACTATGTTGTGTGTTTGGTGGAATAATACAAATATCTCCTGTAGTAAGAGTATGAGAGATACCCTGAATCTTTGTAGGAACAGTACCACTATAAACACATAATATCTCAACAAATTTATGCTGATGTGTAAATTCAGGTGTATATCGATTATGTTTACTTAACATGATATTTTCAGGAATATGTACAAATAAATCATTTTCATACATCATTGGTAACCAAGGTTCATTTCTTAATTCTGGAACGAACAATTTATGATGAACAATATATTGAGGATCTAGAGACTGAAGATAATGGGAAAAATTTTCTGGTTTCATCTTTCTTTCATAGTGTACTTCTTTATAGAAAAGTTCTTCTTCAGTATACTCTGATAAATAATCAGATAAATTATCTTTTGAAACAATCATAAAAAAACCTCCATATTATGATATAAAAATCATAGCACAAGCGCTTACAAGGGTCAAAAAGAATTGAGAGACAAAAGAAACACAATAAAAAACATCAGTTTTTTATCAAATAATACTCAATTGGAGAATCTTTTCAAATTCGTTATGATAGCGTTAACAAAATAAACGGAGGTAAAAAAATGAACGAAGTCGAAAAGAAAGTAAAAGCAGGTCTATGGCGCCAGCGTATAGGATACGGCTCATCAGACTTTGCATGTAATTTGATCTGGCAGATGATCTCATTATATCTGCTCTATTTTTATACGAATGTTATGCATTTAAATGCAGCGGCAGTTAGTGTTATGTTTTTAGTTACAAAATTTATTGATGGTATTTCAGATTTGATTGTTGGTTTCATGATTGATAAGACAAACACTAAGTGGGGTAAATCAAGACCTTGGATCTTATTTGGTGCGATTCCATTTGGTGTTACATCAGTCCTTGCATTTAGTGTTCCTAATATTAGTCAGACAGGTATGTTGATTTATGCCTATGTAACTTATATTTTATTATCAACATCTTATACAATTGTTAATATTCCAATGGCATCTATTTTGCCGGCATTAAGTGAGGATCCACATGAAAGAACTGTGTTGGCATCATGCCGTACATTCTTCTCATCTATTGGTTCTACAGTTGTCAGTGCATTTGCATTAACTTTAGTTGATAAGTTTGGGAATGGAAACGAAGCATTAGGTTTTCGTATTGTTATGATCATTTTTGGTATCATTGGATGTTTGGTATTCTTTTTCTGTTTCGCAAATACAAAAGAAAGAGTTAATACTAGTTCAGAAAAAGTAAGTTTAAAGGCAAATATCTTAAGTCTTGGCCACAATAAACCGTGGAAATTATTCGCATTAAATATTATTTGGCTATTTGGTGGTTATGTACTCCAGTCCAGTGCTGTTATCTATTATTTTAAGTATGTAGTCCAAAACAATAGTCTTGTACAGGTTGTGGCAACAATTACAACGCTTGTTCCAGTTGTTACAAACTTATGTGCTCCATTTCTTGTAAAAAGAACGTATAAGAAAAATCTAATGGTAGTAGGAAATATCGGACATATTGCAGGACTACTTATTATATTCTTTGGCGGTACAAATGTACCTGTATTAGTTGTTGGTGCAGTAATTGCAGCTGCTGGTTATGGATTGAAGGGAAGTATGCATTTCGCAATGCAGCCTGACCCAGTTGATTATGGTGAATGGAAGAGCGGTGTCAATACTGCAGGAACATTATCAGCAGTTAATGGATTTATTGGTAAAGTAGGAATGGCTATTGCCAGTGCTGTTGGTGCTGCATTACTCGCAATGGGTGGATTTGATTCTAATACAGCAGTACAGTCATTGAATGCACAGAACTATATTTCTGCAATGTATATCTGGGCACCAATTGTAATGAATATTGGTTCTATTATCACGATGATGTTCTATGATTTAGATAAGATTTATCCACAAATTATTAAGGAACTTGATGAAAGGAGAAAAGCAGCATGGCAGAAGTAAGTATTGACCTTGAAATGGTACGTGTTTCTAATGATAAATTTTTAGAAAAGGCAGAGGCGTGTGCTCCTAAGCTTAAAAAAGCAGTTGTACGTCCGACACGTATTGTTGAAATTAAAGAAACAAGTGAAGTATATCCAAAAGTGATTACTAAGGATACAGCAGATCATTTAAACAAATATGAATTGAAAAAGGGAGACTATCTCTGCTTGGATTTTGGAGATCACCAGGTTGGATATGTGACTTTAAAGCTTTCTTCTATAGGAAGCCCACAGGATGCACCAGCATACTTTAAACTAAAGTTTGCAGAAATCGCAAAAGAAATTACTGAAAATTCAGCAGATTATGACGGATGGATCAGTAAAGGCTGGATTCAGGAAGAGTATCTCCATGTAGATGTATTACCAAAGGAAATCAAACTTCCTAGAAGATATGCATTCCGTTATATGCAGTTAGAAGTCATTGATACATCTTTAAAATGGCAGTTAGTTGTAGATGATGTTATCTGTGAGAGTGTTTCAGCAGTATCAGAAGATGAAGCACAACCATATATAAGTGATGATGAAATGATTACTAAGATGGATGAGGTAAGTCGTAGAACACTTCAGAATTGTATGCAGGCTGTGTTTGAAGATGGACCAAAACGTGATCGACGTTTATGGCTTGGTGATTTAAGACTTCAGGCACTCGCGAACTATGAGACTTTTAAGAATTATGATTTAGTAAAAAGATGTTTATATCTTTTTGCTGGACAAACAAAAGATAATGGACAGGTCAGTGCATGTTTATTCACAGAACCAAAAATCATTGCAGATGATACTTTCCTTATAGATTATTCTATGTTCTTTGGTGCAACATTAGTTGATTATTATGAAGCTTCAAAGGATATTGATACATTACGTGATTTAAGTGAATGTGCTTATCGTCAGATGGATATTGCGAAAGAATACTTCGATGAAAAGAATATTATTGTACCTAAAGAAGGGTTCTGGGGATTTATTGATTGGACTGAAGGATTAGATAAACAGTGTGGTATTCAAGGTGTATATATTTATTGTGCAAAAAAAGTAAAGAAAATTGCTGAAATTCTTGGCGATAAGAGAAAAATGCAACAGATGGAAGAAGAAATCCAGAATAAATCTCAGTCAGCCTGGGAATATCTTTATGATAAAGAACAGGGATTATTTGTGAGTGGAGATGAACGTCAGATCAATTATGCCAATCAGGTATGGATGATTCTTGCAGGTGTGACAGAAAAGAAACAGGCAGGAGAAATTCTAGATCGTGTCATCGCGCTAGAACCAGAAAAAGGAATGGTTTCACCATATATGAATCATCACTTTGTAGAAGCACTTCTTTTATGTGATAAGAAGCAACAGGCAATGGATTATATGAAATATTATTGGGGTGGTATGATTAACCAGGGTGCAGATACTTTCTGGGAACTTTATAATCCTAAGAACCCGGCAGAATCTCCATATGGTTCAAGTATTGTAAATAGTTATTGTCATGCATGGAGCTGTACACCTACTTATCTTCTTAGAAAGTATTTCTAAGAAAGGAGATGAATAATAGTAGGGAGAATTGTAAGAATTAATACAATGCAGGATGTAGATGAAGCTTTTAAGAAATTCATAATAGAGTAATAAATGGACCTTGTAAAAAGGACGCGATAACTATTGTGTTCCTTTTTACAGGGTTTTTGTATTGAATGATAAATAGAGTAGTGCTAAGATTTTAATATGAAAGCGAGGAGATAACTAGTGAGTAGAAGAATTCATAGAATACCTGTTACTCTTGATACAGGTCATATAAAAGAACTACCCCAAGAAGATATCAAGATGATCTTAAGAGCTGCTGATATGTGTATTATGAAAGCAGGTAGAAATATGCTTGCTAAGATATTAAAAGGTTCTAAAGATAAGAAGGTATTGGAATTAAAACTCAATGAATGTCCTGCTTATGGCTATTATCATGAAATGAAACTAGCTGATATTATGCACTATATTGATTGGATGATTGATGAAGATTATCTAAGAATAAAATATGATGGACGTCTTCCATTACTAGTTTTTTCTGATCAAGGATGGGAGATAGAAAAAGAAACATATGCTCAGGAATTATATCAACAGTTCTGCTTAGATGTGAAAGAAAATAATCCTCGTGTCATTTATAGACTAATAAAAGTAAATAGAAAGGTCATTTTACGCATACTTGATATTATTGAAGAAGAAGGCAATAAAGAATTTATTCCCTGTTTAGAAGCATACAAGGAAATAGAATCAAAAAGAATAGGTAGACGTATTATTGAAGTAGAAAATACAATTAAAGATAGAATATAGATGGTATGTGGCAGTTCTTATGTGATAAAGAACATGCAATGGATGATGCGAGAATTGTTGCGTTAGAAGAAGTGTATGCATTAGGTCCCTCTATTGGTGAAGTAGCTGATATGCCTTGTGGTTGTTATATAAATAGAAAGTAAAGTGAAGCCTCCTTTTAGGGGGCTTTAGTACGTTTAAGAGAATTGATTATGTTAATGCCAGACAGTTTCGGTGTAGGTTTAATCTAACATTCTTATTTTATCCTTTGCAATTGTGAACGTATGTGTTCACAATCTGAATTTGTCTCATTCCAGAGTGTTTATGTGTGCTTAATAAGAAAATGATGTTAAAAAAACCGTTTTAGTGGAAAGAAAATACATCGTGGACTGTGTAGAACAGCTAGTGGTCGAGTTCTAAATGTAGATGTAAATATCCTATACAGTAGAAGAAAAGTGAACGCGCAATAAGAATAAAGCTTGTCTAGAAATAGGTGGAGACTAAATATCGGTCTTCTTAAATAGATGCACAAGCATCCTAGAAGATACAACTTTAAATACAGAGTATTAGGTCGTAGTTCATTTTGACGATTGTAAATAATATAACGAGGACTATAATGAAATTTAAAGGAAAAAAATAAACACTGAATGAAACTTACAGAGTTTACGATACCATCAAAATTCTTGCATAAATATTGATTATTATTATACTATACGATAAAATATTCACAAAAAGAGAACTTATGAAATACAAAAATCATTCATTTTAAGAAAAAGTATTGCAGATATAGAAGTATTTGTGAGGATGGAAAAACAGTTGATGATAATTGTAGAAAAGATTATATAGTTATAATTTATAATATTACTTCTACTTGACTTAGGAATGGAGCAGTATACACTAAAATAAATGATATTCATAAAATAGCAGAAAGTTGAACTATATTGTGTGGATTTGAAAGGTTATAAAAAACTCAATTTTTGTGGAGGATATGGGATGATACAGATTGCAATTGTGGAAGATGAAGAAATTTATGTAAAACAATTAACAGAGTATATTCGTAAATATCAAACGGAAAGAGGAAAATCAATAAAGGTAACGGTATTTGGAGATGGAGAAGATATCATCGAGAATTATAGTGGTGGTTTTGATATTATTCTGATGGATATTCAAATGCGATTTATGGACGGTATGACAGCAGCAGAAAAAATCCGTCAGATGGATCAGAAAGTAATTATCATGTTTATTACAAATATGATTCAATATGCAGTACGTGGATATGAAGTTGATGCAATGGATTATTTAGTAAAACCAATTGAGTACTTTTCTTTTTCACAAAAACTCGATAAAGCAGTTGGACGTATGCGTACTGAAGTTAAAGAATTTCTTACGATTCCGATTGGAAAAGGGGTTATAAAGATAGATATAGCAGATATCTATTTTATTGAGGGACAAAGACATAATGTGATTTATTATACTTCAAGAGGAGATTACTCTTCAAGAATTACGATGAAAGAACTTGAAGAGAAACTTGCACCACATGATTTTTTTCGATGTGCAAAGGGATATCTGGTAAATATGAATTACGTAGAAGGATTTGTTGGTTCTGATTGTGTAATCAATGGTGTACATATACCAGTCAGTAGAACTAGAAAAAAAGAATTCATGTGTTTACTTCTGCAAAATCTCAATATGAAATGATTTCATAGGAAATGGAGGATACTATGTCGTATCAGGATATTCCAAGAATTTATACAGCAATAGCAGAGTGGGGATCATGTTTGGTTTATCTTTATATTCTAAAAAAAGAAAATATGAAATCTGTACATTTTTTAGCAGGTAGTCTATTTATGTTGGCAATCCAGAGTATCTTTCTGACTTTGACTGGTAATGTAACTGAAATAATGTGGATTCCCTGTATGATGATTGCAGTAGGTATGATGTATGGATTTCTTATGATTGGAGGAAATATGAAGCCTCTTGGAGCAGCTTATTGTTGTGCCCGTGCATTTGTCCTTGCTGAGTTTGCAGCTTCACTGCAATGGCAGATGGTATCTAGTGTACAGACATGGGGAAATCATAGTATCTGGATTGAAATTCTAATCACAATAGTTGTTTTTGGTGGTTGCTTTATTATTGATATTTATTTAGAAAAAGATCTTTTGAAGCAGAATTACCTTGATCAGATGACAGTAAAAGAAGTAGCAGCAGTAGCAATCATGGCTGTAGCAATATTTGGTTTTAGTAATCTGAGCTTTTTAAATGAAAATGCACCATTTGCGAGCAGTGAACGTGCAGATATTTTTTCTATCAGAACACTGATTGATCTTGGAGGAATTGCGATTTTGTATGCTTATCAAAGTAGGATTAGTGAGTATGTTGCTGAGAAAGAACTTTCAGTAATGAATATGATGTTGAAAAGCCAGTATGAGCAATATCGAAATTATCAGGACAGCTTAGATCTCATACAAATGAAATACCATGATCTGAAGCATCAGATTACAGCACTTCGTGCAGAATCGGATGAAGAGAAACGTAAAAAATGGATTGATTCCATGGAAAAGGAAATCACTGCTTTTGAGAATATAACTAGAACAGGGAATCAGGTACTTGATACGATTTTGGCAGCTAAGATTTTCCATTGTCGTAAAAATGATATACAGATTACTTGTGTGGCTGATGGGAAATTATTGGATAATATAAATGTAACAGATATATGCTCTATATTTGGAAATGCTTTGGATAATGCGATTGAACATGTGATTTTGATTCCAGATTCGAAAAAAAGACTAATCCATTTAACAGTATCTGCGCAAAAAGGATTTGTGTTTATCAAGATAGAGAATTATTGTGAAGCTGAAATTAACAAAAATGAAGAGAATCTGATTGCAACAACAAAAAAAGATATTAAAAACCATGGTTTTGGATTAAAGAGTATTCGTACAGCTGTAGAAAAATATGATGGTTCTCTAGCATTTGGAGTACAGCAGAATTGGTTTGAATTAAAGATTCTTTTACCCAGAGTATTATAATGCTCTGGTTTTTTTGTGGACTCTTAAATTTTTTATCAGTTCTTTTTATTGTTTTGTGCCATATTTTATACATCTTGTGCCTAAAATGGCACAGAATAATCAGTATGTTATAGTAATGCCAACAGGGAATGATACCTGAAAAAGACGAGAGAGTCAAAGGAGGAAAAAAAGAAAATGATCAGTGTTGAAATGGAAGATGTGCTGGCAGTATTACAATTATGCAAACCGTATATTATCGGTATTGTTGTTGCACTTGTAATAGGCATCATAATTATGATTGCATGCCGCAAGATGTCTAAGGGAAAAAGATTTTTAGTAAGAGGAGAAGCTGCGATTGCGATGGTTCTTGCAGTTGTGATGTGCGTAAATATGATCTGTTTTGGACCAATGTCTACGTTGATCGGACTCGCAACAGGAAATGGAACTATAAGTGCTCAAACAAATAAAGAAGCTGCTAAAGTAGCAGAAGAGATAATGGGAGACGGAATCGTTCTTCTGAAAAATGAAAAACTGCTGCCTTTAAATAAAACTAAAAAATTAAATGTTTTTGGCTGGGAATCAATTAATCCGGCATACGGAGGAGCAGGTTCTGGTGGAATTAATGATCTGTATGATATTGTTAGCTTGAATCAAGGACTTAAGAATGCAGGATTTTCTATTAACCAGGAACTAGTTAATTTTTATAAAAATTATGGTACAGATAATCCAGAAATGTCTATTCAGAAACAGAGCTGGACATTACCTGAGCCAACTGTAGATACTTACAGTGATAAGCTTATTAAGAATGCGAAAGAGTATTCCGATGTTGCTGTTGTGGTTCTTTCAAGAAAAGCAGGTGAAGGTCACAATGATATTCCTATGGATGTAAGTAAAGCAGCATATGATAATAATTCAGATAAATATGCTGATTTTCCTAAAGGAGAACATTATCTACAGCTTTCACAAACTGAGAGAAACATGATGGATATGGTTTGTTCAAACTTTGGTAATGTAATCGTAATTTATAATGGCGCAAATCAGTTTGAACTTGGTTTTGCGGATGAATATCCTCAGATTAAATCTGTTGTATGGTGTCCAGGAACAGGAAATGTAGGATTTAATGCACTTGGTAAAGTATTTTCAGGTGAAGTCAATCCTTCTGGAAAAACACCAGACACATTTATTTATGATATGACGACTGCTCCATGGTGGAATAATGCAGAAAAAACAGATTATACAAATCTTGCAGATATGGCAGTTGAAGGAATGAACGCAGGAACTGCGCAGGTGTATGCTCCAGCATTCACTAATTATGTGGATGGTATTTATGTAGGATACAAGTATTACGAAACAGCTGCAAAGGAAGGTAAGATTAATTACGACAAGACTGTACAGTATCCATTTGGATATGGTTTGAGTTACACAGAATTTGAACAGAAAATGGGCGCACTAGAGGAAAAAGACGGACAGATTTCTGTAGATGTAGAAATAACCAACACAGGAGATGTTGCTGGAAAAGATGTAGTAGAAGTGTATTATAATCCACCATATACAAATGGCGGAATTGAGAAGTCTTCGGCAAATCTCGTTGAATTTGAAAAAACAAACCTACTTCAGCCAGGAGAATCTCAGAAAGTTACAGTTACATTTGATGTAGAAGATATGGCATCTTATGATGAGAATAATGCAAAGGCATATGTTCTTGAAAAAGGTGATTATGTGATTTCTATCAACAGCGATTCACACACTGTGCTAGATCAGAAAACTTATACTGTAGATAAAGATGTAGTATATAAGGGAGAGAATAAAAGAGCATCAGATGATACTGCGGCAACTAATGTATTTGAAAATGCAAAAGGAGATGTGACATATCTGTCACGAGCAGATCATTTTGCAAATTATGAAGATGCTACAAAAGCACCAGCATCTAGCGAACTAGGTGAACCATATGTTTCTGAATATCATTTGAACAGTAATTTTGATAAGACTACATATCTTAATGATAAGGATAAAATGCCAACAACAGGAGCAGATAATGGACTTAAATTAGCTGATATGCGTGGTGCTGATTATGATGATCCTCGATGGGAAAAGCTTTTGGATCAGCTTACTGTTGATGACATGTCAAATATGATTGCAATGGCAGGTTATCAGACAGCGGCGATGGATTCTGTTGGAAAAGTGGGTACACTTGATTTTGATGGACCAGCAGCAATTAATAATAACTTTACAGGAGTTGGCTCAATTGGTTTCCCAATTGAAGTTGTAATTTCTTCTACATGGAATAAGGAACTTGCACAGACTTGGGGTGAATGCATGGGTAAGATCAGCCAGGAAATGGGTGCCGAAGGTTGGTATGCACCAGGCATGAATACTCATAGAACTGCATTTGGTGCAAGAAACTACGAATATTTCTCAGAAGATGGAGTTCTTTCAGGAAATATGGGAGCAAAAGCAGTAGAAGGAGCAAAAAAACACGGAGTTTATTCTTATATTAAACATTTTGCTATGTATGAAGGTAATGCCAAAATGGTAAGTGTCTGGTCAAATGAGCAGGCAATAAGAGAAATCTATCTAAAACCATTTGAAATTTCTGTAAAGCAGGGTGGCGCAAATGCGATCATGGTTTCTTGGAGTTTTCTTGGAGATAAATGGACTGGAGAAAGCAGTAACCTTATGAAGACAGTTCTTAGAGGTGAATGGGGATTCAGAGGAATGGCGCTTACAGACTTCTTTAGAAACAATGGTCATGGATTTATGAATGCAGATGCAGCATTAGCAAATGGAGTAGATGCAATGTTGTCTACATTCAATGGGGAAGAAAATAATGTAGCTAATCCAGAACATCCAACATCTGTACTTCAGATGAGAAATGCCTGCAAAAATGTCATGTATACAGTTGTAAGCAGTTGGGCTTATGATGGAAAACACAAAGAAACAGGTATGGAAACTTGGAAAAAAATGGCAATTGGTATTGATGCTGTCATAGCAGTTTTCATGGCAGGAATGGAAGTATTGGTAATTAGAGGATATAAGAAAAGAAAGAACGCTGAATAAAGATGAAAGTGGGATGGAAAACAATTATGAAACAACAAAATTTGGTTGAAAAGATGACAATAGAAGAAAAAGCAGCGATTCTCAGTGGAAAAACAGTCTGGCAAACTAGAGCAATTGACAGACTTTCCATCCCGTCCATCTTTCTTTCAGATGGACCACATGGAATCAGAAAACAGGCAGGAGCAGGAGACCACTTGGGACTGAATGCATCCTTAAATGCTACTTGTTTTCCTACAGCAGCAACAATTGCAAACAGCTGGAATCAAAATCTAGGAGAAGAAATTGGACAGGCTCTTGGAGAGGAAGCAGCAAGTATGGATGTGAATATTCTGCTTGGTCCAGGATTGAATATTAAAAGAAGCCCATTATGTGGAAGAAATTTTGAATATTTTTCAGAAGATCCATATCTTTCTGGGAAGATGGCAGCTTCGTATATTCGTGGAATACAGAGTAAAGGCGTCTATGCCTGCCCGAAACATCTAGCGGTTAACAGTCAGGAACTTCGTAGAATGGCAATGGATGCAGTTGTTGACGAACGAACATTAAGAGAAATTTATCTGACTGGTTTTGAAATAGCTGTAAAAGAAGGACACGCAAAAGCAATCATGAGCAGTTATAACCAGATTAATGGGATTTATGCTAATGAGGACAAACATCTTTTGACAGATATTTTGCGCAAAGACTGGGGATTTGATGGAATTGTAGTAACAGACTGGGGTGGAAGTAATGACCATGTGCAAGGCGTGGCTGCAGGTTCTAATCTTGAGATGCCATCTTGCGGGTACGACTCTGCAAGAGAAGTGATTGATGCTGTTCGAGATGGACAGCTGAAGGAAGAAGATTTAGATGAAAGAGTTGGAGAACTAGTGGATGCAGTGATGGAACTGACATCAAGAAAGACGCTTTTAGATAAAAACTTTGACAAAGATGCACATCATCAGCTGGCAAGAAAAGCAGCGGCAGAAAGCATGATTCTTCTGAAAAATGAAAAGCAGATTCTTCCTCTGGATACTAAAAAATCTATAGCTATTATTGGAGATTTTGCTTTTACACCTAGATATCAGGGAGCAGGATCTTCTATGGTCAATCCAACAAAAGTAGAAGATATGTCATCGATTTTACATCAATATGATTTAAATATTATAGGAATGACAAGAGGCTATCAGAGAAATGGAAATGTAGATGAGAATGAAAGAAAGTCTGCATTAAATTTATCTATGAACGCGGATATTGTGATTTTCTGCTTTGGCCTTGATGAAATCAGTGAATCAGAAGGACTAGACAGAACACATATGCGTCTTCCTCAGGGGCAGATAGATCTTCTTAAGGATATCAGTAAAGTGAATGAAAATGTTATTGGGATACTAAGTGCAGGTTCTGCAGTAGAAATGTCATGGCACAATTACTGTAAAGCGATATTGCATGGCTATCTGAATGGACAGGCAGGTGCTTTAGCAACAATTGATATTTTGGCTGGAAAAGTGAATCCATCAGGAAAACTGGCAGAAACATATCCTATATCTTATGAAGAGACACCAGCATTTAGATATTATCCAAGTAGTGAGAAAACATCCGAATACCGCGAAAGTGTTTATGTAGGATATCGCTATTATGATACTTCAAAAATTCAGGTGCAATATCCATTTGGCTTTGGACTTTCCTATACGGAATTTAAATATTCTGATCTTCTCATAGAAGAAGATGGGATTAAAGTTTCAGTTACTAATACAGGTGAAAGAGATGGAGCAGAAGTTGTTCAGATGTATGTAAGCCTTCCTCATGCAATTGTGTTCCGACCAGAAAAAGAACTGAAAGGCTTTGAAAAAGTTTATCTAAAGGCGGGAGAAAGTAAACAAATCAGAATTCCATTTGATGATAAGACATTCCGTTACTGGAATATAAAAACAAGACAGTGGGAAATAGAAACAGGTACTTATCAGATTATGGTAGGAGCCAGTGTCACTGATATTCGTTTAACAGGTATGACTGAAAAAATAGGAAATAGTAAAGAGTATCCTTATAATCCGGCAAAATTGTTTAACTATTATACAGGAATGGTGCAGAATATATCAGATGAGGAATTTCGTGAGCTTCTTGGTCATGAGATACCAAGCGGAAGATGGAGTGGGAATCTAGGAATCAATGATGCAATCTGTCAGATGTATTATGCAAAAAGCCGACTTGCAAGATTGATATACAGATGTCTTACAAAAATGAAAAAGAAGAGTGAGGCACAAGGAAAGCCAGATTTAAATATTCTCTTTATTTACAATATGCCGTTTCGAGCGATTGCTAAGATGACAGGTGGAGCAGTCAGTATGGAGATGGTATATGGAATAGTCGATGCTGTGAATGGTCACTTTATGCTTGGAGTAAAAAAAGTAATTAATGGATATTTCAAAAATAGAAGAAATAATAAGGAATTTAAAAAATTATTAAAAGGAGCCAAGGGGAAGAACAAATGAATTATATAAGAAATATATGGAAAAGTTTTGAAGAGAAACATATTACTTTCGCAAAATGGCTTTATCAGATATTCTATTTTGTTATATTTAGTATGGGTGTAACTGTATTCCAGTATCTTGTATTTACATTTTTGCCAGGAATTTTAGGAATTGGTCTGGCTGGTACAGAATTTATGTGGCCAAAGATTTCTATGAATCTATTTGGAGTAAGATTCACATGGAGTCTGCTAGGTTATAATGTATTGCATGATGCTACAGGGAATGTACAGATTGGTGGTGGACTTGGCTATTTTATCAGTTATGAATTAGGGTCATTTCTTGCACAGTGTATTAACTTCCCACTTCAGAGAAATATTACTTTTAAAAGTCATGGAAATCCTGTATATCAGGCAATCTGGTATTTTGTTGCATGGGTGGTAATTTCATTGATTTGTAATGGATTTAACAATCTCTGGATGCCAATTGCATCTTCATACGTAGCACCAGCAATTTATAACATGCTTGTAACAATTATTACAGGTGGAGTTTCCATGGTAATATTCTTCTTCGTGTTTAAAATTATTTTTCCAGAAGGGAAAGCTGAATAGGAGAAAACCCACTTTAAATTATTGCAATTTCAACTTGTAAAGGGCAATCATTTTTGACTGCCCTTTATTGGTGTGACAAGATTGTATTTTTCTCGCAAAGATTTCATGAACAAGTATTATACTGAAAAGATAAAAGATTTATTTGAATTGGCACCTTGCAACAATAAAAGGTGCTTTTGTATTGAATAATAAATAAACTGGTATTAAGATTTATATATGAAAGCGAGGAGATAACTAGTGAGTAGAAGAATTCATAGAATACCTGTTACTCTTGATACAGGTCATATAAAA
>ERZ869979.328-NODE-328-length-14468-cov-4.577722_pt1 | contig 14468 bp, 11 predicted proteins | sample MGYA00521269_ERZ869979 | MGnify/ENA primary metagenome ERZ869979 (study PRJEB32232, sample SAMN07284974) | human gut metagenome | biome: human-associated habitat; material: feces | host: Homo sapiens | place: Tanzania | collected 2014-04-05 ... | reverse complement strand
CGAACTGCTCCATCAGGCCCGTGACCCACTGGGCAAAGCCGGAGGCCGCACCGAAGTAGAGCAGGAATTCCGACACCGGCAGGCCCCTGGTCACGGTGAGCCAGAGCAGATAGGCATAGGCCGCACCGTTGCGCACCAGCAGCAGAACAAGGTCGATGAGGTTGGCGGTCAGGTAGGCGCGCTCCCGCTTTTCGAGAAAGGCATAGTTGAGCCGCAAAGCAGAATCGTACAGGTCAGTGAGCCACTGCCGCAGGCCGAAGATGCGGATATCCTTGCCGAACTCGCGGCCCTCGGCGGTGTTGCGCAGGTAATGCAGACTCCGGGTGATCTTTGCACCCTCCTCCCGGTGGCGGTAGCCCCACTCGTTGATATTCTTGGTGGAAAAATAGCTCACCACAGCGGTCAGGGCCGTCAGGACACAGAGCCAGGGGTTCAGCCCGGACAGCAGAGCAAGATACACCCCGAAGCCGATGAGGTTTGTCAGGATATCCGTCCAGCTTTTCCAGAAAGCCTCGCCGGAAGCACGGTTGTTCATACAGGCATCGTGGCCCTTCTGGTACATCAGGCGGAAGGCTTCATCCAGCAGGTTGGCATAGGCTGTACGGGTGCGCTTGGTGTTGATGCGCTTCAACAGCTCAAGCCGCGCGCCGCACCGGCCAAACATGGTGAGATGGTCGATGTAGTAGCACAGCGCGGTCAGGGCAAACAGCAGGATGGTGAACCCGCCGATGGTGCCCAGCAGCTGGCCCAGCGGCGCGCCGCTTTCCAGTTTGCCCAGCACCGCCGGGCTGATGAGCATTTCGGCAGTGGTCCTGCCTGCCGTGCAGACGGCCAGCAGCACCACCAGCACCGGCACGCTCCGTCGGGTGTCCCAGGCTACCGAAAGCATGTAGGCAGTGTTCTGCCAGACATTGTATTTGGGCTTTGGCTTTTTGGTTTTCTCGTTCTTTCCCATTTTGGAATCCCCTTTCACTTGTCTGGCAATGATCCTAACACAAAAAATCGTCCCCGACATATTCCGGGGACGAAACGCTTGATTTGGGGGATGAATTGCTAAACCTGTGGAATCACTATCTCCGTCGTGAATGCCCCATCCTCGCTGTTGCGGCTGAGGTAGCCGTCCAGCTTTTCCACGATGGCGTCTGCCTGCTCGGTGAGCTGCTTTTGGATGTGGGTGGTGTAGAGCGGCTCCAGCAATTGGGTGCTGAGGAACCAGAACAACAGCAACAGCAGCAGGCAGATGGCGGAAAGAAACCACATCAGCTGCCCGCGGATGCCGATGGTGCGCCGCTTTTTGGCTTTGCTCGTTTGCCGCATGGTGAGCAGAGCCTCCGCTTACAGGGCCGCGTCGGGGTCGAACTTGTAGCCGATGCCCCACACGGTGGCGATATAGCCGCGGCATTTGCCAAGGTGCCCGCGCAGCATCTTCACATGGGTGTCCACGGTGCGATCCTCGCCGAAGTAGTCGTAGTTCCACACTTTCTGCAGGATCTTCTCGCGGCTGAGGGCGATGCCCTTGTTGGAGGCGAGAAAGACCAGCAGGTCAAACTCCTTGGGCGTCAGGCTGACTTCCTCACCGGCCACCCGGACGGTATGGCTGGCCGTGTCGATGGTCAGATCACCGAAGACCATGGCCCCGGAGGTGTTTTCCGTGCGGGGCAGGGTGCGGTTGAGCACGGCGCGCACCCGCGCCACCAGTTCCCGGGGGGAGAAGGGCTTGACCACATAATCGTCGGCACCGCCCTCCAGCCCGGCCAGCTTGTCGTATTCTTCGCCCCGGGCGGTCAGGATGATGACGGGGGTGTTGATGCGGCGGCTGCGCATTTCCCGCAGGCAGGTCATGCCGTCCATGAACGGCATCATGACGTCCAGAATGACCAGATCGTATCCGCCGCCGGTCAGCAGCGACAGTGCTGCCGAGCCGTCGCCCGCTTCCTCGCAGACATAGCCTGCATATTGTAAATGCTCCCGGATCAGCTCCCGGATCCGAGGCTCATCGTCAACGATCAGAATTTTTGCCATAAGGCGGCCCTCCTCGCTTCAGAATAGGATGATTCGAGTTTTATAGTAATACATCAATTGGGAATTTCTGTGAATTTTAAGTGAACCCTTTGGAAAAACCGGGCGCGGTTTCGGGTTCTCTCCCTAGTATACCACAAAAACTTGAAGTTGAAAGCGCAAGTGTGCTATACTACACGGATAGAACGACCTCTCTTTTTGACTGAATCAAAGGATTTTTTGCCTATGCGGATCGGACTTGTTGAATTTATCCTGATCTTGTTCATCGCATCCATCACCATCGGCCCCAATGTGGCTCTCTGGGTGGATCGGTGGAGCCGCCGCGCCCGGAAGACCAGTGCCGCCGCTGCCCGCCGCCGCGCCCAGATGCAGGCGCAGGCCATCGCCGAGCGGGAGTATGTGCTCCATCGTTTTCAGGTGGCCAGCCGGATCTTCAGCGTCGCAGCGTTGCTGGCTCTGCTTTACGCGCTGTTCCTGCGGCCCATCGAGGCGCAGCCCCGGGGCTACACGGCACCCGCCGCGCCGGAAAGCACCCTGCAGCTGGAGGCGGCAGAAGCGAGCGACTGCCTCCCGCTGGAGGAGTACGAGACCATTTCCTGCGTCCGGGAGCGGGAGGGCTGGCTGTATCTGGCCGCAAAAGCTGCCAAGACCGGCAGAAAGACGGAGAGCGCGATCCTCCGGATGAAGGAGGACGGCAGCGGCCTTTCCCGCATCCTGACGACCGAGGGCGAGATCACCGGCTTTGGTGCCCTGTGTACAGCCCTGAGTGCTACGATCGGTACAGGTAACATCGTCGGCGTAGCCACAGCCGTATGTGCCGGTGGTCCCGGAGCCTTATTCTGGATGATCGTTGCCGCATTCTTCGGAATGGCAACCAAATACGCAGAAGGACTTCTGGCGATCAAGTACCGTACCATTGACAAAGAGGGCCACGTTCTCGGCGGACCATTCTACTACATCGAAAACGGTATGGGAAAACAGTGGAGATGGCTTGCCAAGATCTTCGCATTTTTCGGAGCAGGTGTAGGACTTTTCGGTATCGGAACCTTCACACAGGTAAACGGTATCGCATCTGCAGTTACCAATTTCTTTGACCCGGATAAAGCACATACAGTAGCACTTTTCGGAAATACATATTCCTGGGCAACTGTAGTCGCATGTCTGATACTTACCGTATGTGTAGGACTTGTCGTTCTCGGCGGAATCCAGAGGATCGCAAAGGTATCACAGGTCGTTGTACCGTTTATGGCAGTTCTCTATGTTGCACTGGCACTGATCATCGTGATCACAAACATCACAGCAGTTCCTGCAGCGATCGTAACTATCGTAAAATCTGCTTTCACAGGAAGTGCACTTGCAGGTGGCGCAATGGGAACCATGGTTGTAGCCATGCAGAAGGGTATCGCCCGCGGTATCTTCTCCAATGAATCCGGTCTTGGTAGTGCCCCGATCGCAGCTGCTGCAGCTCAGACAAAAGAGCCGGTACGTCAGGGTCTTGTATCCATGACAGGTACATTCATCGATACTATCGTGATCTGTACAATGACAGGTCTTTCCATCGTCATCACAGAGACATGGAACACAGGTCTTGAGGGTGTTGCCATCACAACAGCAGCTTTCCAGAAAGGTCTTCCTTTCCCGCCGTTTGTAGCATCCTTCTCACTGATGCTGTGCCTGGTATTCTTCGCATTCACAACAATCCTCGGATGGGATTACTACGGTGAAAGATGTCTGGAATACCTGTTCAACAGAAACAAAGCCGCAGTTACAACGTACCGCTGGCTGTACATCATCTGCGTATTCATCGGACCATATATGACTGTAGCAGCTGTATGGAACATCGCAGATATCTTCAATGCCCTGATGGCATTCCCGAACCTGATCGCTCTTCTTGCCCTGAGCGGTGTGGTTGTAAAAGAAACAAAAGATTTCTTCAAAAGACATAAAAATTACGAGTTTTGATCCCGGACATCGTAATCAACTGAAAACACGCACAAACCCATAAAATTCCCCCTAATATCATACAAAAAGACGCAGGCCTTTTTATCATCCGATAAAAGACCTGCGTCTTTCTTATTACAAAACTCCTACGCCAGCGTCAGTATCTCCATCTGCTGTGTCAGATCCGCTGCATCCAGGATTTCTCCGTTTCGTACATCCTTCTTATCAAGCCGGATACACATTTCCTCGCCATCTATCATATGGAAAAAATTATCTGTAAGCGTCACATCCACATCTGTAAATCCAATAGCTGTAAACGGGCTGAAGCAGCTGCTCTTCAAATGGATTACAAATGCATCATCCTGCTCCTCCACCTCGGCAGTGATCTCCGGTTTATCCAGTTCCAGATATTTATATGGGACAAGAGTCTCCACATCACGGAGCACACTTCCATCAGCAAGTGTCACTTCCGCCTCAAGGAAAATCTCATACTTCTTGTCTTCCCATCTGGAAACATCCACAACCAAGATCTGCCCGGACTCCTGCACACCCACAGTGCCCTTTCCGGTGATCTTCTCAAGGATCTCACATTCCATATTTTTCACATAAAAGACAACCTGGTATGGCTGCGCTTCCATACTTTCATTTTCCAGATACACCTGCATGGTATCCCCATCCCGGCACATGCTCACAGCCTGTGGCGCATAGAATTTTTTCGCCATATAGTGAAGCGCCTTCCAGCGGCCAAAATAGTCAATACTTGCCCAGGATGCCACCGGCCAGTTGTCGTTGATCTGCCAGTAAAGAGTACCCATACAGCGGCCTCTGTGGCGTCTCCAGTGATCCACGCCATACTTCATTGCCATTCCCTGGAGGATCTGGCTCACATAGAGAAGCTTGCGGAAATTCTCCGGATAACGGAAATTCTCGGAGAGGTAATACAGGATCTTTCCGTTGGCCGCCGGATTTTTCTGGTGGTTCTCCATCACCCTGGAAAAAATATTCCGGTCTTTCTCTTCCGTAAAGCTCTCCACCGTTTTCAGGCACGGGAAGGACTGGAAACCAAACTCCGAGCAGAAACGGAAATAATGCTTCTGATAATCGGTAAAAGGCTTCTGACCATGCCATACATCCCAGTAGTGACAGTCACCCCGGTTCTCATCATCCGGATCATCAAAGCATCCTCCGGAGCTCGGGGAAGACTGCCAGAAAAAGGTCTCGCTGTCTGCCGCTTTCACTGCTTTCGGAACCACGTGTTCAAACATTTTTATGTAGTCCGCACGGAGATATTTCGACTCGCTCTGCACCTCCGGCCAGTGATCCCATGCAGATTCCATCTCGTTATTACCGCACCACAAGCCAAGGGATGCATGATGGCGGAGACGTTTCACATTCTCCGTGATCTCTTTCGTGATATTCTCTTCAAATTTTTCTGTAAGATCATAGACATTACATGCAAACATCAGATCCTGCCATACGATCAGTCCCATCTCATCGCAGAGATCATAGAAATGATCCGAAGGATAATAACCGCCGCCCCACACACGGACGCAGTTAAAATTGGCACGTTTGCAGGATTCCAGAAGATACTTCTGGACCTCCGGTGTGATCCTGGAATAGATGCAGTCCTCCGGAATATAATTTCCTCCCATGGCAAAAATCTTCACGCCATTGACACAGAACGCGAATTCTTTTCCCCAGAGATCTTTTTCCTGGCTGATGGTAAGAGTACGGAGACCGATACGCTTCGTTATGGTTTCCAGAACTGCGCCATTCTCATCCAGAAGCTCCACCTGAACTTTATATAACGGCTGGTCGCCGTATCCGTTTGGCCACCAGAGTTTCGGGTTGTGAATCGTGGATGTCAGCACTGCTGGATTATTATTCGCTGATACAGTCTCCTCCACTTCGCATACATAGGCTTCCGTTTTCCGGTCATTGGCATCTGTTCTATGTCCACAGGCACTCTCTACATCCTCCTGGATCGTCACTCTCACCCGGCACTTATCCACAGCATCTCCGCTTACCACCACCGTTGTACACACATCCACAGCATTATCCCCATGCCTTTGTGTAATCTTCACATCCTCAATCCTTGGATGGCTGTACGCTTCCAGATAAATATCCCGGAAAATTCCGACATCAATGGTCTGAGGGCCCCAGTCCCATCCAAACATACAGTGCGCCTTCCGGATTAGCTGGTTTCCTTTCATTCCACCGCAGGGAACATAGTGGATCTCTTTATTTTCTTCATACTCATAATCTTCGATATATTTGAATACGGAACGGAATACGATCCGGATCTGATTCTCCCCGGCATGAAGAAATTCTTTTACATTCAGTTTCCAGGTACGATGCATATTGTCTGTAGATCCGGCCTTTTTTCCATTGATATAGATATCTGTCAGAGTATCCAGCCCCTCGCAGACCAGAGCCACTTTCTCTTCTTTCAGAGCCTCCTCCGCAACCACAAACGTTCTACAAAATTCATAATCCTTCCAGAACAGTTCCCTCGTAGCGTCTTCATTGGTGCGGTAAAAAGGATCTTCAATCTTTCCAGCCCCGTAAAGCCCAGAAAGCACAGATCCCGGAACCTGCACTTCACATAATGTATCTTTCCCCGCTTCCGCCAGCTCCCATCGGCCATTCAACATGATCTTTCTCATAAAATATACCTTCTCCTGTAAAAATCCCCATCTCTATACAGTCCTATATTACGGACTGTATCATCCCGTTTTTAAGTGTCCTATAAACCGTACTTTATTTCCTTTATAACTTTCCCCCATAATTCCGGTAATTCTCAATATAATCCAGAATCTCCTCCGGATCTTTCATAAACCGGCACATATCCACAACATCTCTGGACATAAATTTTTCCCCAGCTGTATACTCCAGAAGCGCCCTCATACTATCATAATATCCCTGAATATTATAAAGAACGATGGGCCTGTCGATCCGTCCCAGACTCTTCAACGTCAGGATCTCAAAAAACTCCTCATACGTACCAATTCCACCAGGTACCACGATGGTCGCATCGGAACGGCTTTCCAAAAGGTGCTTCCTCTCACGCATATTTTCCGTAAAAATAAACTCTGTACAATGCTCATACAGGACTCCCGGCTTGTCAAAAAATCTCGGCGCAATCCCAAGGATATAACCATTCTCCCTGTCAACGCCACGGGCTGCCGCACCCATCAGCCCCTCTTTTCCACCACCGAAAACAAGGCCATGGCCACGTTTTCCCATCAGCCGTCCCAGTTCCTCTGTTTTCTCATAATAGATCTTTTTCAGCTCTGCGCTGGACGCTCCATAGATACAAATATTCATGATTCTGTCTCCTTCCCTGCTGCCTCCACAAATGCCTGAAGAAGCTTCAGCTGCTCCGAGGAATCATACATCATCTCCGGATGCCACTGTACAGCCACCGCAAATGGATGATCCTCAAGTTCCATAGCCTCCGGCACCCGATCTTCGGACCAGGCTGTGATCCTCACATTCTCCCCGGCATCTTTTATCGCCTGATGATGAAAAGAATTCACCCGGATATCTCGCTTCTCATAAATCTTTTCCAATATACTGGCTCCGGCAATTCTCACTCCGTGCCACGCTACATTTCTGGGGTACTTATCCCCGAAATGATGTTCAAAACCGCCCTCTTTTTCCAGATCCTGATACAAGGTCCCGCCACAGGCCACATTCATGATCTGAATGCCACGGCAGATCCCGAGGATCGGCTTTTTCTTTTCCAGCATAAAATATCTGGAAATCGCAATATCTTGCTCATCTCGCATGGGCATGATTGTTCCGCAATATCCTTTCGGAAACGCCCCATACCGTTCCGGTCCCACATCATGTCCGCCGGAGATCAGCACTCCGTCCAGTTGGTCCAGAAACGGCTTCGCCGCCTCCAGATCTCCATACTGCGGGAGCAGCACAGGAATCGCCCCGGCTTTTTCCAGAATATACACATAATCACCACTGACAAAATCCCAGTCCTGCCCGGTGATCCCCATACCTGAAACCATTCCAACAGCATCCCTGTAGTCAAAATTACAGGTGACGCCGATCACAGGTTTTCTTTCCCTCATCCTTCTCCTCTTTCCACCAAAAAAATAATTATTTTTTCAGTACTTCCAATATTTTTATCGTCTGTAACACATCCTCTTTTCTGCAACATTCAATCGTCCATGTCCGTTTTTCTGTCTGGGGCAGTAATGCAAGTACTTTTTCATAAGGGATATTCCCCTCCCCAAGAGCTGCATGGGAATCCCGGTCGCCTCTGTTATCATGAACATGCACATGAGTCACATAAGGCGCCAGCTTCTCTGTCCATTCCAGCACCGGAATCTTCGAATAACAGTGGGCATGCCCCATATCAAAACAGAGATGAAAATTCGGATATTTTTCCCCCATCAGTTTATAAACATCCAAAACCGGATCAATCTGCGGGTCAAACACATTCTCCATGACAACTTCCAGTTCTTTATGCGTTTCCAGAAATTCTCCGAAAAACTCCGCCACTCTCTCAGGCCATCCCTGAAGGTAGTGGACAAAAGGATTCATGCAGGTATGATAAACGATCTTTTTTGCCCCAAGTTCCACACCTGCTGTATAAGTTTGGTGAAAACGCATCATAGTAATTTTTCGCACTTCACTGTCAAAGGCTGCAGGATCGATGTTCATAAAAGGCCCATGCAAAGTCAGTCCCCGGCATCCCATAAATTTCAGTCGTTCCCGATAACTGCAGACAGATTCCTTCAGATGATCCAGATTGTCCGCAATGGAAAATTCAATACTTTCAATTCCCACTCCTGTCTGACTGATGATTTCCTTCATCTCATCGTCCGGCAGAAGATGACTGATATATATCATGATTATTTACCTCTGAATATAACTTTTGCCGGCCTCTGCTATCAAAGCAAAGACCGGCTTTCCGTCATTTCCGATACATCTGGAGTGCATCCGGAAATGCCTGTTATTTTATTATAATCTGACATACACATGGGGTCAAGCAATTGCCGCTGCCCGAAACTCCCATTTTAGTTTTTGATCGAGAACTTTTTATACGAGAACTTTTTCTACAGCGTTTTTCCAGCCGCTGTATTTCTGCTCTCTTTCTTTGGAGCTCATAGATGGAATAAACTGATTGCGGTTCTTCACCTCAAAAATGCTCTCCATCTTATAAAGTCCGCAGCTTAATCCAGCCATCAGGCCAGCTCCGAATGCGGAAGATTCCTCACATCTCGGAAGGCTTACAGTTGTTCCCAGGATATCACTCTGGAATTTCATCAGGTACTGGTTTCTTGTAGGACCACCGTCTACGCAGAGCTCTTTTACAGTCATTCCATCTTCTGCCTTCATCATCTCCACAATATCTGTGATCTGATATGCGATGGATTCCAGAGCTGCTTTTACAACTTCTTTCTTTCCGGTAGTTCTGCTCATTCCATAGATAATGGCTTTTGCATCGGATTTCCAGTAAGGTGCTCCCAGACCGGAAAATGCAGGAACCAGATAAGTAGTATCGTTCTTATTCGCCTGCTCTGACATTTCCTGAGTCTCACCTGGAGAAGTGATCAGTCCCATGTCATCTTTCAGCCATGTGATCACTGCACCTGTGTAGTTGATGTTTCCTTCCAGAACATAGGTAACTTTGCCGTTAAGTCCCCATGCAAGAGAAGTTACAAGACCAAGATCTGACATGATCGGTTCTGTTCCTGCGTTCATCATAACAGAGGAACCAGTTCCGTATGTAGCCTTAACCATTCCTTTTTCGATGCAGCCCTGTCCGAACAGTGCACCCTGAGAGTCTCCGATCACACCACAGATCGGAATCGGTGTCTGGAAATATCCCTCGAAATCTGTCATTCCGTACTCTCTGCTGGAATCGCATACTTCCGGAAGCTGCTCTGCGTTGATGCCGAACCAGGTACAGATCTCTTTATCCCATTTCAGGTTATGGATATTGAAAAGCTGGGTTCTGGATGCGTTGGAATAATCTGTTGCATAAACCTCGCCTTTTGTCAGTTTAAACAGAAGCCAGGTGTCGATGGTTCCCAGGCAGAGATCGTTGTCTCTTTTTGCCTGTTTTACTTCCTCCACATTCTCCTGAAGCCATGCAAACTTCGCTGCTGGGAAATACGGGGAAAGATGCATTCCTGTCTTCTGACGGATGATCTCTGCCACACCGCCGTTTTTCTTCTGCTCACGGTCCGGGTCAATCATCACGTTTGTTTTGATCCGCTCACAGATCTCGGAAGCTCTGGAGCACTGCCATACAATGGCAGGTGCCAGAGGCTCGCCTGTGCTGCGGCTCCACGCTGCGGATGTTTCTCTCTGATTACTGATTCCGAGACACGCGATCTCTTCTTTCCGGATCCCGGCTTTCTCTACGAGGTTTTTTACAACCTGGATCGTATTGCTGTAGATCTCGGAAAGATCATGGGAAACCCATCCTTTTTCGTTGATCAGCTGTCTGTGAGGAAGGTCTGTTCTGCAGACCAGATCACCGTTCACATCGAACAGGATCGCTTTTGTTCCCTGGGTACTCTGATCAACCGCAAGAACATATTTTTTTTCCATAGTTTTCCCCTTATTTCAGCGCGTCTTTTACAGTTTTTGCAATTCCTTCTGCGTTCATTCCGTAGTAGTCAAATACTTCCTTGGAAGTTCCGCTTACAACCGGTGCGTCCGGAAGTGCGATGTTCAGAACTTTACGTGGGCACTCAGCGCCAACAACCTGGCTTACCATTGAACCAAGTCCGCCAAATGGTGCATGCTCCTCAGCAGTTACAACAACTTTTGCGTTGGATGCTGCTTTTACGATTGCTTCTTTGTCCAGAGGTTTTACACAGTACATATCAAGAACTGTTGCGTGAATGCCATCTTTCTCAAGAAGTTTGGCAGCCTCGTAAGCCGGGCGTACCATCTCGCCACATGCGATGATTGCTGCGTCTGTACCTTCTGTAAGAACCGTTGCCTTGTCCATTTCGAACGGGCAGTTGTCCTCTGTATAAATATCCTCAACCGGATTTCTTCCTACACGGATGTATGCCGGTTTCTCATCTTTCAGAAGTGCCTCGATCAGTTTTGCTGTCTGGAAACGGTCACTTGGAAGATAAACTCTCATGTTCGGGATTGCGGACATAGCAGCGATATCCTGTGCGGAATGATGGCTCATTCCAAGAGCACCGTAGCTGATTCCACCACTGATTCCGATAAGTTTTACATTTGTGTTGGAGTATGCAACATCAATTTTGCACTGCTCATAGCTTCTTGTGGAAAGGAAGCATGCAGGAGAAGCTGCGAAAGCTTTTTTACCACAGTGTGCAAGACCTGCAGATACGCTGACAAGATCCTGCTCAGCGATTCCCATCTCAACGAACTGCTCCGGATATGCGTCTGCAAAAGGTGCCAGAGATGCAGATCCTCTGGAGTCACTGCAGAGAACAACGATATCTTTATCGGTTTCCGCTTCTTTTAAAAGTACGTCACAAATTGCTTTACGGTTTGGAATCTTATTCATAATTACAGCTGCTCCTTTCTCTCTTCAAAATCTTTCATGATCTGCTCATACTCTTCCTGGCTCGGTACGTGATGATGCCAAGCAGCTTTGTTCTCCATAACTGCGGAGCCTTTACCTTTAACAGTATTCGCGATCAGGACTGTCGGCTGGCCTTTTGTCTGTTTTGCTTCCTCAAATGCTGCGTGGAGCTGCTCAATGCTGTTTCCGTCGGCAACATCAATTACATGCCATCCAAAGCTTTTGAATCTCTCATGAAGATCGTCATGTCCCATAACGTCCTCTGTATTTCCGGAGATCTGAAGTCTGTTACGGTCAACGATTGCACAGAGGTTATCCAGTTTGTACTGATGTCCTGCCATAGCAGCTTCCCATACAGAACCCTCTGCAAGCTCACCGTCACCCATTACTGTGTATACACGATAGTTTTTCTTGTTCATTTTTCCGGCAAGTGCCATACCTACGCAAACCGGAAGTCCATGTCCCAGAGAACCGGAGTTCATCTCAATTCCCGGAAGTTTGTTGTTCGGATGTCCGATATACTGTGTTCCAAATTTGCTGAATTTCTCGTTTACTTCTTTGATATCAAGGAAGCCTTTCTTTGCAAGTACTGCATAATAAGCTTCTACAGAATGACCTTTACTCATAACAAAAAGGTCTCTGTCCGGATCATTCATATTCTCCGGGGAAATATTCATCTGGTCAAAATACAGAGTAACCAGAGTCTCCATAACACTCATATCACCACCGATATGTCCGCCTTTACCGGCAACGATCATATCTACTGTGTCTTTTCTGAGATCATACGCAAGTTTGCTTAATTCTCTAAAATCCATGCTGATTCCTGTCCTTTCTTTTTTCAATCTATATTTCATATTCACAGCCCGGCACATTTTTTATCCTGGAAAAACGTGCTGCTGTGTTTCCTGTTTATCATTCTCCGCGAAGATATGCCTTAACATCTTCCTCAATCGGGTCATAAAGATCCGGTGTTACGCCGATATATTTGCATGCCTCGTAAAGTACCGGAACAACGTTCTTGTGGATACCAACACAGTGATGGATGTATGGTCCCTCAACCAGTTTAGCCTCAAGACGTTTAATGTTCTCAACCTCAACCCAGAGGTAAGTTCCCATACCTTTCGGTCCGTCGATACCTTTTGCGTTTCCAAGAAGAAGAGAATACTCTCCGTTGTCTCCGTCAAAACGGACCAGGGAAACGTCGCCGTGTTTTGCCTCAGCTGTGATGCTTCCCGGATGATCGAATGCCAGCGGGTAAGTAAGCTTCGGTGTCTCTTTTGCGATGGAAATCGGCCATGGTCCGCAGTGCTGAAGAAGCTCGCCATTCTCTACGTCAGGATGACGGATTGTCCAGTCAGCGAAGAAGCTTCTTGTCTCGCCCATGCCAGCTGCCTCTACCATAAGAGCTGTGATTGCACCATGGATATCTGTCTCACATACAGTCGGGATTCCCTCGTCATTTAACAGGGAGTTTGCTGCACATGGCATAATTCCAAGCTCGCTCTGAAGCTGGTTCCAGCACTGGATTGCGATTGCTTTGCAGCCGTATTTCTCAGCCAGATGTTTCATGGCAACCTTAAGAGCTGCTACGTTCTCAAGCTCGTCCTCTTTGATGCAGATCTCCATGTTGTCACGGCAGTACTGCATAACCTCCTGAACCTCTGTCTGCTCTGCTTTTGCTTTCTTTACTTCATCGGTAAGCTCCGGCATCGGGATCGGTGCAAGCTGGATGTTGAATTTCTCAAGAAGCTCGCCCTCGTTGCACATGGTTGTCCAGAAATCAAACGGTCTTGTGGAAATCTGAAGAATACGGATATTTTTGAATGTTTTAACTACATTACAGACAGCAAGGAAATCTTTGATCCCTCTTTCGAATACCGGATCATTCAGTCTGCAGTTTGTCATGTATGTAAACGGAACACGGAATCTTCTTAAAACTTTACCTGTTGCAAAAAGTCCGCACTGTGTATCACGAAGTCTTGTTCCGTCTGGCTCAGGTCTCTCATCCAGAGGCCCCCACAGAAGAACCGGAACATCAAGAGCTTTTGCAAGTCTTGCACACTCATACTCTGTACCGAAGTTGCAGTGTGGAAGGAAAAGTCCGTCAACTTTCTCTTTTTTGAATTTGGCGATGATCTTCTCAAGTCCCTCATCGTTGTAGAGAAGTCCCTCATCGTTAATGTCTGTGATATCTACGAAATCAACGCCAAGCTCCTCAAGCCTCTTAGCAGTAAGTCCACGATATTTTACTGCATCCGGTGCGCTGAAAATACTTCTTCTGGTTGGTGCGTAACCAATTTTAATCTTGTCCATGTTTGAACTCCTTTCATAAATCCATGTTTTACCTGTTTCTATGTGATTCATTTTTTTATGTTCATCTTTGTTATCTGTATAATATCTTGATTTCTACTTTATTTCTACAAAAAATAAAGTGATTTCCACTTTATTTTTCACTTTATTGTTGTAGATGCAAGAAAAACATTTTATAATTAAAACAGTTGAAAAAATACAGTCAGGAAAAATTATACCGATATACAGACACAACTCTACATTCAATACAGGAGGACTATCGATATGGGAATTACAGCAAAAGAACTGGCCGCCAGATTAAATCTCTCCGCCACCGCCGTCTCCATGGCCCTGAACGGAAAACCTGGCGTCAGCACAGAAACCCGAGCTCTGGTTATCCGGGAAGCAGAAAAAGCCGGCTATGACTTCAGCCGGCTTTCCATGAAAAAAAATGTGACAGGCGATATTTATTGCATTATCTGCCGTGCCCACAACGCAATTTTAAATTATACTCCAATTTTTTCAGAGCTCACCGAAGGTATTGAACAGGAATGCCGTAAAAACGGCTATCATCTGAAAACCTTCCAGCTCTACGAAAAAGCAGACGATCTCCAGAAATACATCGAAGAACTCCGCATTTCCCAGTGTGCAGGTGTCATCCTTCTTGGAACCGAAG
>ERZ869979.326-NODE-326-length-14483-cov-4.163057_pt1 | contig 14483 bp, 11 predicted proteins | sample MGYA00521269_ERZ869979 | MGnify/ENA primary metagenome ERZ869979 (study PRJEB32232, sample SAMN07284974) | human gut metagenome | biome: human-associated habitat; material: feces | host: Homo sapiens | place: Tanzania | collected 2014-04-05 ... | reverse complement strand
GATATGGCATTCTGCGATGTTTTAAGGCAGTGTATTGAAACGAAGAACTAGCAAAAAACGCCCTGCCGGGATAGAGCAGGACGTTTTGTTTTTTATGGACCTAGAGGGATTCGAACCCTTGACCTCTCGGATGCGAACCGAACGCTCTCCCAACTGAGCTATAGGCCCATGACTTTCGACTTCCTTAGTTTAACGCGGCGGGAAGCATTTGTCAAGGGTTTTTTGAGGAAAGTGAATTTGGACAACCTGTACAAAAGTAATACTTATACGGCAACAATCCGCCAAAAAAGCAAAAAGAAGTGTGCAAATTGTCAGAAATACGGTATAATGATAGCTAGAATAGTATAGGTGTCGCTAGGACACGAAAGGAGAGTGAGCAGATTGGCAGAGGATTTTGTGATCGAGATGCTCCACATTACCAAGGAATTCCCTGGAATCAAGGCAAACGACGATATCACCCTGCAACTGCGTAAAGGCGAGGTACACGCTCTGCTGGGCGAAAACGGCGCGGGCAAGAGCACGCTGATGAGCGTTCTGTTCGGCTTGTACCAGCCGGAGGCCGGTAAGATCCTCAAAAACGGGAAGGAGGTCGCCATCCGCAACCCCAACGACGCAAACGCGCTGGGGATCGGCATGGTGCATCAGCACTTCAAATTGGTGGAATGCTTCAGCGTTCTGGACAACATCATTCTGGGCGTGGAGCCCAATAAAATGGGCTTTTTGCAGAAGGCAGAGGCCCGCAAAAAGGTCATGGCTCTGAGTGAGAAGTATGGTCTGCGTGTCGATCCGGATGCGCTGATCAGCGACATCTCGGTCGGTATGCAGCAGCGCGTGGAGATCCTGAAGATGCTCTACCGCGACAACGAGATCCTGATCTTCGATGAGCCGACGGCAGTTCTGACGCCGCAGGAGATCGACGAGCTGATGGAGATCATGCGCGGCTTCAAGAAGGAGGGCAAATCCATCCTCTTTATCACCCACAAGCTCAACGAGATCATGGCGGTCGCGGATCGCTGTACGGTTCTGCGCAAGGGCAAATACATGGGCACGGTGGACATCAAGAACACCACCAAGGAAGAGCTTTCCCGTATGATGGTCGGCCGTGATGTGCAGCTGCAGGTCGAGAAAAAGCCGTCCCACCCGGGTGACGTTGTACTGGATGTGCAGGGTGTGACCATGCACAACAGCCTGCACAAAAAGGATTCGGTCAAGGATGTGTCGTTCCAAGTCCGCAGCGGGGAGATCGTCTGTCTGGCGGGCATTGAGGGCAACGGCCAGACCGAGTTCATCTACGGCTTGACCGGTCTGGAAAAGATCAACAGCGGCAAGATCACCATGGACGGCAAGGAGATCACCAATGCGTCCATCCGCCAGCGGTCGAAGGACGGCATGGGTCACATCCCCGAGGATCGGCACAAACACGGTCTGGTGCTGGATTACAGCCTTGAGAACAACATCGTGCTGCAGCGGTACTGGCAGCCCGAATTCCAGAAGGGCGGCTTTATCAAAAAGGACGCGGTGCGCGAATACTCGGATCGGCTGATCGAGCAGTACGATGTGCGCAGCGGTCAGGGCAGCTCGACCATCGTCCGCAGTATGTCCGGCGGCAACCAGCAGAAGGCCATCATCGCCCGTGAGATCGACCGTGACCCGAAACTGCTGGTGGCGGTGCAGCCGACCCGTGGTCTGGACGTGGGTGCCATCGAGTACATCCACCGCCAGATCGTGGCCGAGCGGGACAAGGGCAAGGCCGTCCTGCTGGTCAGTCTGGAGCTGGATGAGGTCATGAACCTGTCCGACCGCATCCTCGTCATGTACGAGGGCGAGATCGTGGGCGAATTTGACCCCAAGACCACTACGGTGCAGGAGCTTGGCCTGTACATGGCCGGTGCCCGCAAGCAGGGGAAAGGGGAGTAAACAGGAATGAACAAGAAAAAACTCGCGCACAGCGGCATCCAAAGCTCCATCACGAGCGTTCTGGCGGCATTGCTGTGCATTCTGATCGGTCTGGTGGTCGGCTTTCTCGTGCTGCTGGTCATCAACCCGGGTCACGCATGGGGCGATGGCCTTGTGCGCATCCTCAAGGGCGGCTTCTATGACGCCCCCTACGGCGTCGGCAAAACGCTGGCGAACGCCGCGCCGCTGATCATGACCGGCCTTTCGGTCGGCTTTGCGTTCAAGACCGGCCTGTTCAACATTGGTGCGGCAGGCCAGTATACGCTGGGTGCCTACGGCGCACTCTACTGCGCCATCATGCTCAAGCTGCCTTGGTTCGTCTGCCTGCTGGTGGCGACCCTGTTCGGCGGCATCTGGGGCGCGATCCCCGGTTTCTTCAAGGCGTATCTGAACATCAACGAGGTCATCACGTCCATCATGTTCAACTGGATCGGCCTGTATCTGGTCAATGAGCTGATCTACCAGAACGGCACCGGCCCGATGTACGATGTGCGCAACACCCGTACCTTCAACCTGCGCAAGAATCCGGACTACGCCCAGTCCATCATCCCGGACTTCGGCCTGAACAAGATGTTCCAGACCAACAGCACCACCATCGCCATCTTCCTGGCGGTCGTGGTCGCGATCATCGTCTGGGTCATTCTGGATAAAACGACCTTCGGCTATGAGCTGAAAGCCGTCGGCCTGAACAAGAACGCAGCCAAATATGCCGGCATCAACGAGAAGAAAAACATCGTCCTCTCGATGGCCATTGCGGGTGCGTTGGCTGGCTTTGGCGCGGGTCTGTACTATCTGTCCAGCGTTTCCGAGTGGAACCCGCTGAACTCCACCAGCCTCCCGGCGATGGGCTTCAACGGCATCCCGGTCGCGCTGCTGGCAAGCTCCAACCCCATCGGCACCGTCTTCTCGGCTCTGTTCATCTCGCACATCTCGGTCGGCGGTTCCTTCCTGTCCACCAAATACTATCCCACCGAGATCTCCGACCTCATCAGCGGCATCATCATCTACCTCTGCGCCTTCTCGATGCTGTTCCGCGGCAAGATCCATGCCCTGCTGTTCAAGAATGCGGACAAGACCAACGTGAACGCAGAACCGGCTTCTGCAAATGCAAAAAAGGAGGGCAAGTGATATGCTGCTTCTGATCAAATATACGCTGCTGTATGGCATCGTTCTGATGCTGGTGGCACTGGGCGGTATGTTCAGTGAGCACTCCGGCATCATCAACATCGCGCTGGAAGGCATTATGGTCATCGGCGGTGTGGCGGGCGTTCTGACCCTGACCATGCTGCCAAGCGGTCTGCCGACCTTTGCGATCGTGTTGATCTCGATTCTGGTGGCGGCTTTGGCCGGTATGCTGTACAGTTTGCTGCTGGCATTCGCCTCCATCAACCTGAAAGCCGACCAGACCATCGGCGGCACGGCACTGAACCTGCTGGCAACGGCGGTGGCAGTGGTTCTTGCCAAATATTTCAGCGAGAGCGGCAGTGCCAAGCTGAACTATTCCAACAAGCCCTTCCTGTTCAGCATCGGCAATCTGGAGCTGAGCGTTTTTGTTCCGCTGGGTCTGATCCTGCTGATCCTCAGCTACATCGTCCTGTACAAGACCCGCTTCGGCCTGCGTCTGCGGGCTTGCGGCGAGCATCCGCAGGCAGCCGATTCTGTGGGCATCAACGTGTACAAGATGCGGTACGCCGGCGTCCTGATCTCGGGTGCGCTGGGTGCCATCGGCGGCATGGCCTACATCGTTCCGCCGGTTCAGACGTGGAACTTTGAGGTCGGTGTTGCCGGTGCAGGCTTCTTGGCATTGGCCGTCATGATCTTTGGCCAGTGGAAGCCGTTCCACATCTTCGGCGCAGCCATGTTCTTCGCGGTCTTTAAGAGCCTCGCAAACATTGCGGACTCCACCTTCCTGTCGAGCTTCGGCTGGTCGAGCAACATCTACAACATGATGCCGTTCATCGCCTCGATGATCATTCTGGCCTTCACCTCGAAGAACAGCATGGCACCCAAGGCCGAGGGCATCCCCTACGATAAGGGTTCCCGCTAACACCCGGGTTTCCCCTGAGCGAAGTTAAGACAAAACAACACAACGCCCCTGACGAGAAATTCTCCCGTCAGGGGCGTTGTGTTTGCTGAATCTGGAAGCCCTGTGGGATGACCGGATTCCTATTTCTATCCACGCCCTTCCATACGAGGGCGGCATTACCGTTACTCTTTTGTTGCGTAGGTCAGATCCAGCACCGGGCCGAAGGGATCGAAGATCAGATCGTGGATGCCGTTGGCGACGAGGAGCCGTTTCTGCTGGGCGAAGAGAGGAACGGCGGCGCAGTCCTGCAGCAGCTGGCGTTCGCATTCGGCCAGCAGGGAGCAACGGGTGCTGCCGGTGGCGGAGGCACTGGCGGCAAGCTGGGTCGCATAGAGCGAATTTTCGTAATGCGCCAAGCCGCCGCCCGCTGCGGTGAACTGGGTGAGGATGCTGTACACGCTGCCGCTCTCCGCGCTGATGGGCGCGAGGGCGATGGTGTAGCTGCCCTCGGCCAGCCGTTTGGCAAACTCTTCCGGCTCGACCTCCTCCACCGAGAAGAAGAGGGAAAACTCCTTCTGCCATGCGCCGTTGATCTGCTCGGCGGCCTGCGTCAGGCCGCTTCCGGCCGGAAGCAGCAGGGTGACCTTGTTGAAATCGGAGTTCTGCATCCCCTGCCGGGCGGTGCGATACAGCTCTTTTGCATCCGGGATCGCGGGCATGGGATCTCCTGCCGCAGCCCGGTAGTCGATGCCGTCCACGGTCAGACCTTCCGGGATCAGGCCGGATGCGGCGGTGAACAGCCCGGTGTCGGGCACTTCGGCGGCATCGCGTGCAACACTGGCCAATGCCTGCCGCAGCTCTGTGGAGGAAAAGACGGAATCGCAGCGGAACAGCAGAGCCCAAGTGGTGTCCGAATACGCAATGCTCTGAAGTGCGGTCTGCGCACCGGTGTCATCCAGTGCCGCAGAGCACTTTTCGTTGGAGATCAGCTGCTCTGCAGATTGCCCGGCGGCGTTGGTGTTCTGCACCAGACGCAGGTTGTCGATGCGGCTGCCCGATGGCTCCCGCCGCAGGAACAGGCCGCTGGAAGTCCAATTGTAAATGTAAAAGCTTCCGCTGGACAGGGTGGAGGCCGTGCTCAGGCCATAGGTGCCCCGGGTGCTGTTGAAGAACGCTTCGTCGCAGGGCATGGCACCGGGCAGGGTGAGCTTGGAGAGGAAATTTTCGTCCGGTACACTCAGCTGGAACACCAGCGTCTGCTCCCCATGAGCCGATACGCCCAGAGCCGTTTCGGGCATTGCGCCGCTCAGCACGGCGGCACTGTTCTCGATGGCGGAAAACTCCACTGCGTAGGGGGAGTTGGTCTCGGCCCGGAACATCCGCCGAAAGGCAAAAACGAAATCGTCCGCGGTGATGGCATATTCGGCGGCGGCACCCTTGGCGGCGGTATAGCACAGGCTGTCTTTGAGATAGAAGGTATAGGTGCGCCGATCGGCAGAGACCTCCCAGCGGTCGCACAGCTCCGGCTGCAGCTGGCCGTCCGGATCCTTCCGGACAAGGCCGCTGTACAGGTTCTCGCAGGCGATCACGTCCGATGCGGCGGATGCCACCTGCGGATCCAGATTGGCCGGGATGGTGTCCACAAACCAGGTGAAGCTGTTGGAGGCGGAACCGCAGCCGACCAGCGAGAAGACAACTGCGGCGAGCAATGCCGCAGAAAAAAGTTTCAAAGTACGTTTCAAGGAAAATGCGTCCTTTCGGGGTCAAAAGAAAATGAGAATCACGCAGCAACAACTGTTCTGCCCCCTAAGTGTAACAGAAAGTGTCGGAAAAGACAATTATCATTTTGTGGATTTCAATGGGCATTTGGGGCATGGTTTTGGGTTTTCCGTTGCCAACGGAGGGGAAAAGGTGTAGAATGAAGAAGAACGCTCTCAGTCCGCCTGTCGGCATCCAGCCGTGAATCCATACCGCAGGGCTATCACTTTTGCGGAATGCGCTCAGAGTTGCCCGATATGCCAAGGCCTCCCACTTTGGGGGAGGTGGCATCGCGCAGCGATGACGGAGAGGGCGAGCTACCGAAAGAGATATTACATATTATAGAGGAGGTTCTGTTTTATGCAGAAAGAACAGCAGAAACTGGCCGATCTGGTCAAGGGCAAAAAGGTTGCCTTCATCGGTGCCGGTGTCAGCCACAAGACCCTGATCGAGGAGTTTGTGGGGCTTGGTGCCATCGTGACCCTCTGCGATAAAAAGAACAGCGTAGATGACTTTGGCGATTACGCCGATACCATCCGCCGTCTGGGGATCCGCCTGAGCCTCGGCGAGCACTACATGGATGGTTTCCAAGGGCAGGACATCATCCTGCGCACACCCGGTTTCGAGTATTTCCAGAAGCCGCTGCAGGACGCCATCGCCGCCGGTACCATGGTCACCAGCGAGGTCGAGCTCTTCTTTGATTTCTGCCCCTGCGAGATCGTGGGCGTGACCGGCTCGGACGGCAAGACCACCACCACCACCCTGATCTCCAAGTTCTATGAGGCCGCCGGCCGCAAAGTCCATCTGGGCGGCAACATCGGCGCGGCTCTGCTGCCCATGCTGCCGCAGGTGGCTCCCGAGGATGTGGCGGTCGTGGAGCTGTCCAGCTTCCAGCTCATCAGTATGCACAAGAGCCCGAAGATCGCCGTCGTGACCAACGTGACGCCCAACCATCTTGACCACCACAAGGATATGCAGGAGTACATCGACGCCAAGCGGAACATCCTGCTCCATCAGGTGCCGCCCTGCCGCGAAGTGCTGGGCTACGAGAACGACGTCACCCGCGGGATGCAGGCCGACTGCAAGGGCAGGCAGGTCTGGTTTACCCGCCTGCACACCACCGACAACGGCGCGTTCCTGCGGGAGGATGGAATGCTCTGCATGGCCGAGAACGGCGTTGTGACCCCCTTCCTCGCCCAGAAAGACGTCAAGCTGCGCGGCCTGCACAACATCGAGAACCTACTGGCCGCTGCCGCCGCCGTCTGGGGCGAGGTGCCCGTCGAGGCCATCCAGAAGGTCGGCAGCACCTTTACCGGCGTGGAGCACCGTATCGAGCCGGTGCGTGTGCTGGACGGCGTGACCTATTACAACGACTCCATCGCCTCCAGCCCCACCCGCACCATCGCCGGGCTGCGCAGCTTCGAGCAGAAGGTCATCCTGATCGCGGGCGGCTACGATAAGAAGATCCCCTATGAGCCGCTGGCTCCGGAGATCCTGCAGCACGTCAAGACCCTGATCCTGATGGGTGCCACCGGCCCCCGCATCGAGAAGGCCGTCCGGGAGCATCCGGACTTTGCCGCCAGCGGGCTGGACATCCAGCACGCCGACAACATGCAGCACGCCGTCGAGCTGGCGCGTGCCGCCGCCAAGCCCGGCGATATCGTGACCATGTCGCCCGCCAGCGCATCGTTTGACCTCTACCCGAACTTCGAGGTGCGCGGCCGTGACTACAAGAACATCGTCAACCGTCTGAAATGATCGCGCAGGTCACGAACGAACGGCAGAAACGGCGGTTTTTGAACGCCTGCCGGGGGAAACTCTGCTTTGGGGCAAAGATGCCCGCCTCGCTGGAAGCATTCGGGAAAAGTCAGTCCGGATGGTTCTTTGCCGGGCCAACACTGGCTGTGGAGCTGAGCGGCAGCACGGCATGGATCGCGGGGCACGCCAACCCCGACGAGCTGGCCAGCTTTCTGGCCTTCTGTGGTTGCAGTGCGGCGGTTCTGGACGACGCCGAAGGCCCGCCGCCGACGGGCTGGACCCGGGTCAAGACCCATTCGGTCTTTGGGCTGCAGCCCGGCCCGCAGCTGCCGCTGCCCGCTGCGGACGAAATGCTCTGGCAAAGCCTGACGCTGGAGGAAACTCCGTCGGCCTATCCGGTGGCGGAGTTTCTCTTCCCGGATCGCCCCGCACGGCGGGATGACTTCTATTCGGAGCTGTGTACCAAGCGCAGCCGAAAGAAAGCGCAGGTCTGGACGCTGAACCGGGCAGGGGAGATCGTCTGCACCGTCGGGGCTTATGCCATCGCCAACGGGCAGGCATACATGGCCTGCGGCGAGACGGTGGAATCCCTGCGGGGCAGGGGAATCGGCGGGCGGCTCATCGTCCAGATGGCAAACGCACTTTCCGCCGAGGGGTACCAGCCGGTGTTCCTCTGCAGCCCGGAACGAGTCCACTTCTATACACGGCTCGGCTTTGCGAAGCTGGGCGAATATGCACGCTACGAAAAATAAAGGCTAGGAAATTTATCAGTTATGTCAATGTTGAACCACTTTTTCGATTTCAAACCCGAGGTGCTGGCACTGGATGAAAAGGCCATGGAGCTGTGCCAGCCCTATTTCAAACACATGGAGGAAATCCGCGATTTCAACCAGCTGAAAATGCTGAAAGCCTTTGCGGACACCCAGATGTCCTCCACCGATATGCTGGGCACCACCGGCTACGGCCTGTGGGATACCGGCCGCGCCAAGCTCGAGCAGATCTTTGCCGAGGTGATGGGCGCAGAGGATGCACTGGTGCGCAGCCAGTTCATGAGCGGCACGCATACGCTGGCGGTGGCTCTGTTCGGCTTGCTGCGCACCGGGGATACTCTGCTGGCTGCCACCGGCCGCCCCTACGACACGCTGGAAGGCGTCATCGGCTTGGACGGCAAAGGCAAGGGTACCGGTACCCTGATGGACTACGGTGTGAAATACGACGAAGCACCGCTGAAACCGGATTTCACCCCCGACTATGCCCTCATCGCGCAGAAAGCACCGGGGGCAAAGGTCTGCCACATCCAGCGCAGCCGCGGCTATCTGCAGCGGAATGCCTTTGATCTGGATACCATCCAGAAGATCGCCGACACCGCCCGCGCCGCCAACCCCGATATCATCATTTTTGTGGACAACTGCTACGGCGAGTTCACCCAGACCAAAGAACCCTGTCAGGCCGGTGCCGACCTCGTGGTGGGCAGCCTCATCAAGAACCCCGGCGGCGGCATCGCCCCCACCGGCGGCTACATCGCAGGCCGCCGCGACCTTGTGGAGCAGTGCGCCTACCGCCTGAATGCCCCCGGCCTCGGCAAGGAGCTGGGCTGCACGCTGGACACCCCCCGCGGTCTGTATCTGGGCTTCTACTATGCGCCCGGTGTCGTCTGCGAGGCCATCAAGACGGCCATCTATGCTCAGTGCCTGCTGGAACTGCTGGATAAAAATCCCATCCCTCGCTACTGCGACGACCACAACGATATCGTGACCTGCTTCGATGCGGGCACGGCGGATGCGCTGATCGGTTTCTGCCGCGGCGTGCAGGCGGCCAGTCCGGTGGACAGCTACGCCGCGCCGGAACCCTCGCCGGAGCCGGGCTACACCGACGAAGTCATCATGGCCAGCGGCAGCTTTACGCAGGGCAGCACCATCGAGCTTTCCTGCGATGGCCCGCTCCGTGAGCCGTACACCTGTTACCTGCAGGGCGGTCTGAACTTTGCCGCCAGCCGCGCCGGTGTCCTGCTGGCCGTGCAGAATGCGTATTTCGGGGGCTGATCTTATGCAGAAGCTGAGCGACCGTGTGGGCACGTTTACGGATTCGGTGATCCGGCGGATGACCCGCATCAACAACCAATACGATTCCATCAACCTGTCGCAGGGTTTTCCGGATTTTGACCCGCCGCAGGAGCTGCTGGACGCACTGGCAAAGACGGCCTACCAAGGCCCGCACCAGTACGCTGTGACCTTTGGTGCGCAGAACTTCCGGGAGGCACTGGCGAAAAAGGTCAGCCCGACCCTCCACCACGCGGTTGACCCCAACACGGAGATCTGCGTGACCTGCGGCGGCACCGAGGCGATGATGGCCGCCATGATGACCCTCTGCAACCCGGGCGACAAGGTGATGATCTTTTCGCCGTTCTACGAGAATTACGGGGCGGATGCCATCCTTTCGGGTGCAGAGCCGATCTACATTCCGCTGGTTCCGCCGGAGTATGAATTTGATTTAAGCTTGATCGAAAAGGGGTTCCGGGAGGGCGCAAAGGCTCTGATCCTCTGCAACCCCTCCAATCCCTGCGGCAAGGTGTTCCGCCGGGAGGAGCTGGAAGCCATTGCGAAGCTGGCCATCCAGTACGACGCCTTTGTGGTGACGGATGAAGTGTATGAGCACATCGTCTATGCACCCAGTCAGCACATCAGCATGGCATCCCTGCCCGGAATGTTCGAGCATACCATCACCTGCAACTCGCTGTCCAAGACCTACTCCATCACCGGCTGGCGGCTGGGGTATCTCATCGGCCCGGAAGAGGTGATCGAAGCTGCGCGGAAGGTACACGATTTTCTGACCGTGGGCGCGGCGGCACCGCTGCAGGAAGCCGCCGTTGCCGGGCTGGAAATGCCAAAGTCCTACTACGAGGGGCTGCAGGCACTCTACACCGAAAAGCGGGATCGCTTCCTCGCCGGGCTGGATCGCATCGGCCTGAAGCATAACACGCCGCAGGGAACCTACTTCGTCCTGATCGACATCTCGGATTTCCTCGCTCTGCCGCAGTTTGCGGGGTGGACGGATCTTGCTTTCTGCGAGTGGATGATCCGGGAGATCGGCGTGGCGGCGGTGCCGGGCTCGAGCTTCTTCCGGGAGCCGGTCAACCATCTGATCCGGATGCACTTTGCCCGCGGCACCGATGTGCTGGAGGAAGCGGTCAAGCGGCTTGAAAAATTGACGGATTTATTAAAGTAAGAAAGTGTGATGTACATGAACAAGGTAACTCCCATTGATTCTGAGATGCTGGCTCGGTTTGAACAGGGCTATGAGGCTAGACCGGAGCTGCAGGTGATGTCCAACGCCATTTCCCGCACCAGTCTGGAAGATGCGGCCTTTGTTCCGGCGGCAGCCGCCAAGCTGCGGATGGATTTTTCGGTGCTGGTGCCGACCACCAAGGTGACGTGGCAGCAGCAGAGCGGCCGCTGCTGGATGTTCTCCACCATGAACGTCCTGCGCCGCCGGGTCATCCAAAAGTGCAATCTGGAGGACTTCTCGTTCTCCCAGACCTATCTGGCTTTCTACGATAAGCTGGAAAAGGCGAACCTCTTCTTCGAGAACATCCTCCATTTCGCCGACCAGGATCTGGACGACCGCGAGACCTTTGAGCTGATGGGGCATCCGCTGCCCGACGGCGGACAGTGGGATATGGCCATTGCCCTGACCAAAAAGTACGGCCTTGTGCCCAGCTGGGTGATGCCGGAGACGGTGGCGTCCACCGGTACGGCCAAATACCTGCCCGTCCTGACCCGGAAGATGCGCGAGGATGCGCTGGAGCTGCGCCAGCTGGTGCGGGAGGGCAAGGATCCCTCTGCCCGCCGGGAAGCGATGCTGGCCGAGATCTACAACGCCCTGCGCGTCCTGTACGGCCAGCCGCCCAAGACCTTTGACTTCGAGTACACCGACAAGGACGGCGTCTACCACTGCGACAAGAACCTGACCCCGCGGACCTTTATGGAGCAGTATGTCGGCAACGACTTTGATGAGTATGTGGTCGTCATCGCGTCGCCCATCCATGAGAAAAACCGCACCTACTGCCAGCCGTTCATGGGCGACGTGGTGGAAGAGAATATGTTCTGGCTCAACCTCTCGCAGGAGGAGCTGGAGGATCTGACCATCCGCCAGCTGAAAGCCGGTGAGGGTGTGATGTTCAGCTGCGACTGCCACCCGGACGGCGACCGCAAGAACGGCTACTGGGATCCGGATTCCTTCCAGTACGGCGAGGTGCTGGGCGGCCTGACCTTCGGCATGACCAAGGCCGAGCGTCTGCTGACCCGCGACAGCACCATGAACCACTGCATGATGTTCTGCGGCGTCAATCTGGACGAGAACGGCATCGCCAACCGCTGGAAGATCGAGAACAGCTGGGGCGAGGAGCACGGGCAGAAGGGCTACTACATCGGCAGCGAAAAGTGGTTCAAGGCCAATGTCTACCAGATTACGGTCCGCAAGGAGCTGCTCAGCGATGCCCAGCGCAAGCTGCTGGAACAGGAGCCGCTGCCCATGAAGCTGTGGGATCCTCTGGCCTGAGAACGCCACCGCCGGGGGCGGAATGTATAAAAGCAGTCAAAAAACCGAAAAAATTGTGCTTTTTGCGCAAAAAAGTGTTGACAGGCATCCGCTGCTGTGGTATAGTACTGGTGGAAACAGAAGTTCCACGAAAAAAGAACTTAGAACTGAATATCAGCAAAGCAGTCGAAAGGCTGTGACGCAAAGCTACAGGGCCTGTAAAATGGCAGCCAGTTGCGCTTGAGATTCTTCTTAAGGTTTTTTGAGAGCATTGCTTTGCGGTTGGCGTTCAGCAATGCTCTTTTTGCGTAGAGTTTCCGGATCCCATTCGTTGAAGAGTTTGTAAAATTTCATAAATCGGCAAAGCAGTCGAAAGGCTGTGACGCAAAGCTATAGGGCCTGTAAAATGGCAGCCAGTTGCACTTTGAAGAGTATTGTAAACAGCACTCTCGGTGCATTTACAATACTCTTCTTTATGTTACTGACGCTTGCAACGAAGGAGCTAACCACCATGCGTACCAACGTAAAGAATATCGTAAACATGATCCTCTGCATCGCGCTGCTGTGCGTGATTTCCGTGTTCGCACTGCCTGCTTCCGCAGCATCCGGCGATGCGCTGATGGAGCAGGAGCAGATCCTCCAGCTGGTCAACATGGAGCGCACGAAGGCCGGTGTCTCCGCCGTGTCCATCGGCAGCGAGAACCTGAACGCCGCTGCCAATGCCCGCGCTGAAGAGCTGTCGCAGAACTACTCCTACGTCCGTCCGAACGGCAAGCGGGAGTTCACCATCCTTGGCGAGTACAATGTTTCCGATATCTCCGTTGGCGAAGATTACTGGGCCGGCTGCGAGACCGCTGAAGAGGCTGTCTCCGCTTGGATGAACAATGATTACTTCCGCACCTGCCTGCTGAACGCAGACGCCACCCACATCGGTGTCGGCCACTTCAAGGGCGGTGAGTACCAGAACTACTGGGTCGTCATCTTTACTTACACCAACAACACCAGCAACAGCGAGTTCGCTTCTCAGGTTCTGGCACTGGTCAATGCCGAGCGTGCAAAGGCTGGTCTGGCCGCTCTGGAAATGGGCGACGCCAACCTGACCGCCGCTGCACAGGCTCGTGCCGAAGAGATCGCCGAGGTCAACTCCCACGTCCGTCCGAACGGCAGCAGCTGCTTCACCGTTCTGAAAGAGTTCAACGTGACCGAGGATCCCACTGGTGAGAACGCCGCTTGGGGCGAAGCTACTCCCGAAGAGGTCGTTGCAGACTGGATGGCTTCCGAAGGCCACCGTGCAAACATCCTCGACCCGGAGGCACACAAGATGAGCGTTGGCTACTACTACAGCAGCTCCAGCGCATACGGCCACCAGTGGGTTCAGCTCTTCACCAAGTGATCCCGACCCCAGCAACTGCATCAAGCCATCCCGTATTTCGTTATGATACAATCCAAAGCAGGAAAAACCGGCAGGTGTTCAAAACATCTGCCGGTTTTTCCATGTCCGGATCCTGCGGGAGGGCGGACGCATTGTTTGGGCGTGTGCGGGGAGGCGGCTGTGTTCAGAGCGTGTCCAGCACCTGCCGCGCAGCCCGGATGGTGGCCTCGCTGGTCTGCCACAGCTCAAACTCACGGAACCCGGGCAGACCCATGGGAACCCCCTCCCGCCGGAAGGTCATCCGGCTGTCGAGGACCTGCTTGCCCGAAAGATGGAACGCGTGTGCGCCGGTCGCAGCGGCGAGGGTCGGGAGATTGGCGGGGGAAACACCTGCACCCACAAGGATCTCGATGCGCTCCCCGGCCGCTTCCACCAGCCGCCGGAGCAAAGGGGCGCCCAGCGGTGCGCTGGCGGCCTGACCGCTGGTGAGGATGGTATCCAGCCCCAGTGCGCAGGCGTCTTCCATCGCGGCAAAGGGGTCACGGCAGACGTCAAAGGCGCGGTGCAGGGTCAGAGCCACCGGGCGGGCGGCCTGCGCCCCAGCGTGCGCAGCGGCGGCGTAGATCGGGCGCAGGGCGTGCATATCCAGCGCACCGTCCGGGGTCAGGACACCGGACACGATGCCGTCGGCACCGGCGGCGACCAGCTCGGCAGCGGACTGCTCCATCTGTGCCAGCTCGTAGGCGTCATAGCAGAAATCCCCAAACCGGGGTCGGAGCAGGGCGCGGACGGGAAGCCCCGTCTCTGCCTTGACCTGCCGCACCAGCGCGAGGCTGGGCGTGGTGCCGCCGATGACCAGATCGGCGCAGAGCTCCAGCCGGTCGGCTCCGCCTCTTTTTGCGGCGATGGCACTGGCAACGCTGTCCACACAAACTTCGAGGGTATAGAACATAGAAACCTCCATAGAAACTTGACGGAATGCCAAAGGCTCTCCCCTTCGGGAGAGATCGGAAGAGCACACGTCTGAACTCCAGTCACTCCGGAGAATCTCGTATGCCGTCTTCTGCTTGAAAAAAA
>ERZ869979.322-NODE-322-length-14539-cov-3.144517_pt1 | contig 14539 bp, 10 predicted proteins | sample MGYA00521269_ERZ869979 | MGnify/ENA primary metagenome ERZ869979 (study PRJEB32232, sample SAMN07284974) | human gut metagenome | biome: human-associated habitat; material: feces | host: Homo sapiens | place: Tanzania | collected 2014-04-05 ... | reverse complement strand
CACGGTGTTTCCCGCCATCAGGACCGCAAGGGCCTCGGCAATGCCATCACCCGGGAAATGCATGACGAGGATATGCAGCTCATCAAGGAACTGGGCGCGAACACCATCCGTCTGGCACACTACCAGCACGACCAGTATTTCTACGACCTCTGCGATGAGGCGGGCATGGTCGTCTGGGCAGAGATCCCCTATATCTCTGAGCATATGCCCAACGGGCGTGAGAACACGATCTCCCAGATGAAGGAGCTGATCGTCCAGAACTACAACCATGCCTGCATCGTCTGCTGGGGCGTCTCCAACGAGATTACGATCTCCACCAAAGACAAGCGCGACATGCTGGACAACCACCGCGTGCTGAACGACCTCTGCCATGAGATGGATAAGACCCGCCTGACCACGCTGGCCTGCTATGCAATGTGCGGCCCCTTCAACCCGGTGGCCCACATCACCGATCTGGTCAGCTGGAACCTGTACCTCGGCTGGTATGTGCCGGGCCTCTTCCTGAATGACCTCTGGATGGACTTTTTCCATCTCTGCTACCCGAACCGCGCATTGGGCTTCAGCGAATACGGCGCCGAGGGCATGCCCAACCTGCACAGTGAGCATCCCCGCCGCGGTGACCATACCGAGGAATATCAGGCAATCTACCATGAGTACATGCTGCGCTGCTTTGAACGCCACAGCTGGCTGTGGTCGACCCATGTATGGAACATGTACGACTTTGCTGCAGACGCCCGCGATCAGGGCGGCGAGCCGGGCATGAACCACAAGGGCCTTGTCACCTTTGACCGCAAGACGAAGAAGGACAGCTTTTATATCTACAAGGCGTGGTGGAGCGATGAGCCGTTTGTGCATATCTGCTCCAAACGCTTTGCGGACCGCACCCAGAGCGAGATCGAGGTCAAGGTCTACTCAAACCAGAAGCAGGTAAGCCTTTATGTCAACGGCGAAAAGCTGGAGGAGCAGGCAGGCGAGCATATCTTCAAGTTCCGCGTCAAGCTGGACGGCGAGACGAAGGTTCAGGCCGTGGCAGGGGATTGCATCGACGATGCGGTATTCCGCAAGGTCGAGACCCCGAACCCCGCCTACAAACTGGGCAAGGCAAAATCCTCCAGCGCAAACTGGGTATAAAAGGCCGCCGGGGGCGGCAATGCCATAACAAAAACCGATAAAGGAGCAGCCCATGAGCGAAAATGCAAAGGCGTCGAATGTCAACCGCGCCAAACTCTACCAGCTGGTACTGTTTCCGCTGAACAACGGTGCCACCAATGTCTATTATGTCCTGGTGCTTTCCTACATTGCTACCTTCGGCAGCAATGTGCTGGCGCTGGGCACCCTGTTTGCCTCGGTCATGGTCACGGCCATGCGTCTGTGCGACGCTATCACCGACCCGATCATCGGCGCGCTGATGGACCGCACGAACGGAAAATTCGGTAAGTTCCGTCCGTTCATGGCCATCGGCAACATCATTATGGCCGTCAGCATCCTGATTTTGTACGGCATCACCCCGATGATCCCTGATACCATGATGTGGGCGCGCTATGCCGCGTTTGTGGGACTGTATTTTGTCTGGGTCATCGGCTATACGTTCCAGACCAGCTGCACCCGCTCCGGCCAGACTGTGCTGACCAACGACCCGAAGCAGCGCCCGCTCTTTACAATCTTTAACACGGTCGGCTCCCTGCTGGGCATGGGCATCATGCAGTTTCTGGCGCCGATTTTGGCCAAAAGCTATGAGGGCGGCTACTCCTCCGCAGGGTTCTTCCGCACGCTGGCCCCGGTCGGCATCGCCATGTCCGTTGTGCTGACCATCCTCGCCATCATCGGCATCTGGGAGAAGGACCAGCCCAAATATTTCGGCATCGGCGGCGAAAAGCCCCAGAAGGTCAAGGTCGGCGAATATATCCAGATCATCAGGGAAAACAAGCCCATGCAGCGGCTGATGATCGCGGGTGCCGGCACCAAGCTGGCGCTCTCCATCGCCAACAACACAACGGTTCTCTGCATGCTGTACGGCTGCATGATGGGCGCTTACGATGGGCTATATCTGCCCATGATGGTGCTGGGCTATCTGTTCAGTGTGCCGTTCTTCCTGCTCTCTGTGCGCACCAGCCAGAAGAAGGGCCAGAAGGCAAGCCTGACAAAGTATGTCGGTGTGGCGCTGGCCTGCTATGTCGGCGTGCTGGTCCTGCTGCTGCTGTGGGGCCACGGTGATGCATTCCACCTCAGCCTGCTGGGGGAGAATGGCCTGTCCATCAATCTGTATACGGTTTTGTTTGTCCTCTTCTTCGGCATCGGCTACGGTGCATACTACGCCACTGCCGATATGCCCATCCCGATGGTTGCCGACTGCTCCGATTACGAGACCTACCGCTCCGGCAAGTATATCCCCGGCATCATGGGTACGCTGTTCAGCCTTGTCGATAAGCTGGTGTCCAGTCTGGCGGCCACGGTCGTCGGCATCGCTGTGACCTTCATCGGCCTGAACAACCTGCCTACCCAGTATGACCCCTACACGCCGGGCATGAATGTCGTTGTCATCGTGCTGTTCTGCGTTATCCCGATGGTCGCCTGGGCGGCCACCCTCATCGCCATGAAGGGCTACGCCCTGACCGGTGAGAAGATGAAGGAGATTCAGGCTGTCAACGCCTGCCGCCGCGATGCCGTTGCAAACGGTATGACGCTGGAGGCTGCCATGGAGAAGTGGCAGACCCTTGACCAGCTGCCCGAAAGCTACCGCGCCTGATTTGCCATTTTCTTTTCTCTTCATAAACAGCCCTGCGCCCCCGGAAGGAAACCTCCGGGGGCGCAGGGCGTTTTTTGGCAATTCGTGAATAAAACTTTCGCAGAAGGCTTGACTTTTGGGTGCGGATTGTGGTATTATATCTCTCGCAGTCAATGCGATTTGAGCGGAAGTGCTGGAATCGGCAGACAGGCACGTTTGAGGTGCGTGTGTCTATGACGTGTGGGTTCAAGTCCCATCTTCCGCACCAAGAAAAGTCCTACAGTTTTTCGCTGTGGGACTTTTCTTTTTTGTTTTTATAAAGAAATGAGGGGTGCCGCAATGCAAAACCTGCTGTTTAGTCTGAATGCCACCATGCCGGTGTTCTTTGTCATGGTGGTGGGGTATCTGCTGGGGCAGACAGGCTTTTTGCCGCCTGCATTCTGCAAGGCGGCGGATAAGCTTTGCTTTAAGGTCACGCTGCCTGTCATGCTGTTTCTCGACATGGGCAGTGTGGATATCCTGCATGATTTCCAGCCCAGATTTGTGCTGTTTTGCTTTGCGGCTACGCTTGTCGGCATTCTGGCCGTCTGGGCAGGGGCCAAGCGCTTCCTGAAGGACAAAGCGCTGGTAGGGGAGTTTGTGCAGGCGGGCTACCGCAGCAGCGCCGCCGTGCTGGGTGTGGCGTTTATCCAGAATATCTACGGCAATGCGGGCATGGCCCCGCTGATGATTCTGGGCAGCGTGCCGCTGTTCAACATTTTTGCCGTGCTTATCTTAATGATGGAATCCCCCTTGCAGCGCAGCACACCGAGTGCAGGGCAGCTGCTGCGCGGGGTTGCCACCAATCCGATTTTGCTGGGTATCATTTTTGGCACAGTCTATGCGCTGCTGCCCTTCACGCTGCCCCAGATGGTCACCAAGACCATGAGCAGCCTTGCGTCCCTCACCACGCCGCTGTCGCTTTTGTCGATCGGCGCATCGTTTGAGGGCACAAAGGCCATCCAAAAGCTCGGCCCCACGGTCGCGGCGGCCTTCATCAAGACGGTCGGTCTGGCGGCGGTGTTTCTGCCCTGTGCAGTAGCGCTCGGCTTCCGGGATGAAGAACTCGTTGCGCTGCTCATCATGCTGGGCAGCCCTACGACCCCCAGCGCCTATGTCATGAGCAAGAATATGGGCCACGAGGGCGTGCTGACATCCAGCTGCATCGCCCTGACAACGCTGCTTTCCGCCCTGACGCTGACGGGCTGGATCTTCCTGCTGCGCTGCGGGGGATACCTGTAATCATTCCTCCGGTACTGCTACCGGCACACCGCGGTGCTCTACCGGGGTAGAAAAGACGATCTGGGTGCGGGTGCGGCCGAACTGCTGCAGATGGTTGATGAACTGGTCCAGCTCCTGTGTTGTGCTGAACAGCACCTCGATCAGCATACTGTAATCGCCGGTGACGCAGTTGCACTCCACCACATGGGTGCAGTTTTGGATATAAGGGTAAAACTCCGGCTTGCGCTGGGGGTCCATATCCAGATTGATGAAGGCCTTGACCATGTACCCCAGCTTGGGGGCATCGACCTGCGCCTGATAGCCGGAGATAGTCCCCGAGCTTTCGAGCCGGGCGATGCGGGCTGATACAGCAGGGCTGGACAAAAACACATGGTCGGCGATCTCCTTGAGCGGGGAACGGGCATTATTTTGCAGAATGTCGATGATTTTGCGGTCGATGTGATCCATAGCAGTACCTCATTTTAGGCAAAAAGCTCCCGTCCGTGTGCGCCATTGCACCTGAACGAGAGCTTAGTCAGCTTTACTATGTGAAGTATTCTACCACGGAAAAACAAAAAAGTAAAGTGGTTTGCAAAATAAATTTAATTATATATCCGGGAACACATTCCGTGCGCTGATGAGGGCATTGTTGTAATACATTTCAAAATGGCAGTGGTTGCCGGTGGCGGCACCCGTAGCGCCCACATAGCCGATCAGCTGGCCCTTTTCCACAGTCTGCCCGGCCTGTACAACATAGCGGCACATGTGCGCATAGAGCGTTTTGTAGCCGTTGCCGTGGTCGAGCTCCACATAGTAGCCCCAACTCATGGTGGGGTGGTTATGCCACTTTGCGGCAATAACGGTGCCGGCATCGGCGGCGTAGATGGGTGTGCCATAGGCTGCGGTGATGTCCACCCCGCGGTGGCCATAGGGTAGATTAGCCCATCGGCTGATGCCCGAATACCCCGGCACAGGCCAGAGAAAGCTGCCGGTGCCGAGCTTGCCGATCATGCCGCTTTTCAGCCGGGTGCCCCGGTGTACGATCTGCGGCACGGCGGGCTGCAAAAGCTGCACGTCCACGGCCTGCACAGCCACGACCGTGCCGTCTATCTCGGTGATCTCGCTTGTGACCTGCTCTGCGCCGTCCTGCCCGTCCTGTACGGTCTCGGTCTTGCCAAAGTCCAGCGCGGGGTCCTCAACGGTCTGTGTCTCAAAGGGCAGCGCCTTTGTCACGGTCTCATACCGCACGACCTTGACCTGCAACAGGCCGTCCCCGTGCTGCAGTGCCTCTATCAGATCAGGGTAGGGGGTGACTGCAGCAGCAGGGTAGATGCCGTCCACCATGCGCAGCCCATGCACAAAGGCTGTCTGCACACCCTCACGCTGCCAGGGGCGGCGCAGCGCATAGAGGAACTGCCGCAGGTGGTCACCCTCGGTGGTGATGAACTGCAGCGCGCCGTCTATGTAGACGGCGGTTCCCTCGGTGATCTCCCCGCCGGAGGCGCGCAGGATGGCATCGGCGATTTCCCGCTCGGTCAGAGTAGGGGTATCTGCGCCGCCCCGGACAAGGGTGTACTCCGGCTGTATCTGCCAGTCGGCCACCCCATTGATGCGGGCCTGCACATCGGCGCGCGCTGCCTCAAAGGCTGCTTCACCGGCCACATAGCCGACACTTTGGCCGTTTACCTCGACCCGCAGCACAAAGGGCTGGGAAAGCGCTGTGCGCAGGTAGACGGCCAGCGCTGCACAGGCCAGCACAGGCAGCAGATAATCTGCCAGCTGCCGCGGGGCGCAGAGCGCCGCCTTGAAATTTGCCGCCGCCCGCACCACCGGCCGCAGCAGCACGGCCAGCAGCGTAAGCGCGGCCCACGCAGCCCACTGTGCTGCCGCCCACACCCTGCGCGCGAGGCGCACGGCGGTATATTCGACCTGAAAGCCGACAAAATACAAAAAATCACCGAAGGTCAAAATAAGAAACCTCGTTTTCAAATCGTCCGCAGGGGAGATGGGTGTTTCCGCAGGCCGCCGATAAAATCCATCCCTATCGGCTCGGCACATAGCCCAGCGGGTCTGTGCGGCTGCCGTTCACCCGCAGCTCAAGATGCAGGTGATACCCGCCGCCGGCGCCGTAGACATTGCCGGTGTTGCCGACATAGCCCAGCAGATCGCCGCGCCGCACGGCGGTGCCCTCCGCCACGGCGATGCTGCTCATGTGAGCATACAGGCTGTCGTAGCGGCAGCCGTCATCCGCTGTGCCGTGGCTGACCTGTACGCAGTTGCCGTAGCTGTTCATCGCCCGCGCGGCGCTGACGATGCCGTCCGCAATGGCGTAGATCGGTGTGCCGCCCGGCGCGGCAAAGTCGGTGCCTCTGTGGGGGATGCCCCATGGGTCCGCCTCGCCGAACTGTGTTGTGATGCGCCCGTAGCTGTCCAGCGGGCAGCGGAAATCAAGACTGGTCAGCCGCAGCTCTGCCGTCGTGTAGCGGCGGCTTTGCGCCCGCACATAGGCATCAAGCGCGGCAGTAGCCTCCTCGTAGGCTTTTTTCGCGGCATCGGTCACGGTGGTCTGGGCCTGTGCGGCGGCCTGCTGGGCGGTCAGTGTGCTGTTGGCATCCAGCAGGGCAGCTTCCAGCTGGCTCTGCGCGGTGTGCAGGGCAGTCTGTTGGCCCTCCAGCTCTGCTCTTGCGTCCTCAGCGCGGCGGGCAGCGTCCTCGGCCTCGGCGCGGGCCTGTTCCAGCGCGGCGGCCTCGGCGTCAAGCTCGGCCAGCACGGCACTGTTTTTGGCGCTCATCTGGCGCAGCACGGTGTCAAAGGTCAGCAGCTGGTACAGGCTTTTGGCCTGTGTCAGCAGCCAGAGCGCCCCGCCGCCGTCCAGCCGCTGCATTGCGCGCAGCTGCTCCTTGCAGACGGCAAGGCGTGCCTCGTACTCCGCCTGCTTGGCGTCCCGGGCAGCCCGTGCGGCTTCCGCATCAGACAAACGCGCGTCAAGCTCTGTCTGTGCCTGCTGCACGGCAGCGGTCACCGCCTCAATCTGCCCCGCCAGCTCGGCGGCCTGTCCGTTCAGCGACTGGATCTCGTTCTCGGTCTGGGCCTGCTGCGCCTGCAGCGCGGCCAGTGCGGACTGCGCGGCCTCGTACTCCTGCCGGGTTTCAGTCTGCTTTTGCGTCAATTCGCCCTTTTTGTCTGCCGCCTGTGCGGCAAAGCCCGAAAAAAGGGTATAAAAAAGCAGCCCCGCCGCCAATACAGCGGCGGGGAAGTGCCTGTATTTCATCTTGTTACTCCGCTAATAGGGCAGTCCCGGTCAGGTCTGCAGGCGCGCCGTCCTGCCGTGCCTCAAAGTGCAGGTGCGGCCCGGTGGAATTGCCGGTGCTGCCCACATATCCCAAGACCTGGCCCTGAACCACGGACTGCCCGGCAGAGACGAGCAGCGACTTCATGTGCTGATACTCTGTTTCCAGCCCGCCGCCGTGGTCAAGGACGACATAGTTGCCCTTTTCAACATCGTAGGCGGCGGCGCTCACGATACCACCGGCAACGGCGTAAACCCCCGCGCCCTCCTCGGCGGCAAAGTCAATGCCGGGGTGGCCGTTTTCGGGGGCATAGCCGCTGACCTGCGGCGGGGGCGCGACCGGCAGGGTAAAGAGATCCACGCCGGAAAGGGCGGCGGCTTCATCAACGGCAGTCACCTGATCGGAAGCAGCGCGGCGCACGGCCTCGGCCAGAATTTCGTCTGCCTTTTCCTGCGTCAGCTCGGCGGCATCACTGCCTGTGTAGGCGGTAAAATAGCGCGGCTCCGTAAGGACGCCGTTTGCCATCATCTCAAAATGGCAGGCGTTGCCGGTTACGTTGCCGGTGTGCCCCAGATACCCGATGACCTGCCCGGCGGTCACGGTCTGCCCGGGCACAACGGCGCAGGACTTCATGTGGGCGTACAGCGTGACCCAGCGCAGACCGTCGGCATCGGTACCGTGGTCGATCTCCACAAAATTGCCCCAGCTGTAATGCTCCTGCGCGGCCAGCACAACACCGTCCGCGGCGGCGTAAATCTCGGTGCCCTCATCCGCACAGAGGTCATCGCCGCGGTGGCCGTCCTCGTCCGAGCGGAAACGGGAGATGTACTTGTAATCGACCGGGCAGAGGAAGCGCGGGCTGTTCGCGGCATCGCTCAATGTCGGCAGGGCAGAGGTCTGTACCACCGGCGCGGGCGTTTCGGCTGGCTGGGCGGTCTCGGCGGTGGCCGGGCTTTCCGGTGTGGCTGTTGTGGTCTCGGGCTGTGCGGACAGCTCCGGTCGGACCATGCAGGCGGCAAAGCAGAGGCCGACCACGGCTATGCAGACCGCCAGTGCCCCCGCGCCCAGACGGCGGTAGTGCAGCAGATGTACGATGCGCCCCTTTACGCTGCCCTGCCCGAAGGTCAGGCTGCCCGGCACCCGCTGCCCCTGTACAGCAAACTGCAGCAGCGTTTCGCAGTAGGCGCTGCGCTCGGGCAGGGGGCGGTCCTGTACGGCGGCCTCATCACAGGCGGCCTCCATGTCGCGCTCAAAACCGCGGAACGCCAGCCATGCCAGCGGGTTGAACCAGTGCAGACAGACTGCGGCATAAAACAGCGGTTTGGTCAGCGGGTCGCCGCGGCGGATGTGGGTCTGCTCATGCAGCAGCACGGCCTGCCGGGCCGCGCCCTGCAGACTGTCCGGCAGATAGATGCGCGGGCGCAGGATGCCCAGCGTGAACGGTGCAGCCACACAGGCCCCGCCGTAGCAGCCGTCCGGTGCCTTGCAGGCCAGCGCAACGCTGCGGCGGAGCCGCCAATAGCCCGCGATGCCGCGCAGCGCCAGCACCAGCATACCGGCCAGCCAGACTGCCGCCAGTACATGCCAGGGGGACAGCCGGGCGTACCACGGCAGCGCGACCACGGCGGCGGGTGCTGCCGGTGCCAAATCCGGAAGCGGCAGCGCACCCAGCTCCTGCACGGTGTCGGCGGCGGCAGCCAGCGGGGCGCTTTGCGGGCGGGGCAGCCGCAGCGGAATGCCCCACGGCAGCACGAACCGTACCCCCACGGCCAGCCACAGCCAGCACAGCAGGCGGCTGGGGGCGTGGGCGCGGCGCAGCACCCGGCAAACGCACCAGACTGCCGCTGCGGCCACCGCGCCGCGTGCGCTGAGCAGTAAAAAGGAAAGTACGATACTGCGCATAACTACCCCTCCTTTTGTTGGGCGGCATCCAGCAGGGCGCGGATCTCGGCAGCCTCGGCCTCGCTGATCGGCTTTGAGTTGAGGAAGGCGGCTACAAAGCGCGGCAGGCTGCCGCCGAAGGTCTTGTCCACCACGGCGGCACTCTCGGCCTGCTGGACATCCTCCCGTCGGATCAGGCTTGTCACCTGACCGTCTGAATTTTGCAGCACACCGCGCTCGCAGAGCTTCTTCAAGACGGTGTAGGTGGTGCTTTTTTTCCAGCCCAGCGCGGCGGCGGCCAGCGTAACAAGCTGCCCGCTGGGCAGCGGCTCATTGTCCCACACAAGGCAGGCAAAGCGGTATTCGCCATCGGCAAGGCGGAGCGGTTCATGGTTCAGCATGGGGTAACTCCTTTGGTTTACTACAATAGACCTATCTTTATTTACAGTCTACTACAATAGACCAAAAATGTCAACAAAAATTCCCCCGCCGTGAGAAAATGAAGGGAAAAGCAAAACCGGATGCCGTGCGCGGGGCTGAATAACCCCGCACACGGCATCCGGTTTTGTGTGACTGCAGCGTCCGCAAAGACAAGAAAAAGGCTACATCCAAAACCGGATGTAGCCTTTAACATGTCTCGATGTGACAAAAATGATACCCAGAAAACTAGGCTGTCAGTTTGTGTCTGTCCAGTCATTACGAAAGGTTGGACATCCCTATAAAACGTGCGCTATAAATTGCTTGTCGATTTTGCAATTTCTGAGCGATACAACAAAGAAAAAAGTCCATGACATCTTTTCTGTCATGGACTCAAATCTCGATGTGACAAAAAAGATACCCGGCTTTTGCTTTTGAGGATAAATTGCAATGTCAATCATCAGACGAGGATAAGGCGGGCGGCCATTGAAGCATCCACTCAAGATACTCGGCGGCCTCAATTTTCCCGTTGATGAACGCCAGTCTGTGAATCCGCCAATCTGATAAAAGTGCCTTTATGACGGGGTGGCTGCACGAAAGCCGAAGACGAAATGAAAAGCATTCTGGGCTTTCGCGGAGGTCTTGAAAAGGTGAGCCATGCTCCCAATCGTACCATATCAAAGTACGAATGAAATCGACTACTGTATCATTTGGCATAAGGAAAGTCTCCTCACGAACATTTAGAGCTTTTGCAATACTCTTTACAACGCCCGCTTTAGGTGTGCGATACCCGGTCTCATATTGAGCCATGCGGTTTGCCGCCCCTTTTCCGATGTCGATTTGGGTGCCTAACTGCTGCTGTGTAAGACCGCGATGACGGCGCACCAGTTTGATCCGTTCTCCGATATTCATGGTATAGATGTCTCCATTCTTACAAAAAATAAAACTGCCCGTCCGCATAAAGTTGCTATGCAGATGAGCAGTTTTGGCTGTATATCTTTATTGCAGTGAAATTTGTTGTGTATAACCTCCGATAAAAATAATTTCTAAATCTTGCCGTGATTTAACGATGATTTTTTCTATGATTCTCGCTGTAAGCATATCGTCGTATTCTGTAATCAAAAGGTCCTTTGCGGTTATCGGATTTGTAGGGGTGGATGGCGTTTGGCTATTGACTGAACTTTGTGTGATGGCAGTTTTTAGCTGTTTGATTTTATCACTGAGCCTTTTCAGCTTGTCATCCAGAAAAGGCGTGCTTTCATCGAAGTCAAGCGACATTTCCAGTAGATGGTCAAATTCCTGTTGAGTTTGCTCTAACTGCACTTGTAGCTGTGGTGTTAGACTTTCACCAACCTCAATCTGATGGAGAGTCTCATTAAGTTGGCAGGCAACCTCATCTGTAAAGTTGGCAGCCAAATTCTGTATGGCTTTCAAAATAGCTTGATGCAATTCTTCTTCTGGGATTGACGGCGAATGACTGCAAAATTTTGTTCCGTATTCCAGTCGATTGACGCATCTCCAGACGATTTGCTTTCTGCCGTGGATGTTCCAAGTGACCCTTTTATAAGGGCTGCCGCAGTCACCGCAGACCAGCCGTTCGGATAAGGCATACTTGCTGTTATAGCGACCTCGATGTCGCTTGCGCTGGTTGGCTGCGGACTTGCTGTTACGGCGGGCGATTTCAGCCTGTACTTCTCGGAATGTCTGCTTCGTGACGATTCCCTCGTGGTTATTCTCAATGTAATATTGCGGTAGTTGGCCAGTGTTTTTCTTTGATACACCTGTCAGCACGTCCTCAATAAATGTCTTTTGCAGCAGCACGTCACCGCAGTATTTCTCGTTTTGGAGAATCCGCTGGACACTCTCGGAGGACCATTTCTTATTTCCGCGTGCAGTGAGTACGCCGTCAGCTTCTAATTTCTTCTTGATGGCTTGCAGGCTGGCACCTTGCAGATAGCTGTTGAATATCATACGAATCACTTCGGCTTCTTCGGGAATGATTTCCGGCTTGCCGTCCGAACCCTTTCTGTATCCGAGAATTTGTCTGTAAGGAAACGGAAATTTTCCTTGTCGGAATCCCATTCGCTTACCGCGCGCGACATTCTGTGAAATTGACTCGCTTTCCGCCTGTGCAAAAGCGCTCAGCACGGTAAGAATCATCTCGGAGTTCATGGTTGATGTATTAATATTTTCTTTTTCAAAAATAACTGCGATGCCAAGTGCTTTCAGCATTCGGACGTATTGGATACTGTCCAGTGTGTTGCGGGCAAAACGCGAAATAGATTTAGTAAGGATTAAATCAATTTTCCGTTTCTTACAGTCCTGAATCATCTGATTAAAGCCGTCGCGTTTTTTAGTGTGTACACCGGAAATGCCATCGTCTGCGTAGATGCCGGCAATCTCCCATTCGGGAGTGGAAGTGATTTTTTCGGTATAATACAACTTCTGTGTTTCAAAGCTGCTTTGCTGTTCTTCTTCCTCGGTGCTGACGCGACAGTAGGCAGCCACGCGTAGTTTTCGGATGGCATGATTTTTTCCTTTGCCTGTCTGCATTGTGGCAGGTATTTCGATGATTCTTGTGTTGCTCATTTTGATTTTCCTTGTTACAGTATTTGTCCGTTTCGCAGTTTTATTTCGATGTGTGTGTCGCGGTACAGGATGACATTGCTGACGATTGCAATGTATAATTTCAGCGGGAAAGAGTCGGTCGGCTCAAACTCGTTACAGGCGCGTTTGATTTGCATAGTTGCTGGGTCTGCATCACCTGCGGAGCAACAGGCAAATTGTAACTCTGCACGGTGCAGGATTTTGCAAATAATCGACTCGGCATCAGGCGCTGGGGAAGAAAGCAAGCGGTTTATTTCACTGCCTAACCGTGCAGATTCGATAGAGTGGACATGGCTTGCGCTCTGTGGAGAACTGATCTTTTCATTATGTCGACAAATCCAGAATAACTTTTCACGAAGTTGCTGGGATAGTTCTTCTTGCCGAATTGGATTTGACCACATCCCACAGTGACGGCAGTACCATTGATGCGTTTTGGGATACCAATACAGGCGCTCACCACAACAGCCACATTTCATATCGTCACGGAACGACTGCAAGACGCTGGAGTAGGATACAGACTTCTCATTGCGCAGTTGCTGTACTTGAAAATACAGTTCTTTTGTGATAATGGCGGGATAGGTGGCTGTACCGCAGTAAGTGTCGCAGGAAAGCAATCGGGCAATGATATTTTTATTCCAGCGGTTGTCTGAAAAACGGTAAGGTGGCCCACATGAGCTTAAGTGTGTGGCAATCTGTTGGAGACTGTCTCCATTACTGTAAGCATCAAAAATGTACTTGACGGCAGTGGCTTCTTGTTGAACAATAGCGAACGCACCATTTTGAATCTGATAGCCGAACAAAATGTAACGCTTTTTCATAGCAAACCCCGTTTTTCGGATAGTGTCATGCCGTTAATGAACTTGAATTCTATTGCTGTAGGACTGACCTGTACACGGTTTACCAGTTTGGAAAAAATGGTGTCATCGAATGATTCCAGTGAGGGAGAAGATCCCAATTGCTCTTGTATGCTACGGGTTTGGAAAAGAACTCTTTCAAAACCATTGTCAGTGTTGCGTTTGGAAAGGATATTTTTCTTTTCCCGAAGTTGTTGATCAAGGGCTATACTACGTTCAAGAAACTGGGTGTTGTCGATGTATCCCAGTGTGTGGATTCGTGTAAGGTTGTGCCGCTGTTTTGCAAGGCGCTGTACATCATCACGCGCTGCTTGCCGCGCAGAATTTGCTTGTTCTTGCAGGAACCTAAGCTGTAAAAGCGTGTCTATGATGGGTCGCAAAATATGGCTTTGGTTAACCTGCAATTTATTGTAAACGGATAAAAATGCTTGCTGGATTTCAGCTTCCGGAACAGGCTTTAATGGGCAAAGGACGGCAGATTGTAAATGCGTTCTACAGCACCATACAAAAGTTTGGGACTTTCGGACTTTTCTTGAGCAAACATGACCGCATAGGGCGCAGAATACAACCTTGGATAAAATGCAGGCTCGACTATTCGTGCTATTGATATTCTTTTGTGTAAGAAGCGACTGAACTCTTTCGAATTCATCTTTTGAAATAATGCCGGGATGTGTTCCCTCAACGTAGTATTTTGGAAGCTGTCCAGTATTGCAGCAACTTTTTAGTGGAAGAGTATCAGGGGTATAGTTCTTTTGAAACAAGCTGTCTCCGATATATTTTTCATTTCGTAGGATAAATCTCACAGACGCAGAACGCCATATCACATCGGGCTTGGGGTGGTTGGTATTTAGATAGTTTGCAATTTCCGCCGTGCTGAAACCATTCAAAAACAGATTAAAAATTTCTTTGACGGTTGCTGCTTCTTTTTCATCGGGAAACAGTTGACGGTTAATCTTTTTATAGCCGAACGGTGTCAAGCTGGTTATATAAGTGCCGTCATGCATTTTCTTCCGGATGCCCCACTTTGTATTCTGTGATATGGACAGGGATTCTTCCTGGGCCACAGCGCAAATCATACTTAGCAGCATCTCACCATTGGTGGTTTCAGTGTCAAAGCCCTCTTTTTCAAAAACAACCGTTACACCAAGGCCTTTCATTTCGCGCACCGATGCCAGCGCATCCGCCGTGTTGCGGGCGAAGCGGGATGCAGACTTGACCAGCACACGGTCAATCAGTCCTGCGCGGCAGTCATCCAGCAAACGGTTGAACTGTTCACGGTGTTTGGTGCTGGTGCCGGTAATGCCTTCATCGGCATAGATTCCGGCGAAATCCCAGTTTGGATTTTCCTGTATCAGATGAGTGTAGTAATCCACCTGCACAGACAGCGAGTTCAGCTGATCCTCGGAATCACTGCTGACACGGGCATAGGCCGCCACGCGCAGACGCTTCGGCTGTTGCTGTATTGGCTGGATGACTTGGACTTGTGGCATACTATTTCCTCCGAG
>ERZ869979.321-NODE-321-length-14540-cov-3.945862_pt1 | contig 14540 bp, 13 predicted proteins | sample MGYA00521269_ERZ869979 | MGnify/ENA primary metagenome ERZ869979 (study PRJEB32232, sample SAMN07284974) | human gut metagenome | biome: human-associated habitat; material: feces | host: Homo sapiens | place: Tanzania | collected 2014-04-05 ... | reverse complement strand
CAGAAAGTTATCCGGATGTATGGTTTTTTGACATAAAGGCAGGACAGCTCTATATTTATGAATATCAAAAATCAGAATATTATAATCTGGAAAATGATCTAGAGCCATTTACGCAGAAATTTTTGCAAAAACAAGCCGCAGAAGAGAAAAAAGAACTTCATCAGATGTTAACACCAGTGAATACGATACTTGTTCTTATCAACGTGCTCGTTTTCGCGGTATTGAGCTTTTTCGGAGATACAACAAATGCAGAATTTATGGCTGCACATGGAGCGATGGATTGGGTAGATATTGTAGAAAAAGGACAATATTATCGCCTGTTCACATCAATGTTTCTCCACTTTGGAGCAGACCATCTTCTCCAAAATATGCTCATTTTATTATTAATTGGATGCAGATTAGAAAGAATCACCGGAAAGCTGGCATATTTTATTATATATATCGGAGCAGGATTAGCAGGAGCGGTAACATCAGTAATTTTTACCCTGGGGGCCAGTCCAAACACAGTAGGAGCTGGAGCATCCGGAGCAATCTTTGGAGTTATGGGTGGACTGCTATTCTGTATTCTGGCAGATCTTATTCAGAAAAAGAGACACAGAGTAGAAGAAATCGGATTAACAGGAATGATCTTCATGGTCTGTTCCGCACTATCGTATGGTTTCTTCTCTAATGGAGTTGATAATGCAGCTCATATAGGAGGACTTATAGGCGGGTTTTTACTCACTATGTTAAGTAGATTACTATGTAAGAATAGATAGATTTGGAATCGTGGGCTTTCCTTTTTCCAGGGTGTGCCATAACCTATGGGAGCAAGAACAGTTCTTGGCATTGGGGGTGGCATAAATGGCAGAGAATTCATATGTAGTATAGAAATCGTATGCAAAATTTATGAAATAAGCGTGGTATTTATAGTATAAAGGCAGATGCTTTGCAGGTTTTGCGTTACGCCACTTGAGAACAAATCCGCCACCGAGCGCGTTGTTTGAGCGTTAGCGAGTTTTTAGCGCGAATGGCGTTTTTATAAAATGTTCGAAAGTGGAGTAGCAAAACGCAAGACATCTGCGCTTTATACTATAAATACCACGCTTATTTGTAAGTTTTGCATACGATTTCTATACTATCCATAACCCTCTGCCATAGGGTTAGAGGCTGTTTTGCAACAGCCTCTGTTTTTCTTAATCACCAAAAGAGATTCCAAGATGTTTTGCCTGAAGCACAATCTGATCATCCGGAGAGACATACTTTAACTTTCCGGCTGTTTTTTCCAGAGGAAGTGTAGTTACATCATACCCTTTCATGATAAGCAGTTTGCCGTAATCTTCTTTGGCAATCAGTTCTGCAGCTGCCACTCCGAGGCGGCTGGAAATAACGCGGTCAAATGGAACAGGGCTTCCGCCACGCTGTGTATGACCAGGAATAGTGACACGTACTTCCTGACCGGTTGCTTTTTCAATCTGTGAAGCAAGCTCATAACCAACGGTAGAATATTTACGTTTGGCAAGCTTTGCCTTGTACTGTTTCTTTGAAAGCTGGGCATCTTCTTTTGAGATCGCACCTTCTGCAACTGCCAGGATAGTGAACTGTTTTCCCTGTTCATTACGGCGTTTAATAGCTTCAATGACGTGTCTAAGATCATAAGGAATTTCAGGGATAAGAATGATATCCGCTCCTCCGGCGATTCCGGCATGGAGGGTAACCCATCCTACTTTATGTCCCATCAGTTCTACAATAAATACACGATTGTGGGAAGCTGCAGTTGTATGAATACAGTCAATTGTCTGTGTAGCGATATCTACGGCACTTTGGAAGCCGAAAGTCATATCTGTTCCCCAGAGGTCGTTATCGATTGTTTTTGGAAGGGAGACAATATTAAGGCCTTCTTCTCTTAAAAGGTTTGCTGTTTTCTGGCTGCCATTACCACCGAGAATCACGAGGCAGTCTAAATCAAGGTAACGGTAAGTTGCCTTCATTGCTTCTACTTTATCAAGACCGTTTTTGTCAGGAGTTCTCATTAACTTAAAAGGCTGTCTGGATGTACCGAGGATTGTACCACCGGTTGTCAGAATACCTGAAAAGTCCTGAGAAGTCAGTCGTTTGTAGTTGCCGTAAATTAATCCTTTATACCCATCGATGAAGCCGTAAATCTCAACATTTCCCTCAAGGACGTTAAGACCCTTTACAACGCCACGCATAGTAGCATTTAAACTCTGACAATCTCCACCGCTGGTCAGCATACCAATTCTTTTCATCGTAGTCATCTCCCATTCTTATCTGATGGTCTCTTAAAAATCCGCAAGTACTGTTACAAAGAATTTTTAAGAGAGTAATCTAAATTATGCAATTAAAGTCCTGTATTTAAAACTTTATATTTAAAGTGCTATATTAAAATCTGTATCTAAAGTTCTACTCGTCCATCCAGCGCTCTTGAGAGGGTTACCTCATCAATATATTCTAATTCACCGCCGATAGGAACACCGCTTGCGATGCGAGTCACCTTTATTCCAAGAGGTTTGACCTTCTTGGTGATATACATTGCAGTAGCTTCTCCGTCAAGACTGGAGTTTGTAGCAAGGATCAACTCTTTTACTTCTGGATTTTTAAGGCGCTCTTCAAGTTCTTTGAAGCGAATATCGTCGGGACCTTTTCCAAGACTTGGAGCGAGGGTTCCCTGAAGAACATGATAAACACCATGATACTGACCGGTTTTTTCATAAGCAGCCAGGTCCTGTGTATGTTCTACGACCATGATCGTACTGTGATCTCTTTTCGTGCTCGCACAGATTGGACATACTTCAGAATCCGTCAGTGTACAGCAGTATTTGCAGTAGCGGATCTTTTCTCTTGCGGTAACAAGTGTCTGTGCAAGATGATGCACATGCTCTTCCGGCATGTTTATGATGTGAAAAGCGAGACGCTGTGCAGACTTACTGCCGATACCGGGAAGTCGTCTGAGTTCATCAATAAGATTAGTAATCTGGGTACTATAATAATTCATTAAAATCCGAATCCTCCGCCAAGGCCGCCAGTTAATTTAGAAAGCTGAGCCTGGGAATCTGATTCCATCGCACGAAATGCTTCATTTGTAGCAGCCATGATAAGATCTTCTAACATTTCGATGTCATCAGGATCTACCACTTCTTCAGCAATCTTAATAGCAGTCACTTCTTTTTTACCGGAAACAGTAACAGAAACAACACCGCCGCCTGCAGTTGCTTCGTAAGTCTTCTCTTCTAAAGCCTTTGTAGTCTCAGCCATCTGCTTCTGCATCTTCTGAGCCTGTTTCATTAAATTGTTCATGTTACCAGGCATGCCACCTGGGAATCCACCTCTTTTTGCCATAATAAAAACCTCCATAAAAAATAAATAATTAATAAATTCATATATCACACGCAGATATACATAAAGACGCGTAAATTCACTGCAGAATCTGCGATGGAATAACGGAATATTTTAGAGTATTTATTCAAAAATAACCGTCTGATGAATCTTGCTTAGATCAATATAGTTCGATTGTTCTGCCGGCTGATGGGAGTCAGACGTACATTCAAATGTTACGACCTTTCCAGTCTGTTCTGCAACAAGTTCAGATAAAAGGTCCAGATTTTTGTGATGTTCCCGCTCAAAGTATTCTTTAGCAAGGCTGTTGTTTGAGAAAACAAGCTGTAAAATAGTACTGTTGTCCGCAACAGCGACTCTTGCCGCACGAAGAAACTGCTGCATAGGCATGGATGACTGATTGACAATGTCATTCCAGCGGTTCGCTATTTTCTTTAAATCCTCCGCTTCCGCAGGAGAAAAACGCTTCTCCAACGCTTCTTCTGGTGAAATCTGCGCTGCCTGACTTTGCGACACACTGTTACCGGCAGATACACCGCCGTTTGCAGCACCTCCAATGGCTGCGCCGGGAGACGGGTTAATACCATTGTTATTCCCTGCACCACCAGCAGGAATCACAGGAAGTCCCTGTGCAAGCATGGTCTCTAACTGCCGGACACGTTCGGAAAGACTTTCTGCATCCGATTCTGTTTCCGGACGGCAAAGCTTAATAAAGCCGACTTCTAAAAGAACCCGCTTTTGTGTGGCAGTTCGAATCTGGTTAGATAGCTCAGAAAGTAGTCGGATATAACGCAGGAGAGCAGTAGTATCTACCATGGCACATTCCTCTTTTAAGGCGGCGATTGTTTCTTTTGACATATCAAGGCTTTCTTCCGCACCTTCCTGATCCTTTAATATAAGAAGGTTGCGAAGGTACCAGAGAAAATCAGAAAGAAACTGTGAAAGCTCCCGTCCTTCAGTGATCATGGTATCAATAATATCAAGAGCGGACATAGAATCCTTCTTTAAAATACTCCGAAGCAATGTGCTGAAAACAGAAGTATCCGCAGTGCCAAGTACCTCTAAAACATTCTCATACGTCAGCGTCTGTCCAAGATAAAATGCGATGCACTGGTCAAGAAGACTCAACGCATCTCGCATAGAACCATCCGCAGCACGAGCAATGTAACGCAATGCTTTCTCTTCCGCATCAATCTGTTCCTTCTCCATCAACGATACAAGATGACCTGTAATTGTATCAACAGAAATTCGTTTAAAATCATATTTTTGGCAGCGGGAAAGAATCGTAACAGGAATCTTATGCTTTTCTGTTGTAGCCAGAATAAAAATAACATAAGAAGGAGGTTCTTCGAGTGTTTTCAGCAGAGCATTAAATGCTCCGGAAGAAAGCATATGAACCTCATCGATAATATATACTTTATAACGTCCCTCAACAGGGGAATACTGTACCTGTTCCCGGATATCCCGGATATTCTCCACACCGTTATTAGAAGCCGCATCGATTTCGAGTACATCAAGAGAACTTTGTGCGTTAATTGCCTGACAGGAAGGACAGGCATTACAGGGATTCCCATTGACCGGATGCTCACAGTTTACTGCTTTTGCAAAAAGCTTTGCAATAGAAGTCTTACCGGTACCTCGCGTACCACAAAAAAGATAGGCATGCCCTATTCGGTTATAAATAATCTGATTTCTCAATGTCTGGACAATGGCATCCTGTCCTCTTACTTCATCAAAATCATTCGGACGCCACTTCCGGTATAAAGCCATATAGCCCATCGAATCACTCACTCTCCCAGAAAAATATGCAAAAATATGCTTAAAACATTTTAGCATATTTATAGGGATACAGGCAACTATAGCTTTTCACGAATAAATGAACTTTTATTATAAAAAATTTTCATTCAAAGTATTTAAAAACGCAGCAAATTGCTTTAAAAAAGTATGCCGTTCCTCATTCTGTGCAAGAACCTTCTGCAATTTCTCCAGCGTTTTTGGCGGAATCCAGCTTTTTCGGTGATTGTAGTACTGATTGGATATTTTCCAGAACTTTTCCGGATATAAAAAAAGTAAATATAAGAAAAGAAAATCTTTTTCGGCAAGGCGGCGGTAAATAGAATAGCCGGAAATCCCCGCCTCAAAAAAAGAATAGTCATAATGATTTTTCTCTAAAGTTTTCCGAAGAAAAAGATATAAGTCAAGTAAATAGGGCTGATAGCACATAGATTCAAAATTCACAGTTGCGACGGAATAGTCTGGTAAGATCAGTACATTATGATAATGATATGCGCCATGACATACGCCACAGCCGGTATCGGCAAGCTCTGGTTCGACTTTAAGAAGGCGGGAAAGCGCATAAGAAGCTTCCGCATAGAAAGAATCAAAGCACTTCATATAAAGAAGTTCAAAATCATTTTTACCATGGACATGACCAATAAACTTTCGAATCGAACGAAGCTCCCGGTTCTTTCGTTCAAAGAGATGGCTGGTAGACTCTGTTTTCAGATTTTCAAAAGGAATCTCTTCAATAGACGAAGAAACCTTATGTAAAAATGCAAGATTCCGGCAGGAGGCAGCAACATCCGAGAGATTCCGGCAGTCACACTCCCGTCCTTTAAAATAATGTTTTAAAATAAAAGCGGTTCGGTAGCGGTCATAGGTAACCAGACTTTCTTCTTTTGTGAGAAAATACCGGTCAGTAGCGGCGTAGCCTGCTTCGGCAAGCTTTTCCTTCCATTCGTATTCCAGAGCAAGCTTCTGGAGGGAACCATGATATTCTTTTAATAAGGCAAGTCCCTGCTCTGTCTCGCACTGGAAAGTTCCGCGGCTTCGAAAAGTGGACAGAACTTTTATATCGTACTGCTCTAATAATTCCTTGTATTTTTCACTCAAAAAAATCCCTCCATTAACATAGGATGTATTCTCAGAGTCTTTCTTGCACTTGCTTTTGTGCCTGATTTTCTGCCAGTCGCACCCGAATTTCATCAACGTACGCACCGCAGACTTCTCACAAAAGTAAGCGCAAAAAGCTTCCGAAAGTACATGATAAGACAGACAATGGGTTACACAGTGGTAAATATGGTCTATCCTATGTATAAAGAAGGGATGTTATGTGTAAAATTATTGAACTTCCTGATAAATTTTCAAGGCAAGTTCTTTAAGCTTTTCATAATCATTCAGCTCTGGATTATTCAGCACCTGTGAAAGCAAAGCATTCAGAATCGCACCGATGATCTTTCCCTCAGAAATGCCAAGCGCCTTTAACTGATTTCCATTAATCTTCAGATCCTTTAAAGTAAGACAGTCATTTGCCGCAAGAATCTCATGATAAGCCTGACGGGTTTCCTTTAATGCAGTAAGCTTTTTAAGACGCATAAAATCACTCTGTGCAGAAATATCCGCTTCCATTACGTCAAGAAGATATGGGAAAAGATTCTCACCTACAGAATGAATCACCCGGCGTACATGCTTCCGTCCTGTGCCTAAAGCATCATTAAAACGGATGTCATGATGCGCGATAAGTGTTGTGACCATCTGGGTGGTCTGATTATCAAACTTAAGACGGCGAAGAATCGCCTTGCTAAGTACGGCACCGGCTTCATTGTGATTATAAAAATGATCGATTCCATTCTCATCCGTAGAGCGGGTCTCTGGTTTTGCGATATCATGAAGCAGCATCGTAAGGCGGAGAATCGGATTTGGAGCAATCGTTTCTACCGCATGAATCGTATGGTCACCGACAGAATAGATATGATGCGGATTATTCTGAGGAGTTTCCATCATCCGGTCAAATTCCGGCAGAAAAACACTCGTAAGCCCGGTTTCATAAGCTGCACGAATCATTTCCGGATGCCCGGAAATCAATAACTTTAACAGCTCAATCTGAATACGTTCCGCACTGACATCTTTAAGAAATGCGTGCTGTGCTTCGATGGCAGCTAAGGTTTCTTTTTCAATATTAAAATTCAACTGTCCCGCAAAACGAACTGCACGAAACATTCGCAGCGCATCCTCATCAAATCGCTCTGTTGGATTACCGACACAGCGGATGATACGGTCATTCAGATCCTGAATACCACCAAATAAATCCACAAGACCCTTCTCTTCATTATATGCCATTGCATTGATCGTAAAGTCACGACGCATCAGATCTTCTCTTAAGCTGGAAGTAAAAGTCACATCATTCGGACGGCGGTGATCCTCATATGTTCCGTCAATCCGGTAAGTTGTCACTTCATATCCGACCTTATCCATCATAATCGTAACTGTACCATGTTTTAAACCTGTATCGATTGTTCTTGGAAACAAAGCCTTCACCTGTTCCGGCAGAGCGGAAGTTGTAATATCCCAGTCTGCCGGCTCTTTGCCAAGAATAGAATCCCTTACACAGCCACCGACAACAAAAGCTTCATAACCATGGGAAGAAAGCGTCTTTATAATATCAGAGGCATGTTTTGGAATAGAAATATGCATGGGGCAATCCCCCTCCTCTCAAAAAAGTTTTATCTCGCTATTGTTATGATTATAACATATAATTGGGCGGACGAAAATAAGGAAGTAAATTTCTATCAGCAGGTGCATATAAATAAAATAACATTGATGTTTGGAAGTATTGATATGGTTTACAATGCAAGAAATCAGACATATCGTATCGTACTTTTTTTCATATGGATAATGATATCAGGCATCTATATGACCGCCTGTACGCCCATCTTTCCTCAAAACAATTTTCACATCAGTAAGCTGGGAAATAAAAGCCAGGGGCAGGAAGTAAGCTACGAGATCTGTGCGGAAAAAAACATGCCGCACCGCCTGCAGAAAATAATAGAAGATCGGAAAAATCGTCCGGGAACATTTGCATATAAAAATGCAAAATATACCTATCTGGTAGTCTGTTATGGTGAAAAGCCGTACAGTGGTTACAGTATTCGCATTGAAGAATGTTGGAAAGATAAAGAACAGCTCTATCTTAAGACACAGCTGATCGGGCCATCGGCGGGAGAAGAAATCATAGAAACACGAACCTGTCCTTTTTTAGTTGTCCGGTGTGAACGGACAGAACGGTTATGCCGTATAGAATCCTGAAAAATGAATTGGCAGAGACGGAATCATAAATCAGCCGAAGAAAACATATATTAATAGCAAAGACAATAAGCAGGGCAAAGTATGTCCGCGCGCAAAAATCGTTATGCAGGGTGGAGGATGTATTATGAAGGTAGAGAAAAAAGCAGTTCGTTCCGGTATTTTAAAATTAGAAAAAAATGTGCAGATTACACTGGACGAAGATATGAACGTGCCGGATACCCGGCCGGATGTGGAGAAAATTATCGAGAGCAGGGGAGAAGTACATATTGATGAAATTGAGGTGTTAACAGATCGTCTGCGCCTGCGGGGAAACTTCCTCGTGCAGATACTGTATCTAAGCACAGATCCGGAGCAGCAGATTTCCTGCATGGAACATGACTTTGCCATTGAAGAATTTATGAATGTAGAAGGCGCAGAGAGCAGCGATATCGCCAAAGTAACAGCAGATCTTGAAGACCTGACGATTTCCATTATCAATTCCAGAAAATGCGGTGTCCGTTCCGTTATATATTTTCACATTGCCATCTCCGAAATGAAATTTGTTGAATGTACAACAGGAATCGAAAAAAAGGAAAATGTCCAGTGCCTGTATGAATCTCCTTCCATGACAGAAATTATCATGAATAAAAAAGACATTCAGCGGATTAAAGCAACAGTCAGCCTCCCGGCAGGCAAGCCAAATATCCGGGAAATTCTGTGGAATTCGACCCAGCTTCGAGATGTGGATATCCGAATGTTAGAAAACAAACTGGCGATTCGGGGAAGCGTTTTTCTCTTTGTTTTGTATCAGGCAGAAGAAGGAAAAGAACCAGTACAGTATTATGACTGGGAAATTCCATTTACTAACGAACTAGAATGTGCAGATAGCCAGGAAAATCTTATAGGAAACATTGCCGTTCTTCTTGGGAACCATCAGGTGACGATCAAGCCGGATATTGACGGAGAACCACGCGATATAGAAATGGAAGCCGTTTTAGACCTTGATTTGAAAGCATATCACGAATTTAAAATGCCGCTTCTCAAAGATATGTATGCAAATAATCGGAAATTAAAATTAAAAACTAGCCCAATTCAGTTTGAAAACCTCATTTTCCAGAACAATGCAAAAACAAAAGTAAGCCAGCGGGTAGAAGCGGCAACAGGAGAAATTCATAAATTATTACAAGTCCTTAATGTAGAAGGAAATGTACGAATCGAAGACTTTCATTTCACGAAACAGGGCATTGCCACCGAAGGACTCATATTCTGCAACGTGCTTTACATAGCAGGAGACGATACCGCCCCAATACAGTCAAAAGAAGTTGTGATACCATTTGAATATTTAGTAGAAATCCCCGAAGTAATGGAATCCGACCGCTGCGAAATCCGGGGAGTATTAGAACAAATCGGTGGTTATGTCGTAGACAGCAACGAATTAGAAATCCGCGCAGTTGCCGGAATTTATGTCACCGGATTCTCACCACAGACAATGTACATGATTGATGAGGTAGAGGAAATTCCGTACACAGAAGAAGAAATCTCCAAAATCCCATCCATTACAGGCTATATCGTAAAAGAAGGCGATACCCTCTGGAATATTGCAAAACATTACGGAACAACAATCGAAAAAATGAAACAATATAATGAAAATCTGACAGAACCACTCGAAAGCGGGCAGAAAATATTTTTGCTGAAAGAAATGGAGAATTTGGTGATTTAATTCGGGGAAGGTAGACGAAAATAAAAAAGAGCAGATGGCAGATGTAAAGGTAGTCGCTGTGGGGAGAATGCTCATTCGCATTCTCTCATCACTCCGACATTACATCTGCCATTTGCTCTTTTTTTATTTTCTGTTCACTTGGCGAATAAAATCACCTAAAAGATTTGGAGTGCGGGCTCAAAGGCGCATTTTTACATAATAACTTTTTTTGAGTTCTGCGTATTGGGGACATAACTTCTTTTTTGTGTTGATTATTAAAAAATTGCGTGCAATTAATAAAGTCGAGGAAGAGTCCTTTAAAAAGGACAATCTATCATGGAGTCGATAATGGAGTGGAGTATAGTAATACGATTATAATTTCCTATCGAACAGAACTTCCAAAAGATTATCTTTCCAGCAGTGAGCTGACGAAATCATTTAGTAATACAGCCAGTATTGAAGTTAATGGGGAAAAAATCGATTCTTCATTTACTCAAGAGGTAACCAGAAGAGTGGTAGGTAAAAGTGGAAGATATGATGAGAGTACAAAAACGCTTACTTATGAGATACTATTAAATCCAGAGGCCTGTAGACTAAATGAATGTAATACTCTTACGGTAAAAGATATTTTAGCAGAAGGGGCATTAAAAGGACATATTGAGTTAAAGAGTCTTAAACTTTTTTCTACACTAAAAACTGTGGATTCAAATTATAATACGAAGATAGAGCCAGGTAAATTGGAAAAAATACTTATTCAGAGTGAGAGTACAGAAAATTTTAATTATCAATGGAATAAGAGTACAGGTACATTTACCACATATATTCCTGATGAAAAAGCATATGTACTAGTTGCCGAATATAGTGTAGATAATTCTAGTCTGGCAGAAAATATTAATCTTTCTAATACGGTAGAATTAAATGGATATAAGAAATGGAATTCAGACAGTAATTCTGTGACTGTGAGTAAGAAGAGTTCTGCTGAGACTTATACGGATGGGGATTTTCTTACTGTAGTAAAGCATGATTCAGATCAATATAATACACTGCTGAATGGTGCAGAATTCAAATTAGAAAAATATGAAAATGGCAATTGGACTGAAGTTAAAAGTATGATAACAGGAAAAAAGGATTCCGGTGATAATTCTAATAATACAGATGGAGAAAAAGGAAAAGCCTCTGTGTCAATTGCACGAAATACTTTATATCGTTTAACAGAAACCAAGGTTCCAGAAGGATATAATAAAAGAAGGACATAAGATTATTTCGTAATTGTTGTAAGTGGAGAAACATTTAATGTGCCGAATTCAATTTCTGGAGATAAAAAATATAAGAAAGAGAGTGTGAAAATATATACAGTAGAAAAGGTAAGTAATAAGTATACAGATATTGTTATCGACAGATATAATTCACGTGATACAACTATTGTAAAAAAAGGACAAGTTCAAGTTAATAAGGTTTGGATAGACAGCGCAGGAGAAGAAATAGAAGATCCTATACGACTTTCAAAGTTAGAAGCTAATGTTACGTTGACTAAGAAAAAAAGAAAGAATATAAAGTAATTTTAAAATGTAGTGGACAGCCTGATAAGATTTTTGCATCAAATATTAATGATGGGGCATACGTTTTTGTCAAAGGATGGGTAGAAGATAATTGGAAGAAAGCAGACCTGCCTGATGGAGTAGAATTTACCAAACTTCCAGAAGGAGGAAATACAGGATAGGAACCAATCTTTAAATTGGGTCCAATTACATCAGATATAAACATAGAGTCATCATCATTATATTGGAATTCGGGAGTTGGAGTTGTTGAGAAACAGGAAGGTGGAGAAGAATCAGGGTTGGAAACAACGAGTGAGACAGTAACTTTAAACAGTAATAATAATTGGTTGTGGATATGGACGGACCTGGAATCTGACGATAGAATTACTTATACACTTACCGAAGAAACCGTAGATGGTTATAAGACAACTTACGAGTTAAATAAAAAAGATTTGGAAGAAAATCAGAGTTTTAGTCTGGGAACAGATGGTGACAAAATTACAGTTGTTAACACTTCTGACTCTACCTACATCCTGCCAGAAACCGGAGGCAGTGGAACATTACCATTTATAACAATCGGTGCATCCCTTATGGGATTCGCTCTGTTATGTGGATATTCAATGAAGCGCAGACGTGGAAGGAGGGTAGAGTAGAAACTGCACTCCGAGCACGACGAAAAACGCTGCGTCGTAAGAATATCAGAATATAAAAATTATTATAATATTTTAAGGAAGAAAATAATAAATATGAAGAAGATGAAACGATTAGTGGCATTAGCACTTAGCGTAGTGATGGTGCTGGCAATGAGCGTGATGGCGTTCGCCGATGAACAACCTACTCCTCTACTTACAGTATAACTATTAATAATGCGGCTAAAGAACATACTTATGAAGCTTATTAGATTTTTGCAGGAGATTTGTCTGTAAAGGATAGTAAGAAAATTTTATCCAATATTACTTGGGGTGAAGGCATTACTGAACAAGGAAAGGGAGAATTAGGAGATGCTGCAACTGAAGCTAAAAATTTAAGTGAGGATAATGTCGCAGATTTCGCAAAAGAGGTAGCAAAATATTTACAAAACTCAGTTAAGAGTGTTGAGGATGAAGGGGTTTATACTATTTCAGGACTTAAAGCCGGTTATTATTTAGTTAAGGATAAAGATAATACCTTAACAAATAAAGATGATTTTTATACAGCATACATCATGGAAGTTGTAGGTAATGTAGAAGCTAATCCAAAAGGAAAAAAACCAACTCTCGACAAACAGATTAAACATAATGAAAGTAACAAGTGGGGTGTTGTAGGTGATAACCAGATAGGAGATACTGTAGAGTTCCGTACGATTACTAGTGTACCAGATACCAAAGGCTATGATACATATTCTTACATTATCCAAGATACAATGTCTGCAGGTTTAACATCCAATGTAAAAATTAATACAGATGTTATAATTAAGGTAAATAATGAGGATGATAAGGTTTTAGAATCCCAATATTATACAGTTGCTCAAGATGGTACAAATCTAAATAAATTTTCTATTACAGTCGATATTATAAACGCTGTAAAAGACGGAAAGATGAAAGCAGGAGAGTCTCTTTATTCTTACTATACTGGTGTTTTAAACAAAAATGCTTTAATTTATGATGCTGGAAAACAGGATAATACAGCTTATCTTGAATATTCTAATAATCCTAACAATACAGCTGATAAAGGAAAAACTCCAGATAAGAAAGTTTACGATTGGACATTTAAAATGGATGTAAACAAGGTTGATAATAAAAGTGCTTCTTTGACTGGAGCGAAATTTGTTCTTTCCAAGAAAGGCAATTTAGGTGAGTTAAGTGAAAGTGATGTTGATAGTAAAGCAAATGATTTAATTAGTTTAATTGCAAATAATGGAGAATATACTGTGGCTCCGGCAAATACCCAGGAAACAACAACTAAGGTAATTGAAGCTGGTAGTACAACAATCAAAGGGCTTGATGATAATACAGATTATTATTTATACGAGATAAAGGCACCAACTCATTATAACAAACTGAAAGCTCCAGTTAAATTTAATATTGCTGCGGAGTATAATGCTGCTGGAGCTGGACTGCTTGAAGGTAAGCCTACAGTTACAATTGATAATGGACGGCCAAACACAAATTTAGTAGCTAATGTAGTTAACGAATCTGGTTCAACTCTTCCATCCACCGGTGGTATCGGTACAACAATCTTCTACGTTGTTGGTGCTATCTTAATGGTTGGTGCAGCTATTCTTCTTATTACAAAGAAACGTGCTGAGAACTAATTCATTTTAATTGTAAGCTTGTGGAGTGATTCGGAATCAGAAGGGAATCCCACTCGCCGCAATTTGATTAAAAAATAAAAGTTATCAAAAGGGAATATTCCCTCTTGACAACTTTTATTTTTTACCAGAATATTAAAAATGTTAAGAATGTTCCCCAAACCACTTGCTCTCTTGTTAAATCTTTCAACATTTCTGGTAGTTCTCCTTCTTCTTTTTCATCAACAAATTTCATTTCGTAATAATCTACATCTTGTACCTTAAAATACTCTTCAAAATTCCTTGTTTCATCATCTCTCATTGTAGACACATCTATGTATTTACTTCCTAAGAATACATCTCTTTCTGAGTACAAATCTATTCTTAAGTATTTATTTGTAATTTTATGTTCTGAACTATTGTAAATACTTCCTTTTATACGTCCATTTATTTTGGTTGCTTGTGCTTGATACACTGTTACTTGTGGCAAATTGTCCTTTCTTCCTATATTTTGATATGTTGTTTCCAAATTTAAATATATCAATATGTTTGAAAATATGTAAAATAAGTTCAAATAAACAGATAATAGTATTGAGAAAATGTTTAAATAAGGTGTAATCCAAACAAATTCCCA
>ERZ869979.320-NODE-320-length-14546-cov-4.637363_pt1 | contig 14546 bp, 9 predicted proteins | sample MGYA00521269_ERZ869979 | MGnify/ENA primary metagenome ERZ869979 (study PRJEB32232, sample SAMN07284974) | human gut metagenome | biome: human-associated habitat; material: feces | host: Homo sapiens | place: Tanzania | collected 2014-04-05 ... | reverse complement strand
TATTCTTATAAATGAAAGGAGGGTATCATGGAATCTTCCTATGTACCTAAAGATATAACGACCTATGAAGAGAAAATTCTTTTAGGACTTTCAGTTAGACAATTATTTTGGTCTTTTATTGCAATGGTAGTGGGATTATCTTTTTATTTAATCTCATATATGCTTATACATCTTCCACAGGATCTTTGTATTTATGTAACTATTGCTTTATGTTTTGGAATATTTGCGATGGGATGGGCAAAATGGCAGAACTCTAGACCTTATCAGGAAAAGTTGGCAGCCATACATCGCTTTTGTACAGTTAAACAAAGAGTGATTTTTTCAAATGAACTCTATTATTTTACAAAGAAAGGATTTAAAGATGTTTCTAAGAAATCAAGAAAAGACAAACAAATCAACAAACAATTCTGCCGAGAATACAGAAAGTAAAAGAGATGCAAAAAAGAGAATCAAGCGTGCTCGTATCGCACAGAATGTAATTCGCTATAAAGAAATGTTAGAGAATGGAATTTGCTGTATGGATGATGATCTTTATTCTCGTGCAGTGAAATTTACAGATATAAACTATCAAATTGCCCCAAACGAAATGAAGGAACAGATTATTGGCATGTATTCTGATTTTCTTCAGTCTTTGGGAAATGATATAGATGTTTCTCTAGTTATCAATAATCGCTTATTGAACAGAGAAGAATTTGAAAAAAACATTATTATGCCACATAGAGCAGATGGATTAGACATAATCCGTGCAGAACTGAACCAACGTGTTCGTGATAACATGGAATTAGGGAACAATTCTATTGTTTCAGACAAGATTTTTACTTTCACTTGCAAAGAAAGAAACTATCAAGAGGCTAAAAAAACATTAGATCTTCTTGCTGAAAACTTCTGCGATCAGCTCTCCAATCTTGGGTGTGAAGCTGAAGTGATGTCTGGACAGGAAAGACTCGAAACTTTAGCTTCTATTACATTTCCATCTCGTCATTTTGATTTTAAATACAGTGATCTAAATATTGGAAATTCAACGAAAGATTATATTACGCCATATTCATTTAATTTTAAAAAAGATTACTTTACGATGGGTGAAAGATATTGCTGTGCAATGGTCATTCAAAATTATCCTACTTGGTTAAAGGATGATTTGATTTATGAACTGTCAAAGATTGAAAGCAATATAGTAATGACATTTCATATGCAGTTGCAGTCTAAAGAGGATTCAATTGCCTTAATCAACAGAACATACGAAAAGGTAGATATGCAGATTCAGGCAGAAAACGAAAAGAATCTAGCTCGTGCTAACTTTTCAGGAACCCTTCCACCAAATCTACGTTCTCAAAGTGAAGCTGTTAATACTTGGCGTAAACTTGTTGAAGACAATGATCAAAGGGTCTTTAATTGTCAATTTTTAGTATTGGTTAATGCTAAGTCAATGGATGAAATGAACAATGTCATCAACCTTGTGGAACGTACAGGAAAAAGATTGACTTGTGATTTTATTAAAATGGATTATGAGCAGGAAATTGGTTTTAATTGTGCTTTGCCTTTGGGCTTGCCAAAAGAGGGACTGTCACGCCCTTTGTTGACCAATAATTGTGCATATATCATGCCGTTTACATCTCAGGAATTATTGCATGAAGATCAGCCGATTTTCTATGGTATCAACAAGACTACAGGAAATATGATTTTATGTAATCGTAAAGGTCTGGCAAACCGTAATGCGTTTATTATGGCTCCTACTGGAATGGGTAAATCATTTATTGCAAAAAAAGAGATTACTCCATTGTTTTTGGGTGATCCAAATGCAAGCATTATTATCATTGACCCACAGGGCGAGTATAAGAAACTTGTAGATGGATTAAATAAGTTTTCAAACAAAAAGGAATGTCAGATTCTTCAGGTGGATACAAATTCAAGTTTACATTTTAATCCATTTGATGGGGATATATCGAGGACAGATTTTTTGTCACGTAAAGCAGAAATAGCTATTGTTATGATGGCTGAAATGATTGGGGTAAATGGATATTTAACTGGAGAACAAAAGTCAATTGTAGACCAGATCGTACATTCCATGTTTTTGGATTACGAAGCAAAATTAACAACAGATCCAAGAAATGCTCACATGCCTACTTTAAAAACATTCCATGAATATTTAGGGAATTATCAAGGGGATGTTGCTCATCAAATGTATGAAGGATTATGGACTTACGTTGAAGGTACTTATGATCTATTTGCACATGAATCAAATGTGAATATTAATAGTCGAATGGTTGTGTTTGATATTCATGATATGTCAGAATCTATTAAGTCGCTTGGGAACAAAATCATCTTGGAAACTATTAAAGAACAGATGCTTAAAAATTATGAGCAAGGAAAAGATACTTGGGTCTATATAGATGAAATCTATCGTTTGCTTGACAATGAGTATTCCGAAAACTTCTTGTATGAGTTCTGGAAATGGGTGCGTAAATTTGGCGGTGCATGTACTGGTATCACACAAAATGTTACTGACCTTTTACGTTCAGATAAGACAAGTACAATGCTTGCAAACTCAGATTTCTTTATTATGCTGCGTCAGGAAAAATTGGACTTAGTTCAATTAAAAGGATTATTAAATTTATCGGATGAGCAATGCAGATATGTTCAGAATGCTCCTAGAGGTTCTGGCTTGATTCGTTATGGTAAAACGATTGTTCCATTTACAGATAAGTTCCCTAAGAATACGATTTGTTATGAAATGTGGAATACTGACCCAGAAGACAAGAAAAAAATGGAGGAAAAAAGAATTCGTAAACTTCAGGAAGAATCTTTACGATTACAAAAAGAACAGCGTGAAAAGGATGAAAATGAAGCAAAAATGCGTGAGGTAATGATGCCTGCATATGCTCAAAAAAAGGTTGATGCTCAGAATTCAAATGAACATATTTCTACTTTGACTAATATCAATAATCATAAAGAGTTAAATGAGCAAACAATGGATCGTGAAAGATTATATAATGTTTCATCTTCAGATGTTTCAACAGATTCATCTAAATCCACAGGTTTTCAATTTAATCCAGAGGATTATTAGAAGAGTGGCAGCACTGCCATCTAGGAGGTCAATATGTTTAGTTTAAAAAAAATGACGGTTTTATGTTGGGATGATGAATCTTCGATTGGTTCTCTTCCTTTAGAATCTCAAATATTTAATTTTAAAGATTATTTTTCTGGTCGTATTTGGAATGAAACTGAATTTCGAAGTATCTTTGATGAAATTGATCCATCAACAGGGAAATGCAAAGGGGAAGTTTTAATCGGTGGTGCAGTAATTCGTGTTTACGGTGATTTCCATGTAACAAAAGAAAATCGTTATTATATGGAAACAGCAAATGTAGAGTGTTTATCAAATCCAGTATCTTTGAATAAAGATGGCAGTACTGCCACTTCATCAAATGATGATGAGACTGAGGCACAGAATCAAGATGTCGAACAAGTTTCTGCAAATGATTCATCTTCAGAAAGTTCAAATGTCGATTCTGAAGATTCTAATGCTCATTCAGAGCAGGAGAATCCGAATGCGGATGTAGATTACAGCAAAAATACAGTAACGTATAAGGATTCCCGCACACAGGATGTGGTCTTATTATTGATGAACAATCTTGATTTCATCAAAAAGGTGCCTGATGGAAATTTTGAGGTTCATGCTAAAGAGGATTTCTACAAGGATACAGAAAAAAAATATCCATATATCTATAGAGAAAACAACAACTATAAGATTCTTATAAATGAGAGTATGACGTTAGGGTGTCGTTCAGAACTTGGTGCAAAATTACTTGTCGCATTATATAACGATAGAGATGCTAAGAAATTTATAGATTCTGATTTAGATAATGGTTATGTAGATGGTATATATCAAGATTTAATTAACGCAACCAAAGTAAAGGATGCAAATGTGGATAAATCTATACAAGCATTACAGCATATGAAGCTGGATTTAGAAAATACCACAAGTACAATGCGTACTAATGTTTAGAGTTGGAGGTGATGGTCGTGAAAAATGATAAGGCAGAGATTGTGAAACAGCAACTTGCAGAACGCTTTATTCATTGCTTAGATGACAAGAAGGAAGAGTGGAGCAAAAATTGGAAGATTGGAAGTGGTGCCTGCAATGGCATCAGTAATCGCAAGTATTCCGGATTGAATCGTTTTCTTCTTACTTTTTACAGTCAGGAAGAAAAATATGAAGGAAACCGTTTCTACACATTTAATCAGATAAAAGAAAATGGATATCATCTTGAGAATGCAAAAGGAAAAGGGATTCCTGTTATTTACCCGATGTTTAACTATTTCAAAGATGGTGCAACAGATTATTCAGAAAGAAAGCTCGTTGGAGTTTCAAAGAAATCAGAAATGATACGATCTGGAGAGGCTACAGAAAGTAATTTTAAATGGGCTTATGCCAGTGTGAAATATGTGTTTAGTGAGGACTTAGTAAAAGAAATTGAAAAGGACCCTCAACAACATATCTACTCTAATGATGAGAAGTTTGAATTTTTAAAAGGCTTTATGAAGGAGACAGGCGTTGAGTTTTATCAATCTAAAATAAATGAGCGATGTTATTACGATATCAATAAGCATAGAATCGTTTTACCACCAGATAATCACTTCTTCAATAAAGAAGCATTGTTATCTACCTTGGCTCATGAAATTGCTCATAGTACTTCCAAAGGTCTAGAAAGAGAAGTAACTGGTGAATTTGGAAGCGAGGAGTATGCAAAAGAAGAATTGCGTGCGGAAATTGCTTCTGCTTATATTTGTGCTGAATTAGGTATAGACACAAGCATGAACGAAAATAACAATGTTGCATATATCCAAAGCTGGTCTACCGCAATAAAGGATAACTATAAATATCTGGAAGATGCTGTTAAAGATGCAGATAAAATCTGTAATTATGTTATAGAAAAGGGAGAGGTCTATCAAAATAAATCGTTGAATAAGCAATTGCAGAAGGAATACCAGACCCCATCAAAAGAACATAAAGAAAAGGAATCTGAAAGGGACTTATGAACTTTCTTGAAGATGCAGATTTTAAACATTATTTCAAAATGTTCGTGATAGGAATATCAATTTTCGAGATACTTTGTTTTCTTTTTCTTTTTGTTTTCAGAGATAATCATGGAATAACATTAAAAAAGGATACGGTTGAATACGGAAATCCTGTACGTGTTGTTGATCTGATTGAAACGGTTGCAGGGAATCCTGTTGAGAAAAGTGACAAGATCAGCTCAAATACGATTTCAGTGAATGGCTATGAAATTACATTTGATGAAATTGATGTGTTTAAACTTGGCAGTCAGACCATTACAGGTAAATACACAGATGGATCAATTCCCAAGCAGATGATAGAAATACATGTGGTGGATACTAAAAAGCCAGTCATTAAAATCAATAAGGATATCGATCCAAATATGGAGTTAAAAGATGTACGTAAATTAAAAGTAGATTCATACTATTCAGTTTCAGACAATCAAACTCCTGACAGTAAGATAAAAATCAAGAAGTATATCAAGGAAGAAAAATATTCTTATGGGGATACAGTACATCTGATTATTGAAGCGAAAGATAAAAGTGGGAATATATCAAAGAAGTCAGTGCCTATATGTATAAATGCTAAAAAAGAGAAGAAGGAAGTTCATGAGGAGAAGAAAGATGAATCAGAGGAATCTAAAAATGTTGAATCTTCTCAAAATGAAAGCCAGCCAGCGCAGAATCTTCAAACGCAGAACTCATCTTCACAAAACAGTCAGAGTTATCAAGTACCACAGCAATCTGTTCAACAGGCTCCACAGCAAACTCAGACTGTTCCAGTTCAACCTACACGTCCTAAGCCTTCCAATAAACAGTATTTGTTTTCTCAAGGCTATGATATGTCAAGTGCTCCAAGTGCTTGTCAGAGTGATTTGCTGTCTTCTGGATATACTGGTTCATGTACGCCAATTCAGGATAGTGATGGTATTTATTTAGGTATGCAATTAATTTTTAACTAAGGTGGCAGTACTGCCATCTTTTTGTTTTAAGGAGGTTCATTTTGGTTAATGTAAATAAACAACAAATTATCAATGCAGGAAAGATTGCATTACGAGAAACTATCAAAGTGACTTCCTATTCTTCAGCTGTAGCAGTCGATGTAGGAGGGAGAACATTAGATTCTGGTAAACACCTGTTATCTAATTCTGTGTATGCAGCACATGATGTATCTCGTGGAACACTTTCTACAGTTGCTACACAGATTAATCGCTATACGCCTGATGTCTATGATGTTGGAGGGTATGGAAAACACGATTTAACTTCAGATGCAGGGATGTTTCTTGCAGGGAATTCCGCAATGATTGCACAAAATGCAGTGCGAATGACTAGAGGTGTTGCAAGTCCGATTATAAAAATCGGATCAAAGATTGTCTATAATGACAAACGCATGGAGCATATCAAAGAAAAGTCTAAGTCATTTGAAAATGTACAGTTACATAATGTTAAACCTGCTCAAATGAACTATACAGATATCATATCTGGAAAGTCACGGAAAGATGCTATTCTTTATAGACATAATTTAGCTCAAAATCGTTATGTTCCAAATCAGATGGCAGGTTCTTCGGTTATGGACAGAAAAGATGCTGTTGTAACCAAATTTAAATCCAATGCTTATGATCGAACTGTATCTAGACAAGCTCATGTTCAAACCTATAGCAACTATTTAAAACGTAAAAGATTTTCTTTGAGTAGATCTACGCAGATGACAATTCGTAATCAGTCTCGTAAATTAACAAATGCAATGATAAGGGGTAATGACGCTGACTCAACCACAAATAAAACTATGTGGTATGCAAACAAGGCTCTTCGTGGAACGTCAAGATCTATAGGGAAAGTATGGCAGGAAAGAAGAAGTATCTATCGGATTGCATCAAGTGTTCGTCATCCTATTCGTACCTTGAAGAATATTGGGAAAGCAATCATTAATTCTTTGTCTGCTGTTTTTACAGCAATAGCAACCGTTCCTGTTATAGCATCAGTGCTTGTTTGTTTGATTCCTGTTTTACTTCTGTTTATGTGTCTCTTTATTGTTATTTCCAGTGTGTTAGGGTTTATTTCATCTCAGAGTTATACATTTACGGAAATCAAAATGTGTGATGTAGGTAACTCAACAAAAGATTTGGCAAATGAAACAGCTGTTACAAGCACATCGTCTGAACAATATAAGCTACTGTTTGGAAATAAATATGGACAGGTCCAACACGATGAATGGGGACTAGCCTATATTGAAGATGGGGGTTATAAATGGTATTGCAATGCGATGGCCACCTATTATACATCAACCATTGGCGAAAAATTTCGGTTGACGTTGGATTCTGGGGAACAGATTTACATTATTATTTGTGATATCAAAGCGGATAAACATACGCATAAAGGAAATAACGACAGCAGTCATGCGTGTCTGTCACAAGACGGGTCAATGATTGAGTTCTATGGAGATGTAAGTCGTACTACATTGCCTAAACTTCATGCGGCCGGATTTTCAAGCTTAAACAACAATTTTGATCAAAATCATAAATGGAAAGGTTCAGTTGCCAAAGTAGAAAGAGCCATGAAACAAGGAAGTGGGGATTTAACTGGATCTCCAGATTTTTCTAACACGGATGCATGGATCACTAAAAATCCATACGCAAGAAGTCATCTGTATGGTCAGTGTACATGGTTTGCATGGGGGCGTTTTTATGAAATTTATGGATATGACCCAGGTTTCTCTGGAAACGGCTATCAATGCGTTAGCGAATTATTAAGTGTTCATGGCGATAAATTTAAATATTCTAAAGAGCCAAAAGCTGGTGCCGTTGGCTCAAGTGATATGGCACATAACCATGTTTGGATCGTAGTGGCTGTAAACGGAGATCAGATTACTATTCAAGAAGGAAATCTGGATGGTGTCACAAATGATTATGCTGTTGCTATTACAGACTGGCACACAGCTACATACTCGAGTTCACAGTTGCGTGCTTACTATGGAAATGTATCGTATGCTGTACCCATTTAATAAAAGATAAGGTGATATTATGATGAAAAGAGCTAAATGTTTATTTTTTATATTTTTTTGTATTTTCTTTATGACTGCCTGTCAGAAGAAGGAACCTGTTGAATTAAAGCCTTTTGAAAATATTAAAATCAAAGAGACTGGTTGGAATGGTTCTGGAAAAATTGAAGTAACGAGTCATAAAATACACTACACAGGAAATGATGAAAGTATTAAAAAATTGATTCATTCACTACAGTATACAGCTAAAAACAATAAGGAACTTAAAAATGGTGATAAAGTAACTGTTAAATTGGTATATGACAGTGATTTATTCAAATTAGCAAATGTAAAATTCAATAAAACGGAATATACATATAAAGTACATGGTCTTCAAGATGACACTCGTACTGTAAAAACAATTACTAATGAAAAGAAAGATCCAGTAACTGGCGAGAATGTGGATGTTGCAGAGCAAATCATAACTGTAGATGGAATAGAAATTCCTGCTAGTTGGAATTTATCTGATGAAGAGATTCAGGAATATGTATCCTATATGAAAGGAACAGAAAACAGTGAGAATGTTCCAGAGGAAAAAGGGGTGGATGTGATATGGTCACAAGGGGAATCGGACGTGAAGACAAATCGTAAGAATTCCAAGTACTATACAAAGGATTATAACAATAATGATGTCGAATGTTATCAGGCCGCTTATAATTATGGCCAATCATCATCTCAGCAGTTTAAAATTAAACCAGTATTTCAGGATGATAAATCTATTGGCTATGAATGCATCTTTAAGGAGAATTCGTGATGGAAGAGAATATTACAAAAATATTGGAGCAGATTCGAGAGCACATTATAAATTGTGCATTTAAAGATAAAAGTCTTTTTATAAGAAATATAAAGGTCATGAAATTCAACACAGAACTAGAATGGTTTAATTGTGCTTTGATTGCTATGGATTGTAGACCTTCAAATAGATTTATTGTAAATACTTTGCGAAGATGGGATTATATACTAGGCTCTGATGATGAAAGCAAACCTTTTTTAAGTGCTAAACCAGTAAAACTGTTAAAGCCTGTATATGATAAAGACAATAATACTTTTTATTTCGATTTGATAGATACATATTATATTGATGAATTAGAAATTTCTAAACATAAAAAAGTAAAATATACCCGTAAATCTTCGATTGAAAGAGTGATTGACAAAAAGAAAAACTATGCTGAATTCGAGCGTATTTTAAAAAACGGATGGCAGGATATATTCATTGAGTCTTATTTAAAGATGTTTGACTTCTACCATTTTTCAGATGAGGCTAAAAAAATGTTTTATAAAAATCTATTACTTTTCGTTTTTGGAGAAGAACTCAAGATTAAGACTCCGCATGAATTTTCTTCTTTAAAGCTCAAAGATGATGAGAAAATTACAGTTTATAGACATTTACATGAATTGATTTCTTGTTTTCATATTGCATTTCAATCTTATATAGATGAGCTGGATGCTTTGCAAAAGGAAATTGGTGATTTATCTGTTGAACAGCCTCGACTTAGATCAGAAACTCATGACTTGATGGAAAAATTGTCAAAAGGTATTTCAATAAAGAAAGAAGAAAAGGATAAAGCTGAACCAACGGAGTCAAAATAAGTGATATTAGGAAATGGATGTGATTTAAATGAAGCTAAGTATGGAAAAAGAATATCTTGTGAGTGAATCGGATGTAACTGAACTGGATTTTTTTAAACAGGATTTAAATAATCTTAATTATGAAGATTATTGTGGCTTTATAGCTGATTTTATCAATGACACTAAATTGTTGTTTATGAATTGTAATAACATCCAGTTTAAAAATATAATGAATGACTACAATGTAGATGAAAATTTATTTGATATTTAGAAAAGGTGGCAGTACTGCCATCTTTTAATTTGGAGGTTATCATGAATGAATATAACAATATAAAAAATAGATTTGATACAAATCAAGTCATACGTCAAACCGTCAACCCATCATCTTTATCAGTCGTAGAAGCTCAGCAAAATTATGATAACAATTTAAAACGTAGTATTGTTCGTAACTTTGTAAAGGATCTTGAATCTCTAGGATGGGATATAAGAGAGGATTCAGACGGGTCAATTATGATTGAAACTGAATATGACCAAGAATATTATTCTTCCTATTCAGAAGCCTTTGACGTATATAAAGATACAATTGTAGACGATGTGTATCAGGGAATCCTTGATAAAGAAGGATATTATAATTTCTACCTTGGAAAAGAACAGATAAGGTATCTTGGTCTTGAAAAAGAATATGAAAAGCAGATGGAGCATGCGGTTGAAGGCGTAAATCAGAATCTGGAAGATATTGATGACAGTGTGAATGATATATTATTAAGTACTGATGAAGAGCCTAAAGATGTTGAAAACGTGAATTCTACCGAAGAAATTTTGGCGGATACACAAGCTATTCAAAATACTATGGAGGATGGCAGTACTACCACCAAAACAATTGAAGAAGCACAGACTGAAAATGGTAATAATGAACAGGAACAAGAATCTGATGATAGGGTGGAAAAGAATGATAGCAGTCAGAAGCAAAGTAAAAAATCCAAGTCTCATGATTTAAATGAGATTGCAAGACAAATCGATTTGCAAATGAAGATTGATGATGTTGCAATACTATGTGGTTTGAATCTTGAAAAAAATGGTCGCTATTCATTGCGTGATCGAGATCATGATTCACTTGTTCTTGATTTAAAACGTAACTTTTTCTTTTGGAACAGTCAAGGAAAAAGGGGTGGCTGCGTAAGCCTGTATAGGGAAGTAATGAATGTGGATTTTAAAGAAGCTGTATTAAAGTTGATGCCTAATATTGATTTGGATAAGGAATTTGTCGAGGCAGTCAGAGAAAAGCCTACTGAGTTATCAGACAAAGAGCGTCATTCAGATTTGTACAACCAGCTGAAGGAATTGAATTTTGATTCTGAAGAAAATAAGGGTATGCGACAGTCAATTGCTTATCTTACTAAAACGAGAGGATTAGACAGAGATATTGTTAATAAAATGATTAGTGAACATATGATTTATCAAATTTCTGATAATTATGGTCCTAAAGTTGCGTTTGTTGGACGTAAAGATAATATGTATATTTCGGCCGTTTGTCAGCGTTCTGTTTCGCCTAAAATCAAATTTAAAGGAGATTTTAAAAATTGTAATTACAAAGTTGGATGGTTCTATGATCCAGAGACTAAAGGCCAATTTGGGGAAAAGGGAAATGCTGATAAGCCACTTCTAGTATTTGAAGCAAACATTGATATGATTTCCTACATGTCTTTACTAAAAGAATGTGGTGTAGATTATACAAAATTTGCTTATTTATCGTGCAGTTCCATTAATCATGATGTATGTGTACCTGAAACATGTAAAGAATATGGCTATAATACAGTTCGTATATTATTTGACAATGACTATGAAGGCAAGGAAAACTGGGGGCAGAACAAAGCTAAGGAGATTTCAAGTAAATTATCTAAAACTGGTACAGATGCTAAACCGATTATTCCTGATATCCCATCCTGCAAAGACTGGAATGATATTATTGTTGGATACAGAAACAACACAATTTCTTTGGATACGATTAAAACACATGTGCTAAAGAATATAAATGATTTAGTTAAGTCTATTCCTAAAGCAAAGGATGTTTCTTCGGTTGATGCACAATTAAATAAAAATGATTTGTTAATGCAGTCTATTTCAATTTTAGAAAGCAAAGGAATTGATGCCGATATTATGAGTCGTCTTTCTAAAACAAACAAGGAAATGTTTATTGATGACAATTCTGAAACATTTATTCAAACAAGAACAGACGTAATTTCATCGTGTGAAAAGCAATTATTAGTTTTTGAATCTAACACGGATATGCTTTCATATATGTCCCTGCTGAAGGAAACTGGCAGGAATTTAGCTAAGTATGCATTTATTTCTGACGGAAATCTCAATGAATCAAAAATTAATGGTATCAAGTCTATCAATGATAAATATCAGTTTAAAGGAGTTGCCTATATGCCTAGCAAGGACGGAAACGAAAGTGGCAGCCTATCCGCAATGCATATTGTATCTTGCTTAGATGCTTTTAATAACAATGGTATGGATGTTAGATATGTTAGTCCTGCTAATGCAAGTAGTTGGAATGAAAGATTGAATCAGTATAAAGAAGAAAAAAATAAGGTTCAGAGTCAAAATAAAAGTGTTGATAAATCACAAAATAAAAGCATTTTGCAACAAATGCGAGAAATGTCTAGAAAAACAGTTTCTATTGATGAAATGAATCGTTCAGCAGGACATGAAAAGGAAATGAATAGATCACGATAGTAAAGGTGGCAGTACTGCCATCTTTATTTCTTGGAGGTATAAATGAAAGTTATTATTGCAGAAAAACCAAGCTTAGGTAGGACGATTGCAAGTGCTCTTGGAGTTTATGATAAATATGATGGATATTTATCAAACGGAGAAATTGCGGTCACATATGCTTTTGGACATTTACTGGAATTGAAAGATATGGATGCATACTTTGGACATAAAGTGCCTTGGGGGGAGAATCTTCCTTTTTATCCTGATCCATTTGAATTTGATTTAAAAAAGGATGTTAAAAAGCAATTTGATATAATATGTAATCTGATAAATAGTCCTGAAACAGACGAAATTGTCTGTGCAGGAGACGCTGACCGTGAGGGTGAGGTTATTGTTCGACTTATTTTGAGTGCAGGATTAAGATCCTATAAGAAGATCACTCGCTTGTGGTTGCCAGATCAGACTCCTCAGACAATCACTAAACAAATGGAAGAGAGAAAGCCGGATTCTGAATATGACAATTTGTATTATGAAGGGCTTGCTAGAACATATATAGACTGGATTCTTGGGATTAATTTAACAAGGTCCATTTCATCTATTGCAAATCAAATGATGTCGATTGGACGTGTTATTTGTCCTATAGTCATTGCTATATATGAAAGAGATAAAGCTATTGAGAAATTTGTTGCTCAAAAGTATTATTCATTAGTTTCAAATGTCGATGGTGTTGAACTTGTTTCAAAATTGAAATTTGACATAAATGAAAGATACGATGCTTTATCAGTTTGTAATGATTATAATGCCACTGGTGGCAGAGTTGTGGATGTTTCTTCCAGAGATACTGTCAAGAACAGTCCTCGTCTTTTTTCTTTAAGCAAGTTACAGGGATATTGTGGAAAGAAGTTTAAACTAAAGCCTGCCGAGACATTATCAATTGTTCAAAGCCTATATGAGATGGGTCTTGTAACATATCCTAGAACAAATACAGAGTTTTTAAGTGAAAATGAGAAAGACAAAGTGAAGAATCTAATTCAAATTCATGATATGAATGGTGAATTGATTTATAAAGATACTAAACGTGTTTTTGATGATTCGAAAATTGAATCTCACTCCGCATTATCTCCAACAGAAAAGATTGCAGATATTTCTTCTTTGTCAGAGAAAGAAGCAAATGTTTATACAACAATATACAATCGCTTTTTCTCAGTGTTTACAAAGGAAGAATGCATTGTTACTGAATCTGTGATTGATATACAAGTAGGAAGATATAAACCTGAGTCAATTCAGTTAAAAGGAAAAATGTTTAAGTCACTAGGGTGGATGAAATATGAAATAGATGATGCCAAGAATGTTAGTTTGCCAGATTTAAAGATAGGTGAGAAAATTCCTGTGGATTTTAAACCAGTAGAAAAGAAAACGTCTCCGCCAAGTCACTATACGGTTGAGACGTTGGGTAATTATCTAACACATCCTTTTAAAAAAGAGAATGATTCTCTTGATGATGAATATAAGTCGTTGCTTGATGGCTGTGAGATTGGAACGGAAGCAACACGTGCGGGTATTATAGAAAAGGCTATAAATGTTGGATACATTTCATTAAAGCGAAACGTGTATAGAATTGAGCCTAAAGGAAAATACATGGTTGAATCTTTACAGAAAGTTCATTGTGATATGTCGCCTGCAAGGACCGTAGAAATGCAGAAAACATTGAAATCAGTCTACAAAGGGAATTTATCTATTGATGATGCATTGATAGAAACAAAATCATTTTTGAATGACTATTTTAATAATTTATCCAACTATTCGTTAAGTCAGTATGATAAGTCCAGTGAATGGACGGAGTATGGTAGTTGTCCGTGGTGTGGCAAGCCTATTTATAAATTAAAAGGGAAAAATGGAGATTTTTATTCTCACAAAAAAGATGATAGAGCACAATGTTCATTTGCATTACAGAAAAAAATCAATATATTTGGAAATGAAATTGAACTAAGTGAAAAGGATATAAAATCTCTTTTGAATGGAAAATGCCCAAAATTCACTTTGTATTCTAAAGGTAAAGATAAGAATTATGAGGCGGGAATAAAAATAAAAAATAAGCCAAAATTATTTAATAATAAGGATTATATTGACTGGGAACTCGTTTTTTCTAAAAAGAAGAAACGAT
>ERZ869979.319-NODE-319-length-14556-cov-5.121486_pt1 | contig 14556 bp, 14 predicted proteins | sample MGYA00521269_ERZ869979 | MGnify/ENA primary metagenome ERZ869979 (study PRJEB32232, sample SAMN07284974) | human gut metagenome | biome: human-associated habitat; material: feces | host: Homo sapiens | place: Tanzania | collected 2014-04-05 ... | reverse complement strand
CCGAGCTCTTCCCGGCGATGCCGTATCCGGCGGGAAAGTTCCGACATCGAAAAAACCTCGCTTTCTGCCCTACAAAAAAAGAACGCTGTAGGGGAACTTTGCAACCAGTATACCAAAAAAGTTCCTGAAATTCAACTTTTTACTCCAAAAATCCAGAATGTAGTTGACAAACAATCAACATTGGACTATAATACAACCAAAGATTGTTGAAATGAGGAAACTTACAAAACAGAAAGGAGAAGATGCCATGATCGACGTTGCACAACTCAGCGGCTACATTGATCGACGGGGATTCAAACACGGATATGTCGCCCGGATCTTGGGGATCGCACCCAACACGCTGCGCCTGAAACTGCGGGGGGAGAAGGATTTCAAGGTCAGCGAGGCGGACAAGCTGTCGCATCTGCTGGAGCTGACCCGGGAAGAGCGGGATCTCTGCTTTTTTGCGCCGGATGTCTACTGGACGACCCCGCTGCCCCGCCGGACGCCCGCCCCCAAACCTCAAAGCGAAAGGAGCCGCCCATGACGCGGGAACAGGTTGCCCAGACCAAGAACGCCCTCAGACGTTACGGCACCCGGCAATGGGCGCAATGTCCGGTGAACCGCGGTTGGTCCCGCGCCATCGAGAAAACGCTGGACTACTACGACCGGCGGGATCCCATCCGCTCCAATCTGCTCCGCCTGCGGTATTTCGAGCACTGCGGCGAGGAGGAGACCATCGAGCGGCTGAACATCGGGCGCACCACCTACCAGAAAGCCCAGCTGGATTTGCTGAGCACCGTTGCCGTCTATGCGGCAGGCGAGGGCGCAGCGGTCTCCTGAATCCCGGAAACAGAAAAACTCCCTCGGAAAGTCCGAGGGAGCCGGTCATCAGTGCTTCTTCTGGTCGGGGGTGTCGCAGTGCTGGTGGCAGGATGCACAGTTTCCGCCGCACCCTTCACCTTTCCAGCCGCCTTTTTTGGAAATCCAGACCACGGCCACGGCAAAAGCCACGACCAGAATCAACAGCGTAATAATTCCGCGGATCGTCAGCATAAAAAAGACCTCTCTTTTGTGCAGGTGCTGCCCACCTGCCTGACCTTCAGTATACACCCTTTTGCGGCAAAGAGCAACCGTCAACCAGCCAAAACCGCGCACATAAGCGGAAAAAGCGCACCTTTCGCCCGGCAGAAACAGAAACGCAAAAAAATGAAAATTAGGGCTTGCAATTCTTCCATCGGCGTGGTATAATATCACTGTTCCGATTCGGAGGATTAGCTCAGCTGGTTAGAGCACCTGCATCACACGCAGGGGGTCTGGGGTTCGAGTCCCTAATTCTCCACCATACAGTTCGTACTCGAACCCAATTCTCTATGAGAAAGGGTTCGGGTACGTTTTTTGTTTGCAGGAGGTTCTGAGAAAGGACTACTCGGAACAGTAAACGAGCAAAGGCAGGGTATCACTATGACGGTGGTATCCTGCCTTTTGATTTTCTCAACAATGTGTGGTATATTCAGCTCAACAAATCAGAATGCAAGGAGGTTCTGCTATGTGCACGGAGAAGAAATCCCACCGGTCTAGGATGGATCCTATTGTTGCTTTCGTTTTGATTTTCGCTGTACTAAAAGTAACAGGATTGATTTCGTGGTCATGGCTATGGGTACTCAGCCCGATTTGGATTACTCTTTTGATTTTCGCTGCTATTTTTTCTTTCATTTTGGTCGGTGGACGAATCGTTAAAGGAAAATGGTAGCTTCCAATTTGCCGCACGCGTTCCCAGCAGGGATTGGGGAAAGCAATCGCTGCGAAAAGCACTGGAGCTCTGCATCTGCGTCCTGCAAAGGATGTAACGGATCTCGTTTCGCCCGGCAGCTGGGAAACCGCGCAAAGAGCCAGAGCGCAGCTTCATCGGAAGCAGTGCCGGAGGGGGCTTGCTTGTTTCCCGGAAAAGATTTACAATAATGCCAGCAAACCGAAGTATCACAGTTAACCCCGAATTTGAAATCTGGCACATTTTGGAGAAACTTGTCGTCGAAAAATCGCACTGCATGAAAGGATTGTGGATGTGATTACCGAAGGCATTGGTTCGCTCGCGACGGACTGCGGCGGCAAAGAGCATATCGGCTACGTCATCCGTGCATCGGAACTGGTGCCATTTACAGAAAAAATCAATACGAAAATTGAATCCGGAACGAACAGGAAACCGCAGGGCGTAAAACCACCCGGCCGCACCGCCAGAAACAAAAACGAATCAAACGTCAAAAGGCATCCGCAGCGTGAAATCACACGGCGGATGCCTTTTGACGTAGTAAACTGGATTTTGACCGTCAGCCCTCCAGCTGCTTTGCGGCCAGCTCTTTCTGGACCGCCTCGATGACCAGCTCAATCATCAGGAAGAAGGTGATGGCGTCGTCCATCAGGTAGCTGGACGGCTCATGGCTGACATAAGGCAGGGCAATGGTTTCATCTACCATCTTTACCAATGGAGAACGAGGCGTCATCGTAAACAGTACTACATGGGCGTGACGCTTGCGGTACTGCATAACGACATCTTCATAAAGTTCTGCGCCGCTTAACGAAAAAATCAGAACGGTATCGCCTTCCTTGACAAAAAATTCATAGCTTTCCATCTGTGTAAGGTCGGTGATGGCATGACTGTCGATTCCAGAACGGTTCAGACGAAAAGCCATCTGCTGTGCGGACATACCAGAGTGATAATTGCCAAGTGTAAGAACACGGCTGCTTTGGACAATGCGTTTTCCAAGCGCAGAAAGCGTATCTGGGTTTATTGTTTCACGCAGTTGTCGAATCGCAGATTCATACCGATTCAGGGCGGTTGGTTCAACACCAGTATTAGAAGGCGGTTCGTGTATTACAGCATACTTGAACTCTGCGAAGCCTTGATAGCCTAACTTTTGGCAAAGACGGATAATGGCACTGCGGGAGGTTCCGGCATCGGCAGCAAGAGCTTCACCAGAGCGGCGTTGAATGTCCTGCGGATATTTTAACATATAATCCGCTGCCTTCCGTTCGTTTTTTGACAGCTCAGGAAGAATAGTGCGTAGATTTTCCAGTACAGGCATCGAAATCACCTCAAATAACCATTTCAAATATAGTATACTCTGAGTTTGGACATTCGTCCAGTGAAAAACAAAGGACAAATTGGACTTTCTGAAATATTGTCCAAATTTGGACATGTGTTCTTGTGAGAAACGCCAAAATACGGACAATCGTTCAATTTTTGCTTGATTTTGCGAACGATTGTCCGTATAATGAAATCACACCAAGATCTCAGGGCCCGGGATCCTTACAGAATGAAATGTTGGAGGATGGAAAAATGGCAATCAAGAACTATGATTCCGCAGCGGAAACTTTAATAAAGCTTTCCGGCGGAGAAGGCAATTTTGTTTCCGTTGAAAACTGTGCCACCCGAGTCCGGATTCAATACAAAGATATGTCGAAAGTGGACAAGGCGGCAATTGAACAGATGGAAGGCGTCTTAAGCGTTATCGAGAAAGATGGCCTTCAGGTGGTTGTCGGTCCCGGCGTCTGCAATAAACTGTGTGCGGCACTGAAAGAGCGGATTGGTGGGTTACAGGTGCAGGAAGCAGCAGCTTCCGATGCAAACCCCAAAAAGACCAATGCACTGAAAGTAGTCAGCGATATCTTTGTACCGGTTCTGCCTGCAATGATTGCAGGCGGCATTATGCAGGGCTTCAACAATATTCTGAAGTCGGTTGCGGCGGCACGCGCTGCAGCAGATGGAATTGCAGCTACGGAAACGCTGACGGCTGCACAGGTCTGGATGCAGAACTGCCATCTGCTGAATCTGAGCAATCTGATGGGAATTATTTATGCGTGTGTGTTCAATTTCCTTGCAATTTATGTGGGTTATACGGCAGCAAAACGGCTGAGTGTTGATCCGGTTCTAGGTGCATTGATTGGCTGTCTGACTCTTTCGGGCGACTTAAAGGTATTTGGCGTTTCCGCAGGAAAAGGCGGTCTGATTGGCGTTATCATTGGCGTGATCGTTCTGAAATACATCTATAAACTGATGCTGAAGATCATTCCCAATCAGGTGGCAGTCATCTTTGTGCCGACGTTGAGTGTGTTGATCACAGCGGCATTGATGGTTACGATTCTGATGCCGATTTGCGGTGTGCTTTCGGATGCAATCGTCAATGGCTTGATGTGGGTGCTGAATACCACTGGCGTTTTTGGCGGCTTTGTTCTGGCAGCTTGCTTCCCCACGCTGATTTCTACCGGTCTGCATCATGGCTTGGGTGCAATTCACATGGAAATGCTGAACTCTCTGGGATATGCTCCGCTGCTGTCTGTGCAGGTCATGAGTAACGCTGGCATGGTCGGCGCGGCATGTGGCATTTTCCTGCTGACGAAAAATCCGAAGATTAAGCAGAACTGCCGCGGTGCAATTCCTACTTCTTTCCTCTGCGTGGGTGAGCCGGTTATTTACGGTGTATGTCTGCCTTCCGGTTTTGGTTTTATCACTGGTTCTATCGGTGCCGGTGTCGGCGGTGCGCTGATCCGTCTGTTTAATGTTTCTTTCAATGCAATGGGTATGGCAGGTATGTCTGCACTGCCGTTGGTAGCCGACGGAAAGTACCTCTACTATCTGATTTCTTACTTTGGCGGTGCGATTGCAGCTTGCGTCCTGACCTATGTGGTCGGTAAAGCACGCCACTATGAATAAGCAATTTTCCAAAGCGAGGAGATGTTCTTGTGCGAACGATCATGGTAATGTTTGATACCCTCACCCGGAAGTTCCTGCCGAACTACGGCTGCGACTGGACCCGGCTGCCCAACTTCCGGCGGCTGGAAGAGCACTGCACCCGGTTCGAGAACTTCTACGCGGGCAGCTTGCCCTGTATGCCGGCCCGCCGGGAACTGCACACCGGAAAATACAATTTCCTGTACCGCAGCTGGGGCCCGCTGGAACCCTTTGATCGTTCCTGCATGGAGGTCCTGCGGGAGGGCGGGGTCTACACCCACCTGTGTACCGACCACTCCCACTACTGGGAGGACGGCGGCGCGACCTACCACAACCGCTACGACAGCTGGGAGGGCTTCCGTGGGCAGGAGGGCGATCGCTTTGTGGCCCACGATGTTCCGACAGATCTGCCGGAACACCGCCATCCGCTGAACAAGACCGGCCTCTCGGTAGAACAGCATTACCGCAACCGCCTGCGTCAGAAGACCGAGGACGAGATGTCCGGCACCCGGACCGTGCAGGCCGGGCTGGATTTTCTGGCCGAGCACGCCGACCGCGACAACTGGTTCTTGCAGATCGAGTGTTTCGACCCGCACGAGCCGTTCTATGTGCCCCAGAAATACCGGAAGCTATACGGCCTGCCCGAGGAAGAGACCCTCAACTGGCCCCGCTACGGCCGGGTGCCTTCGGGCGACTACCGCGCCGATCTCGACAACGCGGCCAAGGAGTACGCGGCTCTGATGACCCTCTGCGACGTGCATCTGGGTCTGGTGCTGGACTTCATGGATGCGCACGAAATGTGGAAGGATACTGCTCTCTTCGTGAACACCGACCACGGCTTCCTGCTGGGCGAGCACGAGTGTCTGGGCAAGAACTTCCCGCCGCCCTTCGATGAGCTGGTGCACCTGCCCTTCTTTGTTCATGTTCCCGGCGTCGCCGAGGGCAGCAGTTGCGACGCGCTGGCCGCCACGGTGGACATCGCACCGACCCTGCTGGATCTCTTCGGCGTGGATGCTGCGCCCATGGGTGAGACAGACGGCCGTTCGATTCTGCCGGCTCTGAGGGAGGGCAAGCCCATCCGGGAGCACGCACTGTTCGGCGTTCACGGCGGCTTTACCTGCGTGACCGACGGCAGGATGGCCTACCTGAAAGCAGCCGCCGACGAGGATGCGCCCCTCTACGAGTACACCCTGATGCCGACGAATATGCGCGGTTTCTTCGCAGAAGCGCAGCTGAACCAGCCGGAGCTGGTGCCCGGAAACCGCTTCACTAACGGTATCCCCTGCCTGCGGTATCCGGCCCGGAAGATCTACAAGTCGAAGATCATGCATGACCGGCTCTATGACGTTGTCGCCGACCCGCAGCAGGAGCATAATCTGGCCGGAACCCCGGCGGAGACACAGTACCATCAGCTCTTGACGGACGCCCTGCGGGAGGCCAAGGCACCGGAGGAAGAATTGGTAAGATTAGGTCTTTAACAAGCAAGCCCCTGCGCGCCGCTTTCGGCGTGCAGGGGCTTGCTTGTTTCCCGGAAAAGATTTACAATAGTGCCAGCAAACCGAAGTATCACAGTTCGGAGGACAAGAAAAATGGCTTGTACAACAATCTTAGTTGGTAAAAACGCTTCTTACGATGGCTCCACCATGATCGCCCGCAACGACGACTCGGGTTCGGGGCACTTCACGGCCAAGAAATTTGTGGTCGTCCACCCGGAAGAGCACCCGGCGGTCTATCGGTCGGTGTTGTCGCACGTCGAGATCCCGCTGCCCGGGAACCCGATGCGGATGACAGCCATGCCCAACGCCGTGGAGGGCAAGGGCATCTGGGCGGCTTCGGGCGTCAATGCGGCAAACGTCGGCATGACGGCCACCGAGACCATCACCTCGAATCCCCGCGTGCTGGGAGCCGACCCGCTGGTGGTGTACCAGCCGGCCAAGGGCGGTCAGCCCGAAGTACCCGGCGGCATTGGCGAGGAGGACATCGTCTACCTCGTGCTGCCCTACATCCACTCGGCTCGGGAGGGCGTGCAGCGGCTGGGCAGTCTGCTGGAACAATACGGCACCTATGAGATGAACGGCATCGCATTTCAGGATGTGGACGAGATCTGGTGGCTCGAGACCATCGGCGGCCACCACTGGATGGCACGCCGGGTGCCGGACGATGCCTATGTGGTGATGCCGAACCAGCTGGGTATCGACGCATTCGACCTTGAGGACGCCTACGGTGAGCAGAAGGATTATCTGTGCTCGCCCGACCTGAAGGCATTCATTGCCGAGAACCATCTGGATCTGTCGCAGGACGGCGTGCTGAACCCCCGGGATGCGTTTGGCAGCCACGAGGACGCCGACCATGTGTACAATACGCCCCGTGCGTGGTTCATGCTGCGGCATCTGAACCCCCACACCAAGGTGTGGGATGGTGCGGATGCCGCGTTCACCCCGCTCTCCGACGATCTGCCGTGGTGCATGGTGCCCGAGAAAAAGCTGACCCCCGAGGACGTCAAGTATGTGCTGTCGTCGCACTATCAGGGCACGCCTTACGATCCCTATGCCAGCTACGGCGATCCGTCGATGAAGGGCGCGTACCGCTCCATCGGCATCAACCGCAACGACTTCATGGCACTGATCCAGATGCGCCCGGATGTGCCCGCAGCGTACCGCACCCTCGAGTGGATCGCCTATGCGTCCAACGCCTTCAACACCATGGTGCCCTTCTACGCCAACGTCGAGACGACGCCGGAATATCTGGCCTGCACCACCGGCGAAGTTTCGACCGACAGCTTCTACTGGGTCAGCCGGATGATCGCGGCCATGGCAGACGCCAGCTACGGCAAGTCGCTCTTCCACATCGAGCGGTATGAGCTGGCCGTCCTGTCGGCGGCGCGTGCGCTGGTGAACGAATACGACGCCCTGCAGAAAGCCGAGTCGGACGCCGCCAAACGTGCCGCCCTGCGGGAAGCAGGCAACGAGGCCATTGCAAAGGCGTTGAAGGGCTTTGCGGCCGATACGCTGGACAAAGTGCTGTTTGAGCTGAGCAGCGGCATGAAGAACGCCTATTCCCGCTCGGATGCCTGATCGTTGAATCGTTGCATCACTGAGCAAACACCTGCAATTCTTGCAAAAGAGTTGCAGGTGTTTTTGCGTGTCGGCTTTTCCGTCAACGCGGTGCGCTGCCGCCGCTCCCGAAAGGGAGAGGCAAGCCTTGGCTCCCACTTTCGGGAGCTGTCTGCGAAGCAGACGGAGAGGGTATGAACTCTTGTATCCCACTCTTTGTGAAACCTGTCTAAAATCGAGAGAAAATTTTTGTGCGTGAAGTTGACGGAATGTGATTGATTCTGACGGAGATTATGCTATAATAAACCCAGAAGCACGCAATAAACGTCAGAATCAATCAAAAACAATCAAGAGACTCTTTGGAGGTACCCGAACGTGTTAGCAGAAGAACGGTTCGGCCTGATCTTGGATCTTCTGGCCGAAAAGCGGACAGCGACGGTGCAGGAACTGTGCGAGACCCTGAATGCCAGCGAATCCACCATCCGGCGCGATCTGAACGAGCTGGATCGGCTTGGAAAGCTGAACAAAGTCCACGGCGGCGCGACCCTGCCGGACAGCCAGTTTCTGGCCGACGAGCCCAGCATGAGCGCGAAGGAAACGCTGGCGGTGGCGCAGAAACAGAGCATTGCCAAGGCAGCGGCTGCCCTCATCACCGCATCGGATTTTGTCTTCCTCGATGCCGGCAGCACGACGCTGGCACTGGCGTGGGCTCTGAGCGGCCCGGCTCTCGAAGCCGGATACCTGACCAACGGCGTGGCGCACGCCCGGATCCTCGCGCAGAAGGGCTGCCGGGTGTTTCTGCCCGGCGGGTTGCTCCGCCCCAACACCGAGGCCATCACCGGTGCGGCGGCATTGCAGAGTCTGCAGCAATACAATTTCACCAAGGCATTCCTTGGAGCCAACGGCGTCTCGCTGGACGCGGGCTTCACCACCCCTGATCCGGAGGAAGCGGCCGTCAAAGCGGCAGCGGTGGCGCGGGCGCGGGAGACATGGTTCCTTGTGGATGACTCCAAATTTGCCCGGGTCTACCCGGCAGTCATTTCGGATCTGAAGGGCGGTGCGATCCTGACGAACCACTGCCCGAACCCCCAATATCGGCAATTCACATTGGTAAAGGAGACAGAAGCATGATCTACACGGTAACATTCAATCCGGCCATCGACTATGTTGTGCGGCTGGATGCTCCGCTGGAAGTGGGCGAGGTGAACCGCGCCAAAGGCGAGGACTGCGTGCTGGGCGGCAAGGGCATCAATGTGTCCGGTGTGCTGGCGGAGCTGGGCTGCAAGAGCGTGGCTCTGGGCTTTGTGGCCGGTGAGACCGGTGCATGGCTCGAGCGGGGGCTGGCGGCGCAGGGCATCGACACCGACTTCATCCATCTGGAAGCGGGGATGACCCGCATCAACGTCAAGATCAAAGCCGGGCAGGAGACGGAGCTGAACGGGGCGGGCCCCAACATCCCCGAACAGGCGATGGAAGCTCTGGAGGCGAAACTGGATGCCCTGCAGGAGGGCGACATCCTGATCCTTGCCGGAAGCATCCCGACCAGCCTTTCGCAGACGACCTATGAGCGGCTGCTGGCGCGGCTGGAGGGCAAAGGCGTCCGGGCTGTGGTGGATGCCACCCGCGATCTGCTGGGGAATGTGCTGCCGTATCATCCCTTCCTCATCAAGCCCAACAACCACGAACTGGGCGAGATCGTCGGCAGGGTGCTGCATACCGATGCAGAGATCGTCGCGGCAGCAAAAACGCTGCAGGAGAAGGGCGCACGGAATGTCCTTGTCAGCATGGCGGGCGACGGCGCACTGCTGCTGGATGAGCAGGGCGAAGTCCACCGGATCGGCACCCCCAAAGGCAAGGTCGTCAACAGCGTGGGCGCAGGCGACAGCATGGTGGCCGGGTTTGTGGCCGGATATCTTCAGACCGGCGACTACGAAACCGCTCTGCGCCTTGGCACCGCCTGCGGCAGTGCAACGGCCTTCAGCCTTGGGCTGGCCAAGAAAGCGGAGATCGAAAGACTGCTGAAAGAGATTTAAAAGGATCACCCTCTCCGTCATTGCTGCGGTCATGGTCGGCGGCATGGTCCGTCCATCGGCAGCGCAGTGGGTGCCGTGATCCTGAGCCTGCTCAAGAAAAACAGAACCGAAGCCTGATCCCGGTAGGATCGCCGCATCCTATAAATAAAGCGAAATAAAGCCCTGAGAAGCACTCCGCAACACGGAGCCGCTTCTCAGGGCTTTTTTGCTGTTTTTTGGGATCCGGGAACCGGTTCAGACGTCCATCGGGTGCTCGACGATGTCGCCGCAGCTCTCCCGGGCAAGGTACTCGATGGGGAGCATCCGGCTTTCGGGCGCGGGGATCTTGCCGTCCAGCAGGGCGAGAGCCATCTGGAAGCACTCGCAGGCCATTTCTTCCATCGGCAGGTGGACGACGCTCAGGCTGGGCACGGCGTATTCGTCGGTCTCCTCGGCACCGTTGCCGACCGCAATGATCTTCGGCAGCTCCCCGGTGGAGAAGCCCGCTTCATGGAAGGCGCGGATGGCACCATGGGCGATCATGGACGAGCCGCAGAAGATGGCGTCCGGGCGGATCTCCGACCATTCCCGGCAAAGCCGGTGGGTGACGGCGTCGTAGCCGCCCCGGATGCTGTTTTCGCAGTAGCGGCTGAGCACGACCTGCATCCCGTGGTGCTGGGCTTCGAGCCGGAAGCCATGGATGCGGTCTTCCATGCCCCAGAACACCGGCTGGCCGGTCAGGACCGAGGCGGTTTTGCAGCCGTTGTCTGCAAAGGCCCGGGCCGCCAGTGCGCCCATTTTGACGTCATCGACGTTGACGCTGCAATAGCCCCTGCACTGGCGGTTGTACAGCACCACCGGGATGGGCAGCTGCGTGTCCTCGAGGAACTGCAGGTCGTTATAGGAGGCATTGCAGATGAGGGCGGCGTGGCAGTTGTTGCCGCTGGTCAGGGCGGTACACTCGCAGAGATGGTCGTTGATGTAGGGGTAGATCACCAGACGCACCGGCCGGTCGCAGTGCTCGATCTCGGCCCGCAGGCCATCCCAGAACCGGACCATCATGCTGGCGCGGAAGTCCTGCGCCCAGAACATGGCCACCACCAGCTCGTTGGCCGACGTGCCGCCCCGCAGACTCCTCGCCGCCATATTGGGCTGATAGCCCAGCCGCGCCGCCGCGCTGAAGATCTTCTGCTGCGTTTCCTTGCTGATCTTCCGCTCGGCTGCCTTGCCGCCCAGAACGATGCTGACCGTGCTGGGGGAGATGCCGATTTCCTGTGCGATCTGTTTGATCGTGACCATGGCGTGATCCCACCTTTATCCTAAATTGTATTTATTGTACCATCCCGGAGGGGAAATTGACAAGAGAAAACTGCCTTTTTGCAGCGGACTTGGATGCTTCGGCGAAATGCCCGAAAAAAGCACGCAAATTTGGCTTTTTTCACGGTGGAAACCTTAGATCCGGCAAAGAACGCTAAAAAATTGTCAAAACCCTCTTGACTTTGGTACATCGTTTGACTATACTGAACACGACGATTGACTCAAACGTTATACCCGAAATTGCGTTGGAGTTTGAGCAGGAGCTTTTCGTTCGACCGGTTTAAGGAGGTTTTGGAATGAAAAAAGTTGCCATCGGCGGTGGCCAGGGCTTCTGGGGCGACAGCCCCGATGCGGCCATCCACATGATCCGCAATGCGGACATCCAGTATATGGGCTGCGACTATCTGGCAGAGCTGACCCTCTCCATCATGGCCAAGCAGCAGCTGAAGGACCCGACCAAGGGCTTTGCGCCCGACTTTACCACCCGCATCCTGAGTGCGGCCGGCAAAGAAGCTTGGGAGAAGCACATCAAGATCTGCACCAATGCAGGCGGCATGAACATCAACGGCTGCGTGGACGGCATCCGCCAGTGGGCGGAAGGCAGCGGCATGAGCGGCTATAAGATCGGTTATGTGACCGGCGACAACATCAAGGACAAGATCCCGCAGCTGCTCAAGGATGGCTGGACCTTCCCCAACTTTGACTACGACGGAAACTTCAACGACATCCTCGACAAGATCTACAACTGCAACGTCTACATCGGGCACGAAGGCATCGAAGGCTGCCTCGCTGAGGGTGCAGACGTGGTCATCACCGGCCGTGCGGCCGACAGCGCGCTCTTCCTCGCACCGCTGAAGTACGAGTTCGGCTGGGCTGCCGACGATTGGGACAACCTCGCCCGCGGCATCATGGCAGGCCATCTGCTGGAGTGCGGCGGTCAGGGTGCCGGCGGCAACTATATGTACGACTGGCGCAATGTGCCCCGCATGGACGAGCTGGGCTTCCCCATTGCCGAGCTGACCGACGATACCTTTGAGATCACCAAGGCTCCTGACTGCGGCGGCATCATCTGCGAGCAGAGCTGCAAGGAGCAGTTCCTGTACGAGGTCCACGACCCGGCCAACTACCTGACCCCGGACGTCAACGTGGATATCAGCCACGCCACCATCACGCAGGTGGGCGACAACCGCGTGCGCATCGGCGGCGTCAAGGGCAAACCCCGCCCCGATACCCTCAAGCTCTGCGTGGGCTACCACAAGGGCTGGAAGACCGTCTCCATGCTGAGCTTTGCATGGCCCGATGCCTACGAGAAGGCACAGTACTGCGCCGAAGTCATCATGAAGAAGATGCAGCGTCGCGGCATGAAGGCCGACGACATCCACATCAGCTACATCGGCCTGAACAGCCTGCATCTGGGCGTGGCCGATATGAGCGAAGAGGCACTGAAGAACCTGAACGAGTGCGTGCTGCGCATTGCCGTGTTCAGCGAGGACAAGAAGGAATGTGCCAAGATCATCCCCGAGATCAGCCCCATGCAGCTGAATGGCCCTCCGGGTGCATCCTTCTTCGGCGGCCGTGCCCGCGTGCAGGAGGTCATGGCTCTGTGGCCCACCACTGTGCCGCGTGACGCCGTACAGGTCGAGAGTCATATTCTGGAGGTGAAGTAAGATGGCAGAGATCTATCTGAACGATATCGCCCATGGCCGCTCCGGTGACAAGGGCGACACCAGCAACGTTTGCGTCTATGCACGCAAACCGGAATATTACAAGATCATCGAGCGCGAAGTGACCCCCGAAAAGCTCAAGGCATACTTCGGCGATATGGTCAAAGGCGAGATCACCCGCTACGATGTGCCCTCCCTGAACGGCTTCAACTTTGTCATGAAGCACGCACTGGGCGGCGGTGCCACCATGAGCCTGCGTCTGGACAGCCTCGGCAAGTCCATGGGCAGTGCCGTCATGCGGATGAAGATTCATGTAGAGGATGGAGAACTGTAATGAGTGAGCACATGGCTTTGGAGAACCTGACGGTTCTCGACCTGACCCGCGTTCTGGCAGGCCCGTTCTGCACCATGATGCTGGCCGATATGGGCGCAAACGTCATCAAGATCGAAGTGCCCAAGGGCGGCGACGACACCCGCGGCTATCCGCCGTTCCGTGCCAAGAACCTGAACGGTGAGCGCGAGAGCGTCTACTTTGCCAACATCAACCGCAACAAGAAGGGCATCACCCTGAACCTGAAAGCCCCCGAGGGCAAGGAGATCTTCAAGGAGCTGGTCAAGAAGGCCGACGTCGTGGTGGAAAACTACCGCCCCGGCGTGATGGACAAGCTGGGTCTGGGCTACGACGTCCTGAAGGAGATCAACCCCCGCATCATCTATGCGGCCGTGTCCGGCTTTGGCTGCTACGGCCCCTATCACCTGCGCCCGGGCTATGACATTCTGGCACAGGCCATGGGCGGCATGATGTCCATCACCGGTGCCAAGGGCGGCGAGCCCACCCGTGCCGGTTCCGCGCTGGGCGACATTCTGGGCGGCCTGCACGTCACCATCGGCATTCTGGCAGCCGTCAACGCCCGCACCATCACCGGTAAGGGGCAGCGCGTGGATGTTTCTCTGATGGACAGCATGATCGCTGCCACCGAGAACACCGCACTGAAGTACATCGAGACCGGCAACATCCCGGCTCCCATGGGCAACCGGTATGCCGCCGTCTCGCCCTACGACAGCTTCAGCTGCAAGGGCGGCAAGGTCATCATTGCCGCCGGAAACCAGAAGCTGTACGAGAAGCTCTGCAATGAGGTGTTGGAGCGTCCGGACATGATCACCGACCCCCGGTTCGTGGATATGCCCGGCCGTCTGGCCAATCAGGATGCCATCGCGGAGGTCATCGAGGATCGGATCAAGGATCTGACCCCCAACGAGGCCGCCGAGCTGGTGCTTGCCCACGGCATCCCTGCCGGCCCCATTATGAACATCAAGGAGATCCTGGAGGATCCCCACGTCAAAGAGCGGGAGATGTTCGTCGAGATGGATCACCCCACGCTGGGCAAGGTCACGGTCAACGGCTGCGCCATCAAGCTGATGGACACCAAGCCCTCCGTCCGCACCCCCGCCCCCCAGCTGGGTCAGAACAACAAGGAGATCTTCGAGGGCGTGCTTGGCATGAGTGACGAAGAGTTTAATGCCCTGCACGACAAACAGGTCTTCTGAGCAGCCCCCTATCGCAATTTTCAAAAATAGTGCCTATCAAAACGGCCTCTTTGCGATATGCAGTTTGCGGATGTTGCTTGTGCATTAAAAACGCAAACTGCTATAAAGTTTATCAGATGCCCTTTGCGGCGTTCTGACCGGCCAGACGGCCAAAGGTCGCGCTGCGGCCGGCAGCAGCACCAGCCATCAGGCAGGGATAGCTGCCGGAGAAGTAGTTGCCGCTCATGTCGCCGATGACGTACAGGCCGGGGATG
>ERZ869979.317-NODE-317-length-14574-cov-5.227219_pt1 | contig 14574 bp, 13 predicted proteins | sample MGYA00521269_ERZ869979 | MGnify/ENA primary metagenome ERZ869979 (study PRJEB32232, sample SAMN07284974) | human gut metagenome | biome: human-associated habitat; material: feces | host: Homo sapiens | place: Tanzania | collected 2014-04-05 ... | reverse complement strand
ATATTTGAGACGCAGTGTAAGCCAGGTAAGACAGGCGCTGGGTTGGGCTTTCTAAAAGAAGTATGTACTGTGGTTCATGGAATTAATCCGAATGTAAAAGTATTTGCAATTGGTGGCATTAAGCCGGATAATATAGAAAAGGTGATTGATGCAGGCGCAGACGGCGGATGCATGATGTCATGGTTTATGGAGCATATCTGATTTTAAATAGAAATCTTCTGTGTTATAATATCTCACAGAAGATTTTTTATTTTAAACTTTTTTTAAATTTATTTTTTGCCTAAAAAAAGATGCAGAAATACTGCACCTTTTTTAATCTGTAACTCCTAAATATTCTTCTAAACATAATCCACTATCATATACCTTTTTAGCTAAATCTGTTCCTAAATATCTTATATGCCATGGTTCATATTTATATCCTGTTATACTTTCTTTGTTCTTTTGATACCTTATTATAAATCCATACTTATAGCAATTATTAGCAAGCCACTTTCCTGATGGTGTATTTGCATACTCATCATCTATCCAGCCTACATCCATAGCAAGTCCTGTTTGATGTTCTGAAGTTCCTGGTCTTGCTGAAAAAGTATCTGCTTCTGCTTGTCCATATGTTGCAACATAATTATTATATAGTCTTGTCTGTGTTTCATATGATCTGTATCCAGATAGCAATTGAATATCAAAGCCTTCTAAAGCAGCTGCTTTTCGTAAATCTAAAAATGCATTATATGCTACTGTCTGTAATCCAGGTGAATAATCTTTTGGAACAGGATGCGTTTTATTTACAAGCATTACTCCATTTACATATGTTATTCCTTCTACTTTTGTATTATAGGAAGGATACTCTTTTTCTGTAACTTTATTTTTAGCTTTAACAACAACACTAACTTTATTAGTTACAATAGGCTCCTCTTTAGTTGAAACCTCTACTTCACAATTTCCCTCTTTTAAAGCTTTTATATTTCCGTCCTCATCTACTGTTACTATACTTTCATCTAAAGACTTCCATAATATATCTTTGTTTACCGCATTATCTGGAACAATAGTTGCTGTTACTTTTTCTTCATTGCCAACAGTAATTTCTACATTAGAATTACTAACCTCTATTTTTTCTACTGATTGTTCTATATTTAAATTTGCCTCTTTATTAAAATTATCACTCTTTACATTTAGAATATATTGTCCAGCTTTTTTACCTGTAATTTTAAATCCATCTATATCTATTGCATCTTTATCATTACACTCTATAGTTACACTATTATAAGTATAATCATTTTCATTAATGCTTTCATCTACGTTTGTACTAATTCCAGTTCTTAAATTTATTTCTTTTAAATTTATATCATTAGGTACAACATATTTTAATATATATTCCTTAGCATCATTTACAAGTTCTACATCTGTATATCCATCTGGAGTAACTACAGCTTTATTAGTAATATTTTTTTCGTTAGAATACTGACTTACATATTCATGATTATATTCATTCATATAAATGCCCAATTCAGTTATCCCGTTACTGTTAATCTTAATGTTATACTCACTAAAAGTTTTTTTCTCTACTTTTATGTCTATATTATTTTTATTGTTTATTTCTTCATTTTTCATTTTAGCAACATAGTCTTTATTTGACACTACCAAGTCAAGTTGTTTTGATTTTACTAGCTTATACACTTCATCTTTTAATACTATATTTTTACCACTACAAAATACTGTTGTATATTTTTCAGACTCATTAATATTATTTAATACTTGAGAATTAATTTTATTTTTTCTTATATTAATTGAAATAATATAGCTTAAAGCACTAACTACTATAATTATAATAGTAATAATAGCTATAACTTTAGTTTTCTTTTTAATATTTGATTTTTTCATCTAATCACCTACATTTAATATAGAAGAAAGAATAATAATGTCTTTTATCTTTAAATTATTATCAAATATATATTTAATATACACTCTATTATTTACATCATCTAGTTTTCTAGTATACTTAACTATTATTTTGTACTCGTTATCATCCATATTTGCACTTATAACGGCTTTTTTATCAAAACAGCTATAAGAGCATGGCTCTAAATATAAATCTATGTATTTTCGTTCGTAGTCAAAATATTGTTTTACTTCATCATCATTTATACTAAATATATCTTCTAATTTCTTTGCAAACTTATCTGTTTCTATTTTTCCAATATTAACTGTTTCATCTTTTGGAACAGCTTCTTGTATAATAACGTCTTCAATATTATTTTTAACAATATACATAGAAGTAATATCATATTTATTTTTTAAACTTAGATGCTTATTTCCATCTTTAGACAAGCATGCAATTACAATTTCTTCTATATTATCAATAATATCAAATGCAGATTTTTTAGTCAAGATATCCTCATCATTTGACGCATTAATATGGTGTCCTACTCCTAAAATTGTAACAATTGTAATAATAATTAATGTTACGTATATTATTTTTTTCTTATTCATAATATCACCCAATGTAATTGTATACTTTTTTTGACAGTAACACTTATATAATATAAAAAAAGCTAGTTATCTACATAACTAGCCTTTCTTCATTAATTTTAGAATTTATGTCCACATTTGTTGCAGAATTTTGCTGCTGGTTGGCATACTTCTCCGCACTCTGGACATACTTTTTCTACTTCAACTTCTTCTTTTTTTATTACTTTCTTTTCTTCTTTTATTTTTACTGCTTTTTGTTTTTCTCCACAGTTAGTGCAGAATTTACTATCTAAAGCAATTGTTTCTCCACAAGATTCACATTTTCTTAAGTTCTTGTTGTATAATATTTTTTTATTCATTTCTTCAATTTCTTCATTTAATTTGTCTATTTTTTTACCTTGTTTAGTAAATTCTTTTCCTACATCTTCACCAGCTTTGTATGCATTATATACAGCTTTACCTATTTCTTCATAGATTTCATCTATATCAGTTTCTTTATCTGATATAGCTATTTTTAATTTTGTTTCCTCAATTAATTTTCCAGATTTGTCTGCAACAGTATTATATGTACTTGATGCTGTATCTCCTACCTTTTTAGATAGTTCTTCAACTTTCTTCATAAATTCCATAACAATAACCTCCCTTTATTTATGGCAATAATATATCACAAATACATTATAAATTCAACTATTCATTAGAAATAACAATTTTATCATCTACTACTTTCATAGTTACATTAGTATTGTCTTTTATTTTTCCATCAAGAATGTATTCAGCTATTTCATCTTCTATTTTAGATTGAACAGCTCTCTTTAGAGGTCTTGCTCCATAGTTTTCATCAAATCCTACTTTAGCAATATACTCAACTACAGATTCATCTACATTAATAGTTATATTTCTTTCTTTTAGTTTTTCTACAGATTTATCTATCATAATTTTAGCTATTTTCTTAACTGATTCTTTATCTAATTTTTTAAATACTATTATCTCATCTAATCTGTTTAAAAATTCTGGTCTAAATGTTCTCTTTAGTTCTGCCATAACTTCTTCTTTGCTTTTTTCATATTCTTTACTTGAATCTTCCTTATTTGCAAATCCAATAGTTTTACTTTCAACAATATTTCTTGCACCTGTATTAGAAGTCATTATTATAACAGTATTCTTAAAGCTTACTGTTCTTCCATTAGAATCTGTAAGTCTTCCATCATCAAGAATTTGTAATAACATGTTAAATACATCTGGATGTGCTTTTTCTATTTCATCAAATAATACAATTGAATATGGTTTTCTTCTTATTTGCTCAGTTAATTGGCCACCATCATCATAACCAACATATCCTGGAGGTGATCCTATTAATTTAGAAACACTATGTGGTTCCATATATTCAGACATATCTAATCTTATCATTGAATTTTCACTACCAAACATATTTGCTGCAAGTGCTTTGGTAAGTTCTGTTTTTCCTACACCTGTTGGTCCTAAGAACATAAATGAACCAATAGGTCTATTTTCATCTTTTAAACCAACTCTAGCTCTTTTTATTGCTTTTGCAAGTACATCTATAGCTTCATCTTGACCTATTACTCTTTCTTTTAAGTCTTTATCTAGATTTTTTAATTTTTCAGTTTCTGTTTCTGTTAATTTAGTTACTGGGATTTTTGTCCAATTAGAAACTACTGCACAAATGTCCTCTTTACTTATTGAAACTTCTTTATTTTTTTCTTGCTTTTTCCATTCGTCGTCGTTCTTCTTTATTTTTTCTTTTAGATCTTTTTCTTCATCTCTTATTTTTGCTGCTTTTTCAAAGTTTTGAGAAATTATTGCTTCTTCTTTTTCTTTAGATTTCTTTTCTAGTTCTTTTTCAAGATTTTTATAGCTTTCTGGTTTTGTAAGGCTCTTTATTTTAGCTTTTGAACAAGCTTCATCTATTAGATCTATTGCTTTATCTGGTAAAAATCTATCTGTAATATATCTTTCAGATAATATTGTTGCCTCTTTAATTGCTTCATCTGTAATTTTTACTTTATGATGTGCTTCATATTTGTCTTTTAATCCTCTTAATATTTCTATTGTATTTTCTACACTTGGCTCTTCTACAATAACACTTTGAAATCTTCTTTCTAATGCGCTATCTTTTTCAATATATTTTCTATATTCATTTAATGTTGTAGCACCAATAACTTGTATCTCACCTCTTGAAAGTAAAGGTTTCAAGATATTTGCTGCATCCATTGCTCCTTCTGCAGAACCTGCTCCAACAATAGTATGAATCTCATCTATAAACAATATAACGTTTTTAGCAGATTTCATTTCTTGTAATGCTTTTTTTAATCTTTCCTCAAATTCGCCTCTATATTTTGCACCTGCAATCATTGAAGCCATATCTAAAGAAACTACTCTTTTTCCTTTTAGGATTTCTGGAACATTGTTCTCATATATCATTTGTGCCAAACCTTCAACAACAGCAGTTTTACCAACACCAGGTTCACCTATTAAAACAGGATTATTTTTAGTTCTTCTACTTAGTATTTCTACAACTCTTTCTATTTCTTTTTCTCTTCCAATTACTGGATCTAGCTTATTTTGTTTTGCAAGTTCTGTTAAATCTTTACCATATTGATTTAAAGTTGGAGTATTTCCTCCTGCTTTTGAATCTAAATTAGCTGGATCTGTATAATTTTTAGAAATTGGAGATTCTTCTCCTAATATTCTTAATAGCTCAGTAAAGATTTTTTGAGGATCTATATCTGAATCTATTAAAATTCTAACAGCTACACTGTCAATCTCTCTCATTAAAGCAAGTAGAATGTGTTCAGATCCAACATAATTTTGCCCCATTCTTATTGCTTCTTTTTGACTATTGGCAATTATTCTTTTAGCTCTAGGAGTAAATTCAATTTCGTCTTCATCTACAATTGTGTTCATTGCTCCATCTATTTTTACTATTTGATCTTCAACATATTCTGTTGTAAGACCTTGATTCTTTAGAATTGTAGCTGCTAATCCTTCATTTTCGGCAATCAGACCATATAGAATATGTTCTGTTCCTACATATGAATAATTATGTTCTAAAGAAAATTCTTTTGCAAATTCTATAACTTTTCTAGCACTTTCTGTAAATTCGTACATAAACATCTCTCCTTTCTATATACTACTTTTTATATATTCTGCTCTTTTTATATTTTCTTCTTCTTTTGAAAAATTATCTTTCATATTTTTTCTAAGTGTATTTATTCCAATGTTTTCTATTAATTTTCTAATTTGCTCTAGTGAAACATCTTTTATATAATCCATATTAATTCCCATTGCAATATTAGATAATAGTTGCATTGCTTCTTCTTGAGAAATCATAGTAGCATATTTTGCGATACCATAAGATCTCATAACTTCATCTTTTATTTGAAGTTTATTTTTTAATATTTCTCTTGCTTTTCTTTCTTGCTTTACTATATAATTTGTAACTTGTTTAACTTGTTCTATTATATCTTCCTCTTTTATTCCTAGAGTTTTTTGATTTGAAATCTGATATATAGATCCATCACCATTAGTATTTTCTCCATAAATTCCTCTTATTGAAATTCCTAGATTAGATATTTCATTAAATATTTTTTCAAGCGCGCCAATTTTTTCAAGTGCAGGTAAGTGTAACATAACTGATACTCTCATACCTGTTCCTAGACAAGTTGGGCAAGCTGTTATATATCCATAATCTTTTGTATATGCATATTGTATTTTACTTGAAATATCATTATCTACATTTACTATATTTTCATATGCTTTATCTATATTAAAAGCATTTTGGAAAGCTTGAATTCTAAAATGGTCTTCCTCATTAATCATTGTTGAAATTCCATTTTTTTCATCTAATATTATAGCTGTTCCATTATTTAATAGTAATTCTTTAGAAATTATATGTTTTTCAACTAGTGATTTTTTAGTAACATCATCTATATTGTCTAATTCTAATATGTTATATTTGTCTTTTAAGTTTTCTTTTATATATTCTAATAGCTCTTGTTTTTGTCTATCACTCATATTATTAGTAAATCTATATCCTTTAACATTTCTGGCAAGTCTTATTCTAGTTGTAATTACTACGTCTTCGTATTTTTCCATTATTGCTTGCCTCCTTTTCCTTTAGATTCCATTTTTTTAATTTCATCTCTTACTACAGCAGCTTCTTCGAATTTTTCGTCTTTAATAAGTTGTTGTAGTTTTTCTTTTAATTCATCTACTTTTGAAACTGTATTTGTTTTTTCTTTCTTTACAGATTTCTTTCTGTTTGTTGTTTCAACATGTCTATTTTTTCCTTGAATTCTAGGTAGTAATTTATCTATTTCACTTTTAAATGTGTTATAGCATTCATCACATCCTAATAATCCAGTTGATTTATACTTTGAAAAAGTATAACCACACTTTTTACATTTTACTTCTTCTGGTAATATATAATCTAGATCTAAAACCATTGGTGAAAAGATATCATCAAATGAATTAAATATTCCTAGTTTATGTGCACATTCTTCACATAAGTTTAAATTTATAATATTACCATTTATATTCTGTTTATATGTAATATTTGCAATATTTTTTCCACAATTTGAACATTTCATAAAAAACTCCCCCTTTTTATATTAAATTTATAAGTATATTTTTAAACATATCCGCTCTTACATTATCTCTTTTTATTTTTTCTACCTGATTTAAACTTTTCTCAGATAAAGCTGCAGTTATTATATTAGCAGTCTTATCATCTAATACATTATATCTAAGCAACTCTCTTAAGTAAACTTCCATAACACTTTGTGACATTTTTCCACCTATGTTGTGGATAATTTTATTTATGTATTGAGATTTAGATAGATTCATTCTGCTGATTTTTATATATCCATTTCCTCCTCTTTTACTTTCTACATAAAAACCTAATTCAGGAATAAATCTGGTAGATATAACATAATTTATTTGTGATGGTACACAATTAAATTCTTGTGCTATTTCACTTCTTTTTAGCTCTACCTGCTCTGAATCTGCTATTGCTTTCATAATATATTGTTCAATTAAATCTGATAAATTCATTTTTTCCTCCTTATTTAACTTTGACTTTCTTTGACTATTATACAACTATTTTTTTACCTTGTCAAGTATTAATCAACATTTTTTGGAATTATGTAAAATAAAAAGGAGAGTATATTTCATGAATATACTCTCCTTTTTTGATATTAATTTTCATCGTTATCTTTTATTGCAAATATAAAGAATGGTCCTAATAGTCCTAGTGATAACACATCTAATACAGTCATTATAACTGTACTTTTACTATATTTTTTATATATTCTATAATGTGCTAAGAAACAATACACACTTAGTATAATTGATATTATAAATCCTAAAATTATTAAGAAATATAATAATTTTAAATTTCGTGCTACGAAAAATATCGCCATACTTATAGTAACATTGATCACAGCAAGTGTAACCATAATTGCAGCATGAACATTAGATTTAAAAGCAATTCTACCTAATGTATATTTATTTATATATGGTATCCATGGCATTACTGTGTTTTCATTTTCTCTTTTGGCCATTCCATATAATCCATATGAATTAAAAGCATATGAAACAAATCCAAAGCCAAATAATCCCAGATACATAACAATAACTATAACTAACAACCCCATCATTTCACCTCTTATTTATTTTATATATCACTGCTCATAAAATCTTTTAATTTCTTGCTTCTACTTGGATGTCTTAATTTTCTAAGAGCTTTTGCTTCTATCTGTCTGATTCTTTCTCTTGTTACGTCAAATTCTTTTCCGACTTCTTCAAGAGTTCTCATTCTACCATCTTCAAGTCCAAATCTTAGTTTTAATACTTTTGCCTCACGTGGAGTTAATGTTTGCATTACTTCCTCAATATGTTCTCTTAAAAGTGTATCTGCAGCTTGTTCTGATGGAGATGGTGCTTCATCATCAGGAATAAAGTTTCCAAGATTGCTTTCATCTTCTTCTCCTACTGGAGTTTCTAATGAAATTGGTTCTTGTGATACTTTTAAAATATCTCTTACTTTTTCTACTGGCATTTCTAGTTCTGCAGCAATTTCTTCTGGTGTTGGTTCTCTACCTAGAGTTTGTAGTAGATGTCTAGATGTTTTTATTAATTTATTTATTGTTTCTACCATGTGTACTGGTATTCTTATTGTTCTAGCTTGGTCAGCAATTGCTCTTGTTATTGCTTGTCTAATCCACCATGTAGCATATGTAGAGAATTTATATCCCTTTGTTTGGTCAAATTTATCTACAGCTTTTATTAGTCCTAAATTTCCTTCTTGGATTAAGTCTAAGAAGTTCATTCCTCTACCAATATACTTTTTAGCAATACTAACAACTAAACGTAAATTTGATTCGATTAATTGTTGTTTTGCCTCTTTATCTCCTTTTAACATTCTCTCAGCTAGTATGTTTTCTTCTTCATAAGTTAATAGTCTAATTTTTCCTATTTCTTTTAAGAACATTTTTACTGGATCATCTACATTTAAATTATCTACAAAAGACATATCTTGCATATCTTGGAATAATAGATCCTTTTCTGTTTCATCTATATCTTCAAGATTTGGCTCAATATCTAAATCTGCAACTGGAGCATTTTCATCATCCTTTTTATCTGGATCTTCTTCAAGCTCTTGTTTTATTTTTCCATCAATTAATAAGTCTTTATCTTCATCTTCATCATCTAGTATTAAGTTTACTTTAGCTTTATCTAATTCATCATAAATCTTTGTTACATATTCAGAATCGATGTTTTCTTTACTTATAAACTCAATAACATCTTTCATCTGCACTTTTTTTGATTTTATTGCTTGCTCTATAAACTTCTTTACCTTTTCTTTTTGTGTTAATTCCTTTTTAGCCTTTTCTTCAACTTTTGTTTCTGGTTCATTTTGAACTTTTTTTATTGATTCTTTATTATCAATTGTTTTTTCTTCTTTACCCATTTTTACTGAACTCCTCATTTTACTTTAATTTAGAAAGTTCTATTACTATTTGGTTTAATTCAACCTTAAGTACTTCACTTTCATCGTTTGAGACATCTTCACCTAGTCTTTTTATAATTTCATCTCTTCTAGTATATAGTCTTTCTTTTTTCTTATTCTTTAATACATCTTGAAGTAACTTTTCTTCATACCCTGAAATATCGATATACATTATATCTGTAATTTCCTTTAACATATCTTCATCCTGTATTTTAGATAAGATATCTATTTTATTTATATCATACTCATTACTTAAATTAATAATGAAATTATAAACATTTCTTACGTTTTCATCCTCTATATCTTCGGATGAAATATTTTTTACTATCTCTTCTTGTATTTTTTTCTTTTTAGATAGCATTAGTGCAACTATGTATTGCTCTTGCCTCTTACGCACACTAGTAACTAATTGCATCTTTTTATTTAATGCATTCATATCTAAAACAATATCATCTTCTTTTTTATTTTTCATTCCTTTTTCAACTTCTTTTAAAATTGGTCCAGGACTCATTCCATATTTTTTAGATATTTTATCTATATATAAATCTCTTTCTATATTATTATCTATTTTAGAAAGTATATTAGAAACACCTGTTAAAAATCTAACCTTAGAATCAAAATTATCTAAGTTTAAATTTTTCTCTAAAATAGAAACTTTAAATTCAACAAGAGAAATAGCTTCATCTACACATTTTTTTAATCTTTCTGGTCCATACTTGTTTAAGTACTCATCTGGATCTTTAACATCACTTCTATCAAGTTTTAATACTTTAACATTTAATCCATGATTTGCTAAAATATCCAAACCTCTCATTGTTGCTGCTTGTCCAGCACCATCTTGATCATATCCAATTATTACATTATCTGTATATTTTTTTATTAGTCTTGCTTGATTTTCTGTCAAAGCGGTTCCTAAAGATGCAACTGCATTAGTAAATCCAAATTTTTGTAATGCTATAGCATCCATATATCCCTCAACTATAATTATATTCTCTAGTTTTTCTCTTTTAGCAAAATTCATCAAATATAACGTTTTTCCTTTGTGATATATTTCATTTTCTTGTGAATTATAATACTTAGGAATTGTTTTAGATATAACCTTCTCTCCAAAGGCTCTACCACCAAATGCTACAATTCTATCTCTTATATCAAATATAGGAAACATTACTCTATCAAAAAATCTATCATACATTCTACCATTTCTACTAGGTAGAATTATATCTGAGGCCTCAATCTCCTCTTTACTATATCCTAATTTTACTAGATAATCATATAACGATTCTTTTCCTGTTGAATATCCAATTCCAAATTTATTTATTGTTTTTATATCCAACTTTCTAGAAATAATGTAATCTTTTACTGGATTTTTTTCTTCTTTTAAAAGTTCAATCAAATTATTATGATAAAACAGACCGACATCCCTATTTAACTTATATAAAGTTTCTTTTAAATCTCTTTTTGTTGTGTCCATTTTATTATAATAATTATTTACCTCATATCTTGTTGTATCTATATTTGCTCTTTCAGCAAGCATTTCTACAGCATCCCAAAAATCCAAATTTTCTATTTTCATAATGAAAGTAATAACATTTCCGCCTTCAGAACATCCAAAGCACTTGAATATTTGCTTGTCCATAGAAACACAAAAAGAAGGTGATTTTTCCCTATGAAAAGGGCATAGGCCCATATAATTTCTTCCGCTCTTTTTTAGAGTAACATATTCTGAAACAACTTCAACTATGTCATTTTGAGATATAACTTCCTCTATTAAATCACTTGAATAATATGGCACCTATTAATCACCTTCCTTCCTATGCTTCAATCATTTTTATTCTTTCTTCTCTATTATAATAGATATTTGTAGTATTTACAATACCTATTATAACTAATAATAATGTTAAAACTGGTTGATAATATATGATATTCAACTTAAATATAGTAATAACTGCATATAATAATATAAAACTTAATTTTATAACAGTAGATTTAGTATCATATTTTCTATGCAATGCTAAAGATAAAATTTCCATTGCTAAAATATACACATAACATGTAATGTAGAATTTTGTAGACATACTAGAAAATTCATAAGCTTTTTCTTTTATATTTGAAAATTCAAAATTTCTAGCAGTATGTATTCCTACATTTAAATCATTTGTTATATTTTGACATACACCATTTCCTCTATTAGCTAGTCCTCTGATACAGCTTCTTCCAACAAAATAAATTGCTGTAGACATCAATATTACTATACATAGTGATACCAATAACTTACTTATTTTAATTCTCTCTATTTTATATATAAAGTAATTGTTTTTCTTTCTTTTTATTGTTTTGTTTTGTCTATTAGATAAATTTAAACTTGTTGAATCTAAATTTGAAGTAATAAACAAAGATACTATTGCTACACCAACCCATATTAAATAATTTACACCAAATAAAGTGCTTACACCAATACAAACTCCTAATATTATAGCTTGAATTATGTACTTTTTATTTTTTATATTTAATTGTTTTAGTTCATCTAGCAATATTTGCATAACATATATAGATACAAGCATAAACAATGATATAAACTTAGCATTTAAATCTATTGTTTTGTCTGTTATTATATTAGGAACAGTAAAAGAAACAAACATTCCTAATACAGATAGCACATCACTTTTTGAAACATTAAATACAATTCTTTGTATAGTAAGTCCTATCAAATATGTCATAACAAAATATAGTATTAATGACCTTTTCGGGTACATATCCATTACTTTATATATTTTAAAAAATGTAGTAGCTAGCATAACTAATGTTATATAGATATACCTATATACAATAGATATAGGTTTTTGAAGTTTTTGTCTAGATATTTTTTCTTTTACATATGTATATAACGAAACAAGTATTATTACTACAAAAACATATCCAATTTTTATTAAATTACTAGCACTATTTACAGAATTTCCAATATTATTGATATATGTAAAATCTGAAATTCCTAAAAATAAGATTAATGCTACAAATACTGCTACTACTAAACTACGTGAAATTTTACTCATACTTATTTACCACACTACTATTATATTACTATTTGTTCTCAGCTTTCTTTGAATATAACTCATTTACACGTGCTAATGATTCATGTGTTCCTACATCATGCCATTGTCCAACAAATGGGTAAGCATAAAATGGCATTTTTTTGTATAAATAAGCTACAAAGTTACCTGGAGCATCTATTTTGTTTCCTTCATCAATATATTTTTTGAATTCAGGAACAACTTCTCTTGGATATAAGTATACAGCAGAAGCTGCATATTTTCCCTTTGGTTCTTCTGGTTTTTCTTCGAATCCAACGATTTTTTGATTTTCGTCAGTTTCAACAACTCCAAGTCTTTTTAAACTTTCGTGATCTTCTTCTTTTACACATATTGCTGATGTTCCTTTAGATTTTTGGAAATCTACGAAATCTCTCAATTTAAATGTAAATAGATTGTCTCCTGCTATTATTAATAAATCATCATCAATTTTAGCATTTTCAATTGTAAATTGGATATCCCCAATTGCTCCAAGTCTATTTTCATTTGTTGTTGTTTTATCATTGAAAACTGTTATAGTCTTTTTATTATTTTTTTCATCAGCCCATTTTTGAAAATGAGGTGTATATTTGTTATTAGTTACTAAATATATTTCATCTACTTCGTCCAAAGAATTCACTTCATCAACAATATAGTCAAGTAAAGGTCTTCCTCCAACCTCTAATAATGCTTTAGGAAAATTCTCAGTTAATGGGAATAATCTTGTTGCATATCCTGCACAAAGTAATATACATTTCATAAAATCCTCTCCTTATTATACAAATTCTTGATTCGTTAATTACCCTGTAATTATAACACATCAAGTTATTTTTTTCAATATTTATGTAATTAATATCAAAAAACAAAATCCCACATTTTTTTGCAAAATATATAAAAAAAGTATTGCTATTTCAAAATAGCAATACTTTTTAGTTTTTTAGTTTTATTATACTGATTCAATATCATTTAATTTTTCTTCAAATTCAGAAATTCTTTGTTCTGTTTCATATTGTTCAATTCTGTTTAAAGCATATAAATATTTTCTTTCTTGAGAAAGTAATGATTGATATTCTTCATTCCAATCTTCATGATTTTTTAGATTGTTATGAACATCATCTAATTTTTCTTCTAGTACAGATTTGATTGGATCTAAAACATTTGCACCTTTTTCTACTTTGATTCCGTTATCTACCATATATGTGATAACTTCTGCAAATAATCTTTCACCTTGAACATTTACTCCTTCGTCTGTATTATCATGTAAAATTCCAACAACTTTATTTACTTGATCAATACCAATTCTATCGAAAATAGTATCTACTCTTGAATCAATAAATTGTCCATTTTCACCAAATACTTCTTGACCTTTAATGAATAAATCTACATTGTTTTGGATTATTCTTGCTTGTTCAATAGGAAGTTCTTCTGTAGCTATTTTTAAAGCATGTCTATCATAGTATTTTCTGAATGCACTGTTACACATATCTTGTTCTTCTGAATATGGTTTGAAATATTGTGCATACTCTCTTAATACTTCATGTTGAGTTTTATCCCCACTCATATTAACTCTAAGTTCATCAATATTTTCTCCAAAATAAGTTGTAACTTTTTGATCGATTCCATCTAGTTGATATGTTGGTTGAGCAATTTCTGCTTCTTGGATTGCTGAATCAGCAAACACACCATTTTCTTGTGCAAATACGCCCCCTGCTTTAATATCTTCTGCTGAATCTAAAGTAACCTCAGATGAAACATTGCTTAAAGATACTGATGAAGCTTGTACAGGTTCTTCATTTTGTAAAGTTTCTCCTGCATCTTGTTGTGTTCCAGATTTTAACATTAAATAATCTTGTTTTCTACCGAACAATTTTGCAAACGCATTTTTTACTGAGTCAATATCTTCAAGAAATAATTTCCATTCATTTTTCCAAAATTCTAACATTAAAAACACCTCTTTTGTACATAATATAACCTACTATTATATGTAATTCCATTATATTAAAAGCGAAATCA
>ERZ869979.316-NODE-316-length-14585-cov-4.455886_pt1 | contig 14585 bp, 12 predicted proteins | sample MGYA00521269_ERZ869979 | MGnify/ENA primary metagenome ERZ869979 (study PRJEB32232, sample SAMN07284974) | human gut metagenome | biome: human-associated habitat; material: feces | host: Homo sapiens | place: Tanzania | collected 2014-04-05 ... | reverse complement strand
TTTTATGTATTGGAATTATCTTTATATGTTTAATACTTCGCTATATTGTAAATCAAAAGGCAATTGAGATGTCGTATCAATCCAGTCATATTGTAAAGGGAACACTTCGTTCTCGTTTGTATGAGAAGTTATCTAAAATTGGAATTGGATATACAAATAAATGGAGTACGGCAGAAATTGTACAATTATCTAGTGAAGGTATTGAACAATTAGAAACCTATTTTGCCAATTATATTCCGCAATTCTTTTATTCTTTAATTGCACCAATTACTTTATTTATTGTCATTTCTTTTATGAATTTTAAAGCTGCTTTGGTTTTACTTATATGTGTCCCTTTGATTCCTATGTCGATTGTGTTTGTACAAAAATTTGCGAAAAAACTATTAAATCGATACTGGGGCAATATACAAAGTTGGGGGATAGTTTTCTAGAAAATCTTCAAGGACTAACGACGCTCAAGATTTATGAGGCGGATGGTCATTATCACGAAAAGATGAATGTGGAAAGTGAAAACTTTCGTAAGATTACAATGCGGGTTTTGACAATGCAGCTAAATTCGATAACAGTCATGGATCTAGTTGCCTATGGAGGAAGTGCATTGGGAATTGTTTTTGCGTTAACAAGCACAACGGATTTATTTCAAACATTATTTATTATTTTAATTTCAGCAGAATTTTTTATTCCTATGCGCCAATTGGGGTCTTATTTTCATATTGCGATGAATGGTATGGCCGCAAGTGATAAATTGTTTGGAATATTAGAAATGGAAACAGATGAGAAACAAGAAGTAGATTTAAAGGATTGTTCTATATCTGCATCCAATCTTTGTTTTGGATATACCGATAAAGAAGTCTTGCACGATATTTGTTTTGAAGCCAACAAAGGATTAATAGGCTTTGTTGGTGAGAGTGGTAGTGGAAAAAGTACGATTGCTTCTTTATTGATGGGACAATATACAAATTATAGTGGTGAACTAAAATTATCAAATTATGAAATCAAAGATATTGATATCTATCCATATATGACTTTAGTTTCTTTAGAAAGCTACTTATTTAGTGGAAGTCTTAGAGATAATTTAGCTATGGCTAAAAAAGTATCAGAACAAGAAATGAATATGGCTTTAGAAAAAGTAGGTATCCTTGACTTTGTGCATGAACAAGGTGGACTTAACATGCGTATTTTAGAGGGTGGCAAAAACTTATCTGGAGGACAAAGACAACGTTTAGTTTTGGCCAGGGCCTTATTGAAGGATTCACCAATTTATATTATGGATGAAGCTACGAGTAATATTGATGTAGAGAGTGAAAATAAAATTATGGAAGTTTTATATGAGTTGTCAAAAGAAAAGCTAGTACTTTGTATTTCGCATCGTTTGGCAAATCTAATTCATGCAGATCAAATCTATTGTTTGAAAGATGGAAATATTGTGGAGAGTGGAAGTCATGAAGAACTGATTCAACAAAAGGGTGTGTATTGTGAGTTGTTTAATACACAAAAAGAACTAGAAAGATATGGTGCCTAATATGAGTACAATTCAAATATTTTCACGTTTAATTCAGCTTGTATTTCCTTTAACAGGATTTATGATTTGTGCCATTTTAATGGGTGTGGCAGGCTTTTTATGTGCTATTTTTATTCCTGTACTTTCAAGTATGGTATTAGTAAACAACTCTTTATTTAGTTTTAACACGATTGTGATCTTGTTGTTTGTATGTGCAGTATTGAGAGGAATCTTACGCTATGCAGAACAGGCATGTAATCATTATATTGCCTTTAAATTGTTGGCTCGAATTCGGAATCAAGTATTTGGTGCATTAAGAAGGTTGTGTCCTGCAAAGCTAGAAGTAAAAGATAAAGGAAGCTTAATTTCTTTGATTACTTCTGATATTGAATTGTTAGAAGTGTTCTATGCACATACCATTTCACCAATTTGTATTGCGTTTGTCACAAGTTTAGTTTGTATGATGATACAAATGCAGTTTGGCTGGATCTATGGACTATATTCACTTTTCGCTTATGTTGTAGTGGGCGTTGCTTTGCCGATTTATATTTCAAAAAAATCAAGACATATTGGGATAGAATATCGAAAAGAAGCTGGCAATTTAAATAATTATGTATTAGAGAGCATGCGTGGCTTAAAAGAAAGTATGCAGTATATGGATACGGATAATCGTTTATTGGGTTTGAATAAGAGAACTTCTATTTTAGCTACACGCGAAAAGGAATTAAAACATTTTCAGGCAAAGACAATTTCATTAACGAATCTATGTGTTGTCTTATTATCTTTAGGCTTATGTCTGATTCATGTATCTTTGAATAGTTCAATTCAATCCACGATTGTATCAAGTGTTCTACAAATTTCTTCTTTTGGTCCTGTCATCGCGTTGGCCAATTTAGGTTCAACACTATCGCAGACAATTGGGGCTGGACAAAGAGTTATTTCTTTATTGGATGAAACACCTATGGTTGAAGAGGTCGTAAATGGTAATGAAGCTAAATTTAATAAATTAGATATTTCAAACGTAGATTTTGCGTATGACGAAGAACAAATCTTAAAAAATATGAATTTGAGTATTCGAGAAAATGAAGTGATTGGAATTCAAGGAAAGAGTGGCAGTGGTAAGAGTACTTTATTAAAATTGTTGATGCGTTTTTGGAATGTTTCAAAAGGAAAAATCTTAGTGGATAGGATTGATATTAAGGGCTTAAATACTTCCAATTTAAGAAAGAATGAAGGGTATGTAACGCAGGAAACGATTCTTTTCCATGATACGATTGAGAATAATTTAAGAGTTGCTAAGCAGGATGCGACAGTAGAAGAAATTGAAGTGGCTTGTAAGAAGGCGAATATTCATGAGTATATTCAGTCTTTGCCAAATGGCTATAAAACGATGGTGGAAGAATTGGGTAGTTCATTATCGGGTGGAGAAAGACAAAGAATGGGTCTTGCGCGTATGTTTTTACATGATGCGAAACTTGTTTTATTGGATGAGCCAACAAGTAATTTGGATAGCTTAAATGAGGGGGCTATCTTAAAATCAATCTATGAAGAAAGAAAAGATAAAACCATTGTTTTTGTTTCACATCGTGAATCGACTTTATCGCATTGTGATCGTGTAATTCATATGGAATCTGAAAGAGTCAGCTAATGGATAAGCGAGAAAAAGAAATGCGTACAGTGTATGAAATGATACATTTGTATTGTAGAAAGAAGCATAAAGAAAAAGAATTGTGTGAAAAATGTTTAGCTTTGTATGAATACGCAAAGATGCGTATTGAAAAGTGTCCGTTTATGGAAACGAAAACGTTTTGTTCACAATGTAAGGTACATTGTTACAAGAAGGATCAAAGAGAACAGATACGTAATGTGATGCGCTTTTCTGGACCTAGAATGTTGTTGTATCATCCTGTCATGGCAATTCGTCATTTGTACTATCAAATCACAGATAAATAAGAAAAATATGCATATTGATCGAAAATAACTTCGAAAAATATGCATAAAGGCAAAAAATAACCTCGAAAAATATGCAAAAATGATATAATAGAGCTAGGAGGTATCTATGTTAAGAAGAAAGTTTTATGATACGTTATTGAAGTGGTCAAAAGAAAAAAATCAAGAATGTCTATTGGTTCGTGGCGCAAGGCAAATTGGTAAGACATATATTATTGATTATTTTGGAAAGAATAATTATAAGAGTTATATCTACATAAATTTCATTGAGAATCCACAATTAAAGACTATATTCGAAAACTCATTATCGGCAGAAGAGATTTTTTCGAGAATGACATTGGTGATGCCTCATATACGATTTATTGAAGGGGATACATTGATTTTCTTGGATGAAATTCAAGAATGCCCGAATGCGCGTACGGCATTGAAATTCTTGGCATTAGATAATAGATATGATGTAGTCGCAAGTGGATCTTTATTAGGTATTAGCTATAAGGAAGTAACGAGTATACCTGTTGGCTATGAGTTGTCGGTTACAATGTATGGCTTAGATTTTGAAGAATTTTTGTGGGCAAAAGGATATAGTGAAAATTCATTAGAGATATTAAAAAAATATTATGATTCAAAAGAAAGAATTCCGGAGGAAATACATAATCAATTTATGCGATTGATTCGTGAATATATTGTCGTAGGTGGAATGCCTGCTGTTGTACAAACATATTTAGATTCAAATCACTTTGGAAAAGTACAAAAAGTTCAGGAACAAATTATTTCAAGCTATATGGATGATATTTCAAAATATGCTTCATCATCTGAAAAACCAAAGGTAAAGAATTGTTACATGTCGGTTACGAAGCAACTCGCAAAAGAGAATAAAAAATTTCAATTTTCGGTTGTGGAATCTAAGGCTACCGCAAGAAAATATGAAAATAGTATTGAGTGGTTAAGAGATGCTGGGCTTGTATGGCTTTGTAAAAATGTATCTGCCTGTCAATTTCCTTTAGTTGGATATGAAAATGAAAAATTCTACAAAATGTATTTAACAGATTTAGGGTTGCTAGTGGCAATGTATGGTTTTGAAATAAAACAGGCTATATTGGATGATACTTTAACAGGGCCAGTAAAGTGTGGTATATATGAAAATTTAATAGCGGATATTTTAATGAAAAGCCATCATTCGCTTCACTATTACCAAAATAAGAATTTAGGAATAGAATTTTTGATTGAACAAAACGCAAAAGTAATTCCAGTCGAAGTAAAGGCAGGAAATAATCGTTCGCAATCAATGAATCAATTGTTGAAGGATGAAAAGATTCCTTATGGATACAAATTTGTGAACGGAAATTGTGGAATGAATGGTAAAAAAATAACTCTTCCATTATACTTAGCTATGTATGTAGATTAGGTTGGGGTAAAAAATGAGAGAAAAGGTTGAAAAGTATATTGAGTTAATTGTAGGAAGTATCTTACTTTCTTTAGGGATTTATTTGTTTGTAACACCTAATGGAATCAACTTTGGTGGTGCCATTGGTATTGCACAGATTATTGAGTATTTTATTGTGAAGATGGTGCCAAATCTTGGCCATATGAATTTGGTGGGTATCATTAACTTTATGATCAATATTCCTTTATTTATTATGGGATTTAAAATTATGAATAAAGAGTTTTGTATCAAGACTGTTCTTAGTTTGGTGGTACAAACAATAACTCTATCAATTTTGCCAAAACAATCCTTTGTGATTATGCCAGACATGCTTTCAAATTGTATTTTTGGAGCTTTGATGTGTGGTATTGGAGTAGGACTTGCCTTACAGAGTAGTGGATGTTGTGGAGGTATGGATATTGCCGGCGTTTGTTTATCGAAGACAAAGCCAGGCTTTTCTGTAGGTAAGCTATCGATTATTATTAATTCAATCTTATTTACAATTTGTGCCTTTATTTTTGATTTACAAACATCACTCTATTCCATTATCTTTGTGGCAATTCTTTACTTTATTAGTGATCGCATCCACTATCAAAATATCAACATGACTGTATTGATTTTCACAAAGAAAGAAAATATGAAGAATGTGATCATGGAAAGAACAGGTCGTGGAGTAACATACTGGATGGGTAAGGGCGCTTATACAGATACAGAACAGTATATTTTATTCTGTGCTGTTAATAAGTATGAGATTCGTAACTTCAAAAAAATTGTCAATGAAATTGATCCAAAAGCTTTTGTGACAATTAGCGAGGATCAGGAAATTGATGGTGGATTTGAAAAGCGTTTATGATATAAAAAAATACAAAAAGGAACATACAAATATGTTTCCGGGAATAGTTGTAGTAAAAACTACCTACAAACTTTGCTAGAGTTGGCGTAGGTGGTTTTTATTTTGTTTATTCATTTCTGTTTGATTCATTCAATCAAAAGCTGAATCACAAAGCCAATTAGTGTCGTATAGATTGCCAATACTGAAATCAGTAATACAAGTACTTCATAATTGTTCATGACTACCACCAGATGTTCTTATATGCGCTTTTAGATTGTCATTAAAATGCAATGAAAAATTCATTCCCAGGAGTATACATATGCTTGCTGCTTGTAAAGGTTCAATGTGAAAAAGACATTAAAACACAAAAAAAGGAACGATTATTTCGCTCCTATGATTTCTTTGGCAATCTTTTTACCTTCCATTACAGCACTACCAATTGTTTTAGGCCCTGTAAAGGCATCTCCAATAATGAATACATTATTTAATGTAGAGGCGTGTGTATCCGTTGTTTTTAAATCGTTGTTTAATGGTGTGAAGTCTACTTTTTGACCAATAGCCATCGCAACTAGATCACAATCCATTGTGAATAATGAATCTTTTACTTCATGGCAGCTTGCTCTTCCAGATTCATCCATTTCGCCAAGTTCCATCTTCGCAACTTGAACACCACAAACATTTCCATTTTCATCTTTTAAAATGTCTTTGATGTTATTTAAGAACGCAATCTTAACGCCTTCTTTTTCACAAGCTTTGATTTCTGCAGGACTTGCAGGCATTTCCTGTAAAGATCTACGATATACGATTGTGACATCATCAATGATACGAACTAATGATCTTGCACAATCCATCGCAACATTTCCACCACCCCAAACAATGGCCTTTTTATATTTTTTAAAGTATTCTTGTTTGTGGTTGATATTTAAATCATAAAGTAATGTTAATCCGGCAACGACACCATTACCTGTTTCAAAACCAAACGTATTTTCGATTTGAGCTCCGATGGCTACAACTACATAATCATAGTCTGCTTGTAGTTCTTTAAACATAGTTTGATCTACAAAAGTATTAAAATGGAATTTAACACCCGCTTCAACTAGTCCGTTATATGCTTTTTCTAAGAATGCTTTTGGCATACGATATCCAGGAATACCTGTGTAAATGGCTCCACCAATTTCAGCTTCCTTATCGAAAATATCGATTTGATACTCATTTTCTGCTTTAACAAGCTCTTGAGCTAATGTATAGCCAGCAGGACCGGCTCCAATAATGGCAATCTTTCTTGTCATAATTAAATTCCTCCATCTTTTTCGCTATTATATCATAAACTATTTCTTTAAGTATGAAAGTGCACGTTTATTTACGTTTTTTACGGCAATCTCAAGTTCGCGAGCTGAGATTCTTTTTGCGCCGTTAGCAAGAATCGCATTTTGTATCAAACCATCACTTGTTGCAACCGATAATTCATATTTCTTCTTTAAATCATGTACAGCCTTTTCAATATAACTATCTGCTGTCTGATTGTATTTTGTATAAATAATATCTAGATTTCCTTGGTTAAAATGAGAACCCGCATTATTTTTTACGCGATAACCATCAAATACTAAAATTACTTTGATTCGTTTGTAGCCTTGATAGTTTGAGATTCGATTGATCAATTCATCGCGAGCCGATTCAATATTGACTTTGGCAATATCTTTTAAATCTTGCCAATCATAAATCATGTTGTATCCATCAATCATTAAGCATTCTGGCTTTTTATCTTCAATATGGATCTGATTTAAATTTAAATCTACTTTTGCCTTTTTCTTGATTGGTTTTTCGGCTTTTTTATTGTTTCCACCAAGCGCATTAAATACTTTCTTTAACTCCTCTTCGTGAACTGTATGTTTTACATAAGAAGCATAGGAAGTAGAGCTAGCCTCCTTGATTTGAATATGCATATGTTCTTTGACTTCATCCCAAGACACAAAATATCCAGCTCCATGTTCACAGAAAATAGATCCGGTTGGATTGCTTAAGTCGGATTCACTGTCATAATTAAATTCTTCGATGACTTTATCTTGATCAAAACACTCGTGATAGTCTTCTAATTCACAAATAAATTGACCTTTGCCCTTTGTATACGCAATGACATCTTTTTGATAATCCATCAATTCGCGTACAGGCCCATTACCTTGGATGTGAACAAGATTGTTCATATCTTCTTCGATTTTAAAAGTACAATGCTTATTTTCTAAATCAAACAATGCCTTTGAGACATATTGATTTTCAATAATCAATTCAAAACTATAAAATGGCTCTAGTAATATAGACTCAGCTTCTTTTAAACCTTGTCTTACAGCACGATAGGTGGCTTGTCGAAAATCTCCACCTTCTGTATGTTTTAGATGGGCTTTACCAGCCACTAAAGTGATTTTCATATCTGTAATAGGTGATCCCGTTAAAACGCCTTTATGTTGTCTTTCTTTTAAATGCGTTAAGATTAGGTTTTGCCAATTTAAAGCCAAATCATCATTTGAACAATTTGATTCAAATACAAGGCCTTTACCTCTAGGTAGTGGTTCAAGTTTTAAATGGACTTCGGCATAGTGTCTTAAAGGCTCAAAATGCCCAACACCAATTACACTATTTTGAATGGTTTCTTTAAATAAAACTTTTCCTGTTGTAAAACCAACCTTCACTTTAGATCGTTTCTCTATTTCCTTTTGAAGAATCTCCATTTGAATGGATCCCATCAATCTTAAGAAAATTTGTTTCGTTTGTTCATCATATTCGATTTGAAGTTGTGGATCTTCTTGAGCTAATACGCTACAATAGCGCATCATAGTAAGCGCATCTACACCTTCTGGAAGTAATAATTGATAGTTCATATAGGCATTTAATAGTGGCTTTGTCGTGTCAGACTCGAAACCTAAGCCTTGGCCTACTTCATAGTTGTTTAATCCTTTTAGAGCACAAATCATGCCAGGGTAGGCAGTTTGAACCATTTCGAATTGTTTTCCATTATACAAACGAATTTGATCCACTTTTTCATCTGCACCAATTTTATCTTTGGCATTTAATACACCACCCGTAATCTTTACATGGGTTAAGCGATTGCCTTGATCATCACTTGATATTTTATATATGCGAGCACCAAATTCTTGTGGATATTCTTTAATAAATGATAAATCAATAATCGCATCCATTAGATTTTCAATGCCTTGAACCTTTAAGGCGGAGCCAAAGAATACGGGGAAGCATTCTCTTTTGAAGATGGCTTGTTGAAGAAGAGAAGAATCGATTTCTTCCGTTTCTAGATAATGATTCATAATATCTTCATTCAACATGGACAATTCGTCTTCCACATCTTCTGATTTAAAATCAATGCAGTTGGATGAGAAATGTGTTTTTAAATCATTCATGAGCTCTTCTTTTGTCTTATAACTAATATCCATCTTATTGACAAAAATCAATGTTGGAATGTTGTAGTGTTTTAAACATTTCCAAATTGTAGAAGTGTGAGATTGAATGCCATCTTGCCCGTTGATCAAAAGAATGGCTAAATCCAATACTTGAAGACTTCTTTCCATTTCACTTGAAAAATCAACATGGCCTGGTGTATCAATCAAATAGATTTCACTATCTTTCCAATGAAAATGAGCTTCTTTTGAATAAATTGTGATACCTCTTTCTCGTTCTTGATTATCATAATCTAGATAAGCATCTTGATGATCAACACGACCTAATTTTCGAATTGTTTTTGATGTATAAAGCATGCTTTCGATGCACGTAGTTTTTCCCGCATCGACATGTGCTAATATTCCAGTTACTATATGTTTCATAAGAACTATTCTATCATGTTGACGCAAATGATAAAATAGAGATAGGTTTTTTCGGAGGAAAAAAGAATGAAAGTCTTAATGTTGAATGGAAGTCCACATCCTAGTGGAGTGAATGATTTGGCTTTACGTGAAATGGAAGCTGTATTTAAAGAAAATGGAATTGAAACAGAAATTATACAAGTTGGAAATGTAGCTGTTCGAGGATGTATGGCATGTGGTGCATGTGTGAATTTAGGTAAATGTGTATATGATGATATTGTCAATGAAATAGCACCAAAATTTGAACAGGCTGATGGACTTGTTGTATCTAGCCCTGTTTATTATGCCAGTGCCAATGCGACATTAGTTGCGGTGTTAGATCGTTTGTTCTATAGCACTCGCTTTGATAAGACAATGAAGGTTGGTGCAAGCGTTGTATCTTGTCGAAGAGGAGGGGCTAGTGCTACTTTTGATGAATTAAATAAATATTTTACGATTAGTGGTATGCCAATTGTTTCGAGTCAATATTGGAATTCGATTCATGGAAATAATGCGCTTGAAGCCAATCAAGATGAAGAGGGTAAACAAACAATGCGTGCTTTAGCTCGTAATATGACTTTCTTAATGAGAAGTATTGCCTTAGGTAAAGAGGCGTATGGTTTGCCTGAAAAAGAAGTAAGAAAGGGTACGAATTTTATTCGTTAAAAGGTGATGGTATGGTGAATTTAAGACATCCAGATAATATATTTTATGATCGTGAAGGGGATTTATTCGTAATCACAACCGATTTAGATGGAAGGCAAGAAGTGGTTTGTAAGACCAATCTAGAGTGTGTGAGTGATGTGATTGCCCGATTATTAGATATTAACTTTAAAAAGGTTTGTGACAGTGAGAATCGTTTAAGTATGTTAGGCGATTTGGAACAATTTGCGTGTGTATACGCGTTAAAATTAATGACATATAAAACAGTGAAGGGCTTGTACTTAGAGTTTCCTACTTTAGCTAAGTATCAAGGTACAGCTCTAATTAGTCCACATACAGTGATTGATAATCGTAATGATGGTTATAATAATAAATATCATTTAATGTTAGTGAATGTCATTTATACATCTTTGATTCATGCGACAGTTAAATATGCGGGTTCAAATATGGAAGCTGAGCATATGAAAGATGTATTTGAAACGGTTTTACCAGATGATAAAGGATTGATTGAAACTTTGAATGATTTCTATGATGGAGCTATCAATGAAGCGGATTTAACGGATATTATCAAGAATATTCAAAAGGACAATGCGGCAATGGCTTAAAAATTGTTTTCATCGACCGATTTATAAAAAATGGGCGAGTACAAATAATTTAAACATCTCTATGTTTAACATGGAGGTGTTTTTTTATGAAACAAATTGTTCGATTTATTGAAGACAACAATATTTCTGAAGAAGAAGTTGCCCAAGCCGCACATATGTCTTTGCGTAACTTTAGAAGGCAGATTCACTCAGAAGATCGTACCCAAGCTAGAATTGTTTTGCTTCTTGCGGATAAACAAAAACAGTCGATTGATTCTATTTTCTTTGGGCAAATGAATAATCAGCCCATCAATTTGGAAGGATTAACAATCACTCAGATTCAAGATATTATAAAATTAGTGCATCCAGAATTATTTACGGATATTAAAAGAAGTAAAAAATTAAAGAAATTTGATTATAATTTACAAACGGATATGGGAGATCGCATGCGCTTTATACGAGAAGTTGTTTTCTCTCTTTCGCAAACGCAATTTGGAAAATATATGGAAGTGACTCGAAATACATCAAAGTATTGGGATGAGGGACAGATCAATGTCGACAAGATCTTTAAAATATCGCAAAGCACAAATGTCAGTATGGACTTTATCATACGCGACAATTATCCATTCACATTACAGACACAAGGGATGAGTGAAGCACTTTATTTAGCTGTTATGACTAGTTGTGTATTGTATCGATTAAGAAATTCAAACGCGTAAAATTTATTTAACTTTTGAGCAATAAAAATTGCTCTTTTTTTCTTGCATAATTTAGGGTTTCCTATATAATAGATTTGTTCTTTTAATGAAACAAAAAGTTTAGTATAAAAAACAAATTAGGAGGGATTGAATGAAAATAGGCAAAAAACTAAAAGAGCTTCGAACCCAGAATGGGTTGACTTTGGAAGAACTTGCGAATCGTAGTGAATTAACAAAAGGCTTTTTATCACAATTAGAGCGCGATTTAACAAGTCCGAATATTTCTGCATTAGAAAATATCTTGGAAGCTCTGGGAACGAATTTAGCGGATTTCTTTCAATCGAGTAAGGAAGAACAAATTGTTTTTCATACTCAGGATTTTTTTGTGAACGAGCAAGAAGATTCTGTTACAGAATATATTGTTCCCAATGCACAAAAGAATCAGATGGAACCGATTCTGTTGACTTTAAGACCAGGGGCAAAGTCACAAGAAGTCAAGGCGCATGAGGGTGAAGAATTTGGCTATGTTTTAAAGGGTAGTATTGTTTTAGTTGTTGGTAATAAAAGGTTAAAGGTTAAATCAAAAGAAACCTTCTATATTACAGGTAAAGAAGGGCATTATTTAGAAAACGTATCGAGTGCAGATGCCAAAGTATTGTGGTTATCTACACCGCCTGTATTTTAATGGACAAGGAGAGAGCATAGATGGAACAAGAAAAGAATAAATTAATTCAATTTCGTCACATTGTGAAAGAATTTGATGGACAAGTTGTATTAAAGGGTATTGATTTAGATATATATGAAAATGAGTTTGTCACTCTATTAGGTCCTAGTGGATGTGGAAAGACAACTTTATTACGTATTTTAGGTGGATTTTTAGAACCAAGTGAAGGACAAGTCATCTTAAATGGAGAAGATATTTGTGAGGTTCCTGCTTATAAGCGTGAGTTGAATACGGTTTTCCAAAAATATGCATTATTCCCTCATATGAATGTATATGACAATATTGCGTTTGGATTGAAAATCAAAAAGATGAGTAAGGATGTCATTGATCAAAAGGTTATGAAAATGTTGAAGCTGATTGGTCTTGAAGGTTTCGAGAATAAAGATGTTACTTTATTATCCGGTGGTCAGCAGCAACGTGTTGCGATTGCGCGTGCCTTAGTGAATGAGCCAAGTGTATTATTGTTAGATGAGCCGCTTAGTGCACTTGATTTAAAGCTTCGTAAAGAGATGCAGTATGAATTGAAGAAGATTCAACAAGAAGTAGGAATCACATTTATTTTCGTTACGCACGATCAGGAAGAAGCCCTAACAATGTCAGATAAGATCGTTATCATGAAGGATGGCGAAATTCAACAGGTTGGTAGTCCTGAAGACATTTATAATGAGCCAGTAAACCAATATGTTGCGAAGTTTATTGGAGAAAGTAATATTATCCCAGCGCGTATGGTTTGCGATAAGAAAGTACGTTTTGATGATATTACATTTGATTGTGTCGATGTTGGATATAAAGAAAATGAACCAGTTGATGTCGTGATTCGTCCAGAAGATATTGATATTGTGGATGTGAAAGATGGCAAGATGACTGGTGAAGTTGAGAGCGTACTATTTAAGGGTGTTCACTATGAAATTATGGTGGAAACTGTACCTGGTACACATGTTACTGTAAATATGCACGTTAATAAGAACTATGCGATCACAAGTGAGGATGGAAAAGAAAAGATTTCTGCCAACGACTTCTATCTAGACTTAGAAGATATGAAGGATATTGATGATAAGGAAATCATTGCGCGTGCGGATGCACAGGCTTGGAATCCAGAAACAGACGAATTTATTTCTATTCATGATATTGATACAGATTTAAAACAAGAAGTTGGAGAATATACGGTTACTTTCTCTACCAACAACAAGACTTCGATCACACGTAAGATTTGGGTTGTAGACCAAAGAGTTGTTGAAAATAAGAAGGCCAATGAAGCCGTATCTGCATTTAACTTCTTTAAAACAGTTGATGAAATCAAGGAATCTATGGCTATTGATACAGATTTGAAGACTTGGGCAAATGCGCAAGGATGGAAGTTGGATGATGAAAATGAAACTGTGGATCTAGATGTAGATTATGATTTTGATCCTGAAACAATTACAGAAGGTGTTTATAAGGTGACTTTCTGGACAACAGGACGTGAATTTAAGATTCATACAACCGATTATGTAGAGGAAGGAAAAGAAGTCGGACTTACTTTCTTTGCGGAAGATATTCATGTTATGGAGAAAATGGGATTTTAGACAATGAAAAAATTTCAACAATTAGCAATCCCTTATATTGTGTGGGCTTGTATTATGTTGTTGCTTCCGATGTTGCTGATTGCGTTTTATTCAGTCATTCAGCAAGGCAACAGTATTGTACATTTCAAGCTTACACTGGATAACTATGTTCGTTTCTTTACAGATAAAGACTTCTTATTGATTCTATGGCGCTCTTTATGGATTGCCATTAAGACAACCATTATTTGTTTGTTGATTGGCTATCCTATCGCATATTTTATTTCAAAGAATAGTCCTAAGATTCAACAAATCTTAGTTCTTGCGATTACACTTCCTACTTGGATCAATATGCTTGTAAGAACATACGCATGGATTGGAATCTTATCAAGTGATGGAATCATCAGTAGCTTTTTAGGTTTGTTTGGAATTCATACAGAACTTTTATATACAGAAGCTGCCGTATTGATTGGTATGGTATATAACTTCTTGCCATTTATGATTCTACAGATCAATACAGCTTTGACGAAGATGGATAAATCTTTATTAGAAGCTGCACAGGATTTGGGGGCCAATAAATTTCAAACTTTCTGGAAAGTTATTTTCCCACTTTCTTTACCTGGCGTTGTTTCAGGTATTACACTTGTATTCTTACCAGCCGTAAGCTCATTCTTTATTCCTAAATTATTGGGTGGAGGACAATTCTTCTTAATTGGTAACGTGATTGAAAATCAATTCATTACTGTTGGAGAATGGAACTTTGGTTCAGCTATCTCAATGATCATGGCTATGATCATGATGCTTCTAATGATGCTTGTAAGAAA
>ERZ869979.315-NODE-315-length-14660-cov-5.691147_pt1 | contig 14660 bp, 9 predicted proteins | sample MGYA00521269_ERZ869979 | MGnify/ENA primary metagenome ERZ869979 (study PRJEB32232, sample SAMN07284974) | human gut metagenome | biome: human-associated habitat; material: feces | host: Homo sapiens | place: Tanzania | collected 2014-04-05 ... | reverse complement strand
ATACGAGATTCTCCGGAGTGACTGGAGTTCAGACGTGTGCTCTTCCGATCTAGGTAAGACTGCTCAGTATTGCAGATATTGTAAAACTGCTTGCTGATACTTATTATAAAGATGTGAAAATCAATGCTGACACTTTGTTGCTGGCTGATGATATTAACTGTAAATTAGAGACATTTCTTCCGCAAATTATTGATAAGAATGTCCAACAGAGTTATATAGATGAAGATGATATATTTACCATTCAGCAGTATCTTAATGCTTCTTTGGGTGGTAGTGCTTCTCATGTGTATAGTTCCAAGTTCTGTGTGCTTGTATCTCAAAAGATTCAGCATATTGCCCCAGAACAATGGGGTAAAGTATTTAGTCTGCTGTGGAATGAAAACGATTATATCACTTCGCTTTTTGAAAGGTTGGTTGCAGAATATCGTAAACTGCATTTCAATTCAGTAGTCTATGTTCCTTTTGATGCTATTCTTAGACAGAAAGGTACCATTCTTGACATTTCATGGCTCGATAATCTGTTTAATGATAATGCGGCAGATAATAATCCAAACTATGAGTTACTCTGTGATATCTATGATAGCCAGAACAACTTGTTGGTTCATGGATTTCCAAAAACATCGTTTACGGCTCTTATATCAGAACTTACGTTGGTCTTACCTCCATCAGCAGCTGATAAACGTGCTTTCCTTCGTGACTTTGACCTTCTCGACTTTCCTGGAGCCCGTCATCGAATGAAGTTGCCGGAAAATAGTATTCAAACAGAGATACCGATGATGCTTCGCAGAGGAAAGGTGTCTTATTTGTTCGATAAGTATTCTGATTCATGGCGAATCAATGCAATACTTTTCTGTAAGAATATGGACAAACCTGAGAGTGAATTGGGTGAGGTTCTCAACAGTTGGATTAGCAACAATATTGGTGCAACTCCAGAACAGCGAGCAAAATATATTAGCAGCACTAATTTTACTTCTCCCTTCTTTATCATATCTACGTTTTTCAATTGCGACTTACAACGTACAAAGGAGACTCCTCTGTTCATAAAGACTGTGCCTTTAGAGGAGCGTTGGAAGACTCGTTTTGAAAATCATTTATGTGATGAGGTAATTAAGCCAAGTGTCTATTCATGGTTTGAGCATTGGGTTCCACAAAGTGCCGGTTTTGCTTCAGAGGCATTTCAGAATATCTATATGCTTCGTGATTACTTCTGGTCGTCAAATCAGCAGATATTTGCTGGCTATCAGGCAGGTGTTAGTGGAGAGAACCGTGTTGTAGAACATCCTGAATTTCCTGAATTTTTGGAGGCTCTCCGTAACTCATTTGTGTCTTTCCCATTTGTGAAGAAGCATTTCGCTCATCCGGATCAGGCTTGGGAGGATGCGGCAACAATCAATCATGATGGTTCGCAGGCTATCATTTCTTCTCTGGAGAAGATTGCTACTGTTATCGATGATGCGCGCAAACAGAAATACCATGATGAGGTAAAGAGTATGCGTGATGAAATGCTTACTGCACTTCAGCACTTCTATATCTCAGGAGAAGAGAATGATAAGCGTGAGGAGATTAGACGTACTGCTGGCGAAATGAAGTTTGGACTCGATATGCTTTCGCCATCTTTTTTCGGAATGCTGATCAATAATTTTATGGTTTCTTCGCACGATCTTCGCTATCTGGCTACAGATATTGTGCTTCATAAAAAGGAATTGCCACAGGATTTTACGCTGATTAATGTCCTGAGACTTAATGCAGGTATTAATCCGAATGATGGTAAGGAAGTTAATCTTAAGAAACTTTGCGACTATTATCATACTAATGAGCAGATGCTTCGTGATGGATTAAAAATGCAAAATATCAATCTTGAAGATGTGATTTGCGGACAGAACAACACGATGACTACTGATGCGGATATTCTGGCCAAAAATATTTCTGAGTACTGGGCTGATTATATAGAGTCTGTTGCACATAAACTTAATAAGCAGTTGATTCATTCGGACAGAATAGCATTTATGTATAATGTGCTTTTCAAGAAGTTTAATATCAGACAGATTATTGCAAACAAAATTCAGGACTATGCAAATACGATTGAAGATAGAGATGTGCTGTCAAACATCATTGCAGATTCTATTAGTCTGATGCTTAATGATTTTGTAACTTCAGTGGGGCGTAAGTTTATGACAGACGAGGATATTTTACATGTTAAGACTATCGCTGAAGATATGCATGTTCAGGTTGATATCCAAGAAGACAGTCAGGTAGAACAGCCTAACCTACGTGACACGATGGAGGCTTTTGAACAGTCTGTAGAGGCACTTCGCTTCCAAGTTTTCGATGAACATTGTCGTAACATGCTTCGTCGTTTGCCATTGTGGGATAATTTCAAACGCTGGGAGAATCTGCTTGTTATTGGTCTCATGTTTACAAGTGATGTTACTGAGATAGATGAGCAGGCTAATGAGCAGATGAGAAATATAATAGAAGAATGTCGAATGGTATTTAATAATCAGATATGACGATATTTATAGATAAAAAAGCTCTGTGCTCCACACCTTTAAAAGATTTCTGTGAAATACAGGGCATTGGTAATGATCCGATGTATATGCGTCCTGGTAGCGTTCAGAGCATAGTAGGACGATATATTCCTAAAGATGTGCAGGATTTTCTGGCTGTTCCAGAATATTCTGCAGAGGATGATGCTATCGTTTGGTTTGCTCCTAATTGGACAGATACTCCACGGCGCATCAACGACCTTTATGGGGAAGAAAAGGAAAAATACGACAGAATATACCGCGATACGTTAAACGTTTATAATGATGTGAAGCGCAAACTCCATGGTGAGTCTCTTGGCATACTGGATTCTGCACTTAAGTTTGTCAATGAGAATTTCTTATTCTGCTATGATAATAAAGTTGTGCTGGTGGCATGGGGAATGAATCTTCGTGATAGTGTTTATGATGCCAAAGGTAGTATTGTCTTCAACTTCTCACAAACAAAGGGTTATACTATTATTTTTGATCCAGGTGAAGGTGCGGAGCTGGCTAATCCTAATGACCGTATTATCCGAAGAAAAGAGAAAGCGGAGTTGGTAACAGCTGATGTGCCTCGTCTTATATGCAAACCTGGTTTTCATTTTATAGATTGGAAACCACAGGTACAGGGTACTATAGTTACGTCTGATATGGTATTTCATGCGCAATATCAAAAAGATCCCGAAACTTCCTCTGTAGCCGAAGAGCAGGTTGTTAGTAATGTTCAGGACCTTTCTGTTATGCATACCATACGTTTTGTAACGGATGGTAGTTGCCAACTTGACGGAATGGAGCAGTTGCAGGTTGAAGATGGATATGAACTCACAGAGAATGATTTTCCTAAAATGATTCCTCTGGAAGGTTTTAGTAACCCATATTGGGATCCTGCATATTTAGGTTTTGTTCATTCTGATTTAGTCTTTAAAGCCAAGGCTTCACGGAACAATTATACAGTGACCTTCCTGCCGGGAAAATATGGAGAGTTGAAAGGTATTTCTACATTTACGGTTCCGTATGGCTCCCGTATAACACAGGTGCAGATTCCGCAAGTAGTTCCTTTCAGTGGTTATACTTTTGCTGGTTGGAACATTACTCCATTGGATTATAGTGTGGCCAATAATTGTTCTTTTCAGGCACAATACAGGAGTATTCCATGGTTGACACGGCTTTGGATGTGGTTCACGAGTTTCGGATGCCTGAAATGGTTGCTTCTTTTGCTGGCATTGCTGCTCCTGTTAGGACTGTTCAGTTGGCTATTCCCTGGTTGTAATGAATATAGGTGGAATCGTTATTATCATGATGTAGTAGTTACTGATGAAAATCAATATCATGTTGGAGAATCTACTGGTAAGATACACTATCTGCGTTCTGGAGAAGGACAGGATGTTGATTATATCTTCCCTCAAGATACAATACTTGATCATTCAGAAATTAGTGATGAGGTACTGGAACATGGTGGAAATATCAATGCTTTCTTGCGTTTCTCAATCATTTGGAATCAGCAAGGTGGGGATATGGTAGATTTGGATGCACATGCAATTCAGCCTGATAATGAAGAAATTTATTATGGTACACACATGAATAATCCGACATCAATGTCTGGTGTATTAGATGTTGATGACATCCGTCCGCAAGGTACTGGTGTTGAAAATATCATTTGGACAGATCCAGAAAAGATGTCTGATGGTACATACACACTTTTTATCAGGAATTTTGATGGCGGTAGAAATCATGGGGCCAAAGCTGAGGTAGCTTTTAATGGTAAGACATGGCACTACACGATTGATCAGCCTATCAGAAGAGAAGAAGATATTCCAATAGCACAAATAAAAATATCAAACAATAATCAAAATTTTTCTATCCGCCACTCTAAATATTTAGATAGGACAGAATAGTAATAAGGAAAAATAATTATGCCAAAGAAATCAGCTATATTGAATAATGTAACAGAATATTCTCCAGAAGATTTAGCAAGTTATATCCAGCAGGGTATTGTGACGTTTGAAGAGCTCCGAAACAATACCGAAGGAGAGTTTACTGCTAAGATGCAACTTGATGTGGAGAAGTTACTTGCAGGAAATGAAGACGGAGACTTTCAGACAGTAATGGAGTCAAACTCTATAGCAGACTTGCAGGATTTTCTTAATAAGTATCCAATGGGAACTGCTGCGCATTTGGATGCTGTCCGTCAGCGTAAGCACGAACTGGAGGCAACACTTGCTGCAGAGCCTGTAATCCAGGAAGATGATATTGAGGAAGAAGAGTGGCAGGAAATCAAGGATTCCTGTGATGTACAACTTTTAGAATCTTTCAAGGAAAAATATCCTAAAACTTCTCATCTTTTTGAAATTAACAGACTCATTACCGAAGAGAAAAACAAGGAACGTAATCGTGAAAAATCTCCTGTTGTTCTCAAGACTATGATTAATAATGCAAATAGTGTAGAAGAGGTCTGCAAAATCATTCAGGAGTTACTTGAAAACGAAATGATTTCAGTTAATACCCTCCTTGAGGTGATAGAGCAAGACCATAATCTATTATCTTCTTCGGTTTGCAATGATATTATTTCAAAAGGTATTCTCAATCGGAATGATTTGAGCAAGTGTGGCGTTTCCGATGAGTTTATCAACAAGATGTTGGCCAATACAGGTATTCAAAACTTTGAGCCTGCACGACCTTTGCAAACAATCAAAGAACCCTGTACAGAGGTGTATTTCTGGGGAATTCCTTCTTCTGGAAAAACATGTGCGTTGGGTGCAATACTCAGTGCTGCAAAGAATGGATTGGTTGCTCGTAGCATGATTCCTGATAATAACTGTCAGGGATTTGGTTATATGAACAGACTTTCTTCTATTTTCTTTCCTGGACGTGTTTGTCGTCTTCCTGGTGGAACTCCAGTGACTTCTACCTATGAAATGCGTTTTGAACTTGAAGACCAAGAACACCAGATCCATCATGTAGCATGTATTGATATGGCGGGAGAATTGTTTACTTGTATGTTCATGCAAGATGCAGGAGAACAACTGCGTGATGATCAGCAACAAGCGTTGGAAACATTGCATAATATTCTGCTCAGCAAAAGATCGAATAATAATAAAATTCATTTCTTTGTTGTTGAATATGGTGCAGAAAAACGTCTCTTCAATGGTCTTCCGCAGGCTGAGTACCTCAATTCTGCAGCTGCTCACCTTAATAATATGGGACTTTTTGATAGTAATACAGATGCTATCTATGTCCTTATATCCAAGGTGGATAATGCTTCCTATAAAGGATCGCTTGATGATCATTTGTTGAAATATATGACAAAGAATTATTTGGGCTTTTATAATAATCTTCTTCGTATCTGCAAAGAGCATAATATCAATAACGGACGCGTCAACATTGTTCCTTTCTCTATTGGGGAAGTGTGCTTCAAGGATTACTGTCTGTTTGACGCAACCTCTGCTGCTAAAGTTGTGGATTTGTTTATACGTTATTCTTATTATGAGGAAAAGAGTTGGTTACAAAAATTGATAAACATGTTTAAAAGTTAAGAGATATGAGCAAAATAGAATTATTAATACAAAAAGCCCATGGTGGCTTGACTGATGTGTTCGTGACAAATAAGGGAGCATGGTATGGAAAGACATACGATATGCGAAACTATATTTCTCACTTGCATCTCAGCAGACTTTTTTATGTCTTGAATTATCATGCGACAGGAATTTATTTTTCAATAGTCAAACCATTGAATGTGGGAAGAACTGGCGATTACATGGCAGCTTGGATTTATATTCCAAATTCCATTACTGTGGCTTCAGAGGATTTGTTGAAATTGGTTTCACTTGTACAGGAAAAAATTGTAAGTGGAGTGGAGCAATATGATAATCTTAGACCGCTTTTGGATAGCTCTTATCCTGATTTGCAGTATATTGACTGTATGCCAGTTCGTCAGACCGAAGCTCTTGCCTATAGAATGTATGGTCAGAATACTGATTTTGTCTATTTAGGAAACCTCTTGGCGCAAGGATTAGATCAGTCTTATTATAAGAAATATAAGGCTGTATTCTTTTTGGATATTCCTGCTCGTAATGAAGTACCACAATCTGTTTTACAGCAGATGTACGATTTGACGAGAAATGGCTTTGAACAGCCTGCTTATCTGTTCCCTCCTCAAACTTTGCCAGTAGCTGGTATGGAACTTTTCGTCAATCAAGTTCCTTTTCGTGATAAGCCTTTGAAGACCATATTAGGTTCAAAGTTAAATATACTTCTTCATAGGACGGGTTACAAAGACGTGGTTTTATCTGTAAATATCTGTAAGCCTCGTCAGTCTTTTTTGCTTCAAAATGAAATACTTTGGGAAAAAGAAATCAATGCCCAAATGTTTCACGTAATGTTCAAGGGGCGTCTTGCTATGCAATACCAACTTTTTGTGAATGGTAATCTTGTGTCGAGTGATCACTCAATTAGTATTCGTGAACAAGAGGCAAGGAATGCACGAGTGGAGGTGATGAAACCTGGATGTGCTAACTATCAGGGATACTTGAATCTCACTCAGCCGCTTACTCATACAATTGTACTGCAGGAACTTCCTATTAGGAGTGCTTCGCATACATCTAAGTCAAATAGCTCAGTGTTTGCAAGCAAGAAATTCTTGTTAGGAATGATTGTATATACTGTGATAGTTTTCTTTGCAGGTATCTGTTTGGGAGATTTGATCAATAAAAACGATATTCAAGAAAATCCTGAGATGTCAACTCCTATTGAGAATGAAGTATATCCAGAGTCTGAAAATAATCTTGATTCTGAAACTTCTGAATCTACTGAATTGAAATCTGAAGGCAAGCGAAATACAGATCACAAGGCTTCCCGAAATCAACAGACAGGTCAACCAGAGAAACAAAAAGACAAGGCGAAGTCACAGGGAAAAGAAACTGAAGAACCTAAAGATAAAGCAGGTGCAGAGGCAGCCGCTTCGGGTAAATCTGTTTCTCAATCCGCAGACAAGCATGCTTCTCAGACTAATGGGAATAAGGATAATGAATCTGCAAATGTATCCACCCATAGTTCGGAGGATAGTCAAAAAAGTAACAAAGAAAAATAACTATAAATTATCGTATTATGAGATTTGAGTATATTTGCCATCATTGCAATAATCATTTTACAACGGTTTTAAATGCGACTAAAGAACGTGTTGCCTGTCCATATTGCCAACAGATAATGACGGCTTCAAATATTAATATTGTAGTTGATGATAGTGTAAATCAGATGAGAAATCAGCAACCTGTCATTAATCAGCCACAACAGGCTCGTGTTCAAGGGCGTCCTGTTCAAGCTCGTCCTGTTCAGGGACGTCCAATCCAAGCACGCCCAGTTCAAGCTCAACCAGTTCAAGCTCAACCAGTTCAAGCTCAACCAGTTCAAACTCAACCAATTCAAGCTCAGCCAGTTCCTGCTCAACCTGTTCAAACTCAAACTGTTCAGGCTGAGGCTCTGGATCCTATAGTTCTGGCACCTCATGTAGAACCAGCAACAACAGTGAACGATATAACAAAACCTGATGAGTCGAATGTAGAACCGTCTAATATAGACGGGGCTAAGCCAGAGAATCCTGCAGAAGAAGTTTCAAATTCAGAATCAGAGAAAGCTTCATTGCAAGAGAGATTTAATAAGGCTCTTTTAGAAAGTGTAGAAGAGGACAAGGAAGATGACGAGAATGTAGAGATTGCCGATGAACTGAAGGAGGCAATGAATGACACTAACGAAGGTGTTTCGAAAAAGAAGTTTAATCCAGTATTGATGATCGTATTGGTGGTAGCCGCTGTGCTGTTTACTGGAATCTATTTCTTATTTATAAAAAAGGATAAGCAGGCAGAGAAAACAGAGATGCTGGTTAAAAATGAAAAAGCAGCCGTACAAGCACTCAAAGATTATGCAAATAATTATCCTGATATGAAGATTACTCAGTATTTTATGCTCGATTTAGATCAGGATGGACAGAGAGAGGTTATTGCTAACAATGACAAAAATCTGATTGTCTTTGGTGCAGAAAATGGAACTGCGTATTTGATTCATAAAAAGCCAGTTTTTGAGTGGGTATATCTTCGTGGAAAAGGACTATTTGTGGTTAATTCTGATGAGGCTCAGACAGAGGGTAGTGCTGTGTGGCTTATAAAAAAACAGAAAAAACTCGTACAGGATGCTCATCAGGAGAACTATCATTTTGTTGATGGTAATTACAACAAAACGTTGGATGGTAAAGAAACGAAGGTTTCTGAAGATGATTACTATGGTTTCATTAATACGATTATTAAAAATTACACCAAACTAGCTCCTGTAAAATTGTAAGTTATGAGAAAGATATATTTGTTTATTTTGCTCCAAGTCTATACTGTTATGGGGTGGGCTCAAGAGGCATATACTCTTTCACCTCATCGCGAGTATATTGATTGGGTAATTGATAATATAATAACATATGCTAATCAAATAAAGATCGAGGATAGCAAACTAAGTCCATTGATGAGGTTTGCGAAAAATAATATTGCAAGTGATGTTAAGTTTGCTAATTTTGATGGGTCTGACTCTTTTGTTGGGTTATGCCCTCGGAATAAGACATGGCGTATTGAAAATCGTAATTATCGTCTTCCTACCAAAGAGGAAATAATTTATATAGCTCCATTCTTTACTTCGCTAAAGGACATGCCTCTTTTCACAAAATCAGGAAAGTTATATAATAATGTGGAGACTCTGAGTTTAGAAAATGGGGGAAAGACTACGGTTTACTCAGACTATATAAGTAAGGATAATGTGATCTATGGATTGCGTTTTAAGAAAAGAGCAGATAACGAATCAACAGATAATCCATATCGAACGGCTTATCGTTATGCTTTGGCTGGCGGTTCGCTCTTTATAGGGGTCAAGCATATAGGTTCGTCAGTTGGTGTAAAGAAAGTAAAGGATATTGCTAATCCTAAATGGTGGGCTGCACAGAATGATATTCAACTTTTAAATTTGCCTATGAAGGGAGAAAGAGTTGCCTATTGTTCAAGCGATCCTGTTCTTCTTCTGATAGACAAAGAGAGTGTACGTATGTCCACTGAAAGTAATACGAGTAACTATCTGACAAGACCTTATATTGATATTGACAAGACGTATGAAACAAACAGGACAGTTATGCACTATAATATTTCTGGCACAAATATTAAGGTGAATAAGACAATGGATCCTACACTTGTCGAACATATCGGAAAGGAACTGCCAACTGCAGATGTTTATGTGCGTTCCAATCCTTCTTCTTCCTATTTAGCATATAAGGATGGTAAGTTCCCTTATGGTGAAATTGTATCTCAACCTATGGGTGGCGGTGCATTTAATTATCATATCACGCTAAAAAAGAATTTTAGTGATGAAATGAGGACTATGGTGTTTTATATTAAAAATGCAACTGATATTCCTGAGCTTGAGGGTAAGTTCACTATGACTCAGATGCCAATTGAAATCAATCAAGTTCCTGACTCAATTCCTGCAGACTATCTCGCTAATAATTATCTCAATCAAAGTGGCTCTATGGGAAGTAATTCAAATTCTGGGATGGGATCTTTCTGCTGGGATTCTGCTAAATCTTACGCAAACTTCTCTGTTGAGGATGAAGAACGTATGAAACAGGTATTGAGTTTTGATGATTTAGACAATGTTCCATTGAAATACTATCATTTGCCTTCTCTGAATAATCTGAGTTGTATCTTGCCATCTCACACGAAGTCTTTTACTGAGAAATATGACTTAGAGGAGATTGATTCTATGGCTTATGGCATCTATGATCAGGACCCTAATGTCGTAAGATCTTCTTATTATTCAAAAGGTGATGGAGTGATTTATGCGATTCGCCCAATTAAAAGTTGGTCAAGTGCTGCGTTTCGTTATCAGTACAAACCCAATGAGGGGCTTGTTGTAGATATAGTTCCATTGGGCTCTGCTGCATTTAAGGTGAAGAGTGCACAGGAAATTAGTGATGGAGAGATATTTTCAAGATCAGATGTGCGTACTCGCATATTTCGCCCTAATGAAAAACAGTCAAGTGGAGGAATATGGACAAGTACAGAATCTCCTTATGCCCCAGATGAAGCTATGGCTTATGAATACAACAAGAATGGAATATATTTGAGATCTGAATCTAAAAGTAAGATATTGCCAGTCATACCTTTCCTTGGTGAAGAGAAAACTATAGAGGAAGAGTCTGATGAAGAATCTGATGAGCCTGTAACTCGTAAACCAAAACGTGTACGACGTGTGCCTCGAACAACTCGAACAAGTCGTCCTGCTGCGCCTGTGAATAAATCGGCAAAATCTCCATCTAAGGGAAATAATCATATCATAGTTGTAGATAAAACAAAATAATTTGAATAATGAATCAAATAGAATTTGATGTGAGTTGTCCATATTGTGGTATGGTTTTCAGGGTATCTTCTGTTCCCTGCACTCAGGTTGAATGTGAATGCCCACATTGTCATCAGACTATTGTTTTTGATGCTCCAGAGACAGGGGATGATGTTCTTAATACTGAGGACTTTGAGTCTGAATCTTCGTATGTAGTTCCACAAGTTCCTGTTCAACAGAACTATGTTCCATCATCAAACTCAATTCAGCAGGATTATTATGCACCACCTCAATATTTAGAGAAACCGCAACGTAGATCATATTTTCCTTTCATCATAGGAATGATAGCCCTTGGTATGCTCTTGGGAAGTGTGGCTTATTGGTATTTCGGTATTTATAAGCCACGAAAACTGGAATTAGCTGATTTTAATGTTGCAAAAAGAAAAGGTGATGTCTATGCAGCACGAGATTTCCTTAAAAAGCATCCAAAAAATGCAACACGCGAGCACCGAAGTTATATGGAAAATATTGTCAATGCATTTGTAAGAGATTCAACTGTTTGGGAAAAAGTGAAGGTTGATATGTCTGGAGGTGATCTTGATAGTCGTATTTCTGCTCTTGAAAATTATCTTTCTTCATACTCGAAAGGAGCGCATAGAAATGAAGCTTCTACACAACTCAATAAATTTCGTAATGAGAAACGACGTATTGAGGAAGCGGCAAGGAATAAGAAGGTGACAATTGAGATGCTTACAAACGGTTCTGAAGTGCGCTACTATAACTGTAACTATGGTGCACATGAGAACAATAGCTATTATGGTGGTTTTCAAGAGACTAAATATATTTATGTTCCATCTGGCAAAAAATGGCGTGTCAAAAACTGGGATTGGAAATATGGTGCACCAAGTATGTACTATCCTCTTATAATACTTGATAATAGTTATGTTAAAAATATTAAGGATGCAGTAAACGAGGGATATTGCATACCTGGTGGACATTCTTTCAAGATTAATACACCATTAGAGTTTACTTATAGGAGTTACTATAACTATTCTCTTAATATATACTTCCACGAAGAGGATTATTAAGCGATATGGTTGTTTAGCTTAAAATGGTAAGGACATTTAATTGCAATAATTCCAAGTTTTTAAAAGATGAAGTAGGCTCTGGTGGCAGGCGGAGTCTGCTTCATTTTTTTGAATATGTCATGTTACGAGAAAGTAAACTATTGAATGATTTTGACCGGAAATAACCTTGACCGCTATGACCGGTTCTTATTTTCTCTTCTAACATAACTTCCCCTGATTATGCAAGTTTTGCAGGGATTATCTGCAATTTCGTAGGATATTCGCTGCTTTTTCCTTGTCGCTATCGAAGGTGAATATGCGATAGATATCTGTTGCATTCTGCAAATCTACTATGCGGGGAGCCATCATGCTGAGGACTTTTATCTTGCTGTCGTCAAAAGAGAAAATCTTCATGATGCGAACGACCTGGGCACAGGAATAATAGCATCCGAGACTTGCTACTTCTATCAAGTCGAACTTGTGGTCATCAAAGCTTGCCTTCTTCACCTTATTATATAGTTTGGAGAAGGATGCATCATCGAGACAATAATCATAGTTCATTCCGCCGTTAGGATAATAACCTCCGTCGTATGGGGGAAGTGATGGCTGCTGAGGCTGCTGGGGCTGCTGACCATTCGGCTGCTGGCTGTTGGATTCTATGATTCTCGTGTTGTATTCTACCACTTTTCCAGATCTGTCGAAGAATACCGTGATGTACTTGGAGTCTCCAAACAGATTGGTGTTTTTGGCGTATTCCCATTTGTCTCCATAGATATTGAAACTGGTGAGTTTCGGTTCTCCCAAGATGGCAATCACTTCTTGTTTGGTCATTCCGCGCTCTACGTTTCTCTTTCCTTTAGCCGATGCTGACATACATACGGCAAACATCAATATTGTTGTGGCAATCAGTGCCATCAGTTCATTTCTTTTCATAATCGTTACTGTTTTTGAGGGTTCCTAATCATTTACTGAAACATTCTTGTTGTTTTGTTTCGCTTGCAAAAGTATGCTTTTCTTGTGAGATGGTGTGGAATAAATCCCTAAACTTGAAAGGAAAATCCCTATCGTGTGGGATTCATACATTTGGGAGTTGCTAAATCCTTCAGGGATGCCATGTTCCTTCTGAATTTGCGGGTTTCAACAAAATTCTTATTATATTGTTATTGAAGCTTCTGCCTTAACGTTCTGGATAATAGCTATAAATCAAGTAACCATTTCCATACAGGTATCACTTCTATTTTCTTGTCTTTTACAACAATCTCTTCTTCCAACTCGTAAGTTAGGATTATGAGACGCTTGCAATCCAAAACCTTGGAAAGTTTGATAAGAGATGTAGATTCTCTTTCCCAAGTTTCTGTAGATTTTTTGGGATTGTAGCTTACTTGTATAGCCATTGCTGCATCAGGTATATAAAAATCTACTTCTATATTTTTATTATAGAAGAAAACTTGTTCGTCTAACCCATATCTTCGTAATAGTTCCATTGCAACCATATTCTCTAATAAAGATGTGTCTATATCCATGGCAAGAATACTGATAATACCATTGTCTACAAAATAGTATTTAGGGTTGGTCTCACGTTGTGTGAGATTGTCTGCGATATTCTTGATAGGATAAATTAAGAAAGCATCTTTAGAATATTCAATATAATTGATGAGAGTTGGTTTGCTGAGTTTAGCACCAGTAGATGCTATTATATTCGCGAGTCGTGTGAAAGAAATTGGTTGCTTCACGCTCTCTGCTAATTTTCGGAAAAGTATGCGAAGTGAGAACTGGTTCTCTATTTTGTTGCGAGAGGCTATGTCGCCGAGGTAAATCTTTTGATATACACTATTGATATAATCTCTTTTTGATGCCAGTTTTGCACCTTCTGGAAAACCTCCAAAATGGAAATAGCTTTCAAAATATCTTTGTACTTTTGCTCTTCCTGAAGTGGTTGCGATGGTATCTGTGTCATAAGAAATCTCGTTGGCATTCAGAAATTCAGAGAAACTATATGGCATAATGTGTTTAGTGATATAGCGACCTCCTAAGGTTGTTGCCACATCACTGCCAAGCATTTTAGCGTTGCTGCCTGTTATATAGACTCTGTACTTGTTGTCAGCTAAACGTCGTGCAAATTTATCCCAACCATCTATGTTTTGTATTTCATCAAGAAATAGAATTGGACGTTTGTCTGACATCATACCATGAACCTCAAGGATGAGGTTTAGTTCTTGCGCAGTCATGCCCATCAATCGCTCATCCTCAAAATTGAGATAGAGCATAGAGTTCCAACTGATGCCTTGTTTCAGATATTGTTGAATTTGCTGATAAAGCAAGAATGATTTGCCGGCTCGTCTTACGCCTATCAAGACATAGTTGGCAAACTCTTCCATTTGGATGTCTCTTGGGACAATATGCTGTAATTCTATCTCTTTTCTATTTTCCAAGAGTATTTCTCTGATAACTTCTTTTTGTATCATAATCTCTTATTGTTTAATTGATTTTGCAAAAATACGATTATTTTGTTAAATCGACAAAACAAAATGGTGTTTTTTACATAAAAAGATGGAAGTAGTAAAAATAGGAGCTAAATATACCTAATTCAAGTTTCGTAAGTTCAGAAGTTAAAGGAGTTAAAGGAGTTATCGCTCCCTACGGTCGCTGAGGAGTTAAGACAACAGTCTTTTTGGCGTAGTTATTAAGCTGCAAGACATACGTCTTAACT
>ERZ869979.314-NODE-314-length-14665-cov-42.858582_pt1 | contig 14665 bp, 15 predicted proteins | sample MGYA00521269_ERZ869979 | MGnify/ENA primary metagenome ERZ869979 (study PRJEB32232, sample SAMN07284974) | human gut metagenome | biome: human-associated habitat; material: feces | host: Homo sapiens | place: Tanzania | collected 2014-04-05 ... | reverse complement strand
GTTTCATAATAGTTTACCTCCTAAAAAAACACATCTACTAAAAAGGGCTAGAAATGAATGAATATTCATTTCTAGCCGCACGATTTCCACCATATGTCAACAGTTTAACGAAAAAAATAAAAAGACCTCCTCGATTTCAAATCGAAGAGGTTTTTAAGCGTTTAGTTGCTTAACTTAATACCATTGGTTCACCACCCCTGATATTTTCCAGACATATTATAGTCTTAATCCTTTTATATCCTTCACACGTGATAATATCGTATTACAGCTACAGCTTAATACACCAGGAAGTGTATCTATCACACCATGCAGAAAATGTTCCATCTCTTCATTAGAAGATGCTACTGCATGTACATGTAGTTTGTCTCTACCAGTCACTCTATAGATCTGAGTGACTATATTATTTTTATCTAATATATCTGTGACTTCTTTAAAAGAGTCTGGTTTTGTTTCGATTTCAAAATAACAGGATACAGCACCACTAATCTTCTGTGGATTAATAATCGTAGTATATTCTTCAATAATCCCTTTATTTTCTAAAGCCTGTATACGTGCTTTTACAGCTACTCTAGAAATACCAATATTATCTCCTATATCAGAATAGGACATACGCGCATTCTTAACTAATAACTGTATAATCTTCTGATCTAACTCATCTAATCCATTTAAATACATACATATCACTCCTGTCTTATTCATCTTATCATTACAATAAGCAAATCACAAGTTGATATAAGTAAACTATTATACTATAATGGTTACGTTACGTAAGTATGAACTTACGGAAAGGAGGTACACAATGAATAAAGATCTTACAAAAGGACCTGTTGTGAAATCAATGCTGTTGTTTGCAATACCTATGATACTAGGAGATCTACTCCAACAATGTTACAACATTGCAGATACTTTAATAGTAGGGCAGTTCTTAGGAAAAACAGCTTTAGCTGCAGTCGGTTCTTCTTTTACTCTAATGACCTTTATTACATCTATTATATTAGGCTTATGTATGGGTAGTGGCGCACTCTTTTCTATTAGATTTGGACAAAGAGATGAAAAAGGATTAAAACAGGACTTGTGTGCTTCCTTCTTCTTTATCGCCTTCATATCCCTGTTACTTAATATCATTGCCTATATATGTCTAGATGCACTTAAACTCTTCTTAAGAGTACCTCATGAGGTATGGGGTGATATGAGATGTTATCTCTTATATATCTTTATGGGTATCATCGCGATATTCTTATATAACTTCTTTGCGGCATATTTAAGATCTATCGGTAATTCAGTCATTCCGCTGATCTTTCTTGCCATCTCTTCTATCTTGAATATTATTCTAGATCTCTATTTTGTACTAGTACTCAAGATGGGAGTAGGGGGTGCAGCACTTGCCACAGTACTTTCTCAATATATATCAGGTATAGGCATTATGCTTTATACACTCCTTAAATATAAAGAAGTATCAGTTATCTTTAAACTAAGTTATCTCAAAAAAGAAAGAATTAATCAGATCATCTCTTTCTCACTTCTTACCTGTATGCAGCAATCAGTCATGAATCTAGGCATATTAATGGTACAAGGGTTAGTCAATAGCTTTGGTACAGTTGTAATGGCTGCATTTGCAGCTGCAGTTAAAATAGATGCATTTGCCTATATGCCAGTACAGGACTTTGGAAATGCTTTTTCTACATTCATTGCCCAAAACTATGGAGCCAAAGAAAAAGAAAGAATACAAAAAGGACTCAAAGAAGCTGTTCGTATTTCTTCAATATTCTGTATAGTCATCTCTATTCTAGTTTATATATTTGCGAGACCTTTAATGATGATTTTTGTAGATGCAAAAGAAACAAGCATTATTTTAGAAGGTGTACGCTACTTACGTATTGAAGGAGCTTTCTATATTGGTATAGGTTGTTTATTCTTGTTATATGGTTTATATCGTGCCTTAGGAAGACCAGGTATGAGTGTTGTCCTTACAGTATTCTCACTAGGTACTAGAGTTGCTTTAGCTTATATTTTATCTTCTATACCAACACTAGGAGTAACTGGTATATGGTGGTCAGTTCCAATAGGCTGGGCACTTGCAGATCTAGTAGGATTAGTATACTACAAAATGAATAAACACAATCTATTAAGTTTTGGGCGAAAATTATGATGAAAGGCAAACGTTTTGTATTAAATGTAATGTTAAACCGCAAACTCTACCCATAATAAAATCTAATAAAACCGCAAAATAAATTAATAAACAGGTGGAAAATGTGCCTTTTGTGACGGCATAATCTTCCACCTGTTTTTATGATCTGATTGTAGTATGATAATTATGTAAAATATTTAGAAAGGAAAAAGAAAAGAAACAGCCCGCTAAAGTATCCTACCCCTCTAACACTGTTCCTTTTCAATCGTCAGTTGATACTGATGATACAAGAAACATGATACAAGATTTTTCACTAAACATCAAGTCAGCCTTTAATTCTTTTGATTCTTTTGATTTCAAATTCTTTGATGAACCTGATTTTGATACTGTTGAAAGAATTGAAACTTATTGTCTCAATAATATCAATGCTTCTACACAGCACACTCATAATAATTCTACTTGTAAATCTTCTCAGCTGGTATATTTTAAAAATTATTCCAGACATTATGTATCTTATCATGATAGTGTCCAAGATAATATGATTACAGTTCCTGTTCTATACTGTAAAAATGACAAGCACTATCATGCCGTTCTTCCAAACTCTATTATTGTTCCTTATTCATCTTTTTCTATTTTCTTCATTTTAAAGGTACTCGCATTAAAATCATGTTCAGCTTTTACTGTTGAAGAAATAACAGAACGATTTTGTATATCGACTTCTACTCTCTATAGATGGATTTCTAAGTATAATGCGTATTTGAGAATATTCAATACCTTGAAAAACAGATATCATATGCATTTCTTTGTGCATCTTATTTATGATTTCAGTAATGTTATTCATGATATCTTTGACTTCAATCTTCATACACTTTTTCAATATGACCGCATTTTATCCAATCATGATACCTGATTGAATTTCTTCAGTTTCATTTAAATAAGTTGGCAATGTCTTTCGTATTTTTGATGTTCTATACTCAATCATGAGGAGGAAGATATATGAACATACAAAATACAGACAGTTATGAGTATAGAAAACTTATCGGCCAGATAAAATTTTCATTTATAGCACCTGTTGTATCACGAACTTTTATAGATGATTCAATAAGTGCCTACTTTAAACGCGTCTCTGAAACTGAAATTGACTGGCCAGATGGCACAAAAAGAAGGTTTTCTGATCAGACGATGAAATGGTGGCTCCATGTATACAGAAAATATGGCTTTGAAGGTCTGATGCCTAAAGACCGTCTGGATCTTGGCAGAGTAAGAAAACTTGATGATGACCATAAAAGATATATTGCCGATCTTATTGGTCAATATCCCAAGATTACAGGGGTCATGATCTATGAAAAAATGATTGAGGATGGTGTCTTAAATGCAGGTGACTGTTCCGTTGATACTATACAGCGCTATATCAGAAACAGCGGCTTACGAAACGGACAGGGTGAGACTTTAGTCAAGGAAAGAAGAACCTGGGAATTCGCTCATTCATGTGATGGCTATGAAGCTGATACCTGTCATACATTTTATATTTACGATGAAGATAGCACATACAGGAAAACGTATCTGATTGCTATCATCGACAATCATTCAAGAATGATTGTTGGTGCAGAGTTCTTTTTCAATGACAATGCCGTCAATTTCCAAAAGGTATGGCATGATGCTGTCTTAAGATACGGTAGAAGTAAAGTAATCATCTTAGATAATGGCAGCAGCTACAAAAATAAAAGCACCAAGGAAATAGAGGCAAAACTCGGGACTAAAATCATTTATAATCCCCCATACCAGCCTGTCGGAAAAGCTTTGATTGAAAGGTTCTTTCATACAATGAAGATGCGCTTTATGGATGTACATAAGGGATGCGACTATCATTCGCTTTCTCAATTAAATGATGATCTTAATAAATGGATAAATGAGTATAACAGAACGATCCACTCATCATTAAAAGACGATGAAAATGACAATCATACACCTCTAGAACGCTATATGTATGATATGAAAGATGTTGAAGTATCAAAACTATCAAATAAATCACCTATTGAATACGCTTCGTGGCTTGATGATGTGTTTCTTCATGAAACCACAAGAAAGGTCAATGGTGATTCAACGGTCCTTATTGAAAATCAGCTTTTTGATGTTCCTTCTGTCTATATAGGAATAAGAGTTATTATCCGCTATAATCCAAGAACTTTTGAAGGAACATATCTTTATGATGTTTCTCAAAAGAAAAAGGTCCCTTTAAAAAGAACGGATCGAGTTGAAAACGGAAAAACAAGAAGAGAGGAGATCATTTACTGATGGAAATGACAACGTATTATGGAATGGATAAAAATCCATTTATCAAGGATGCGGCTGTATCAACACTGTTTACATCCAATGACTTTAAACAGATGACAAACAGACTGGAATTTATTATCAGATCCAGAGGAATCGGTGTCTTCTTGAGCAGTCCAGGAATGGGAAAGACAACATGTCTTAGAAAAACATTGGCAGCACTCAATCCAAATCGTTATGTCGTCATCTATATATGCATGACAACTATTACAGCCATTGATTTTTACCGAATGCTTAATGATGCACTCGGTCTTGAAGAAACAACTAAAAAATCGCAGATGTTCAAACAGATACAGAATGAACTCAAAAGACTGACATCAGAAAACAAGATGGAGGTCATCATAGCGATAGATGAAGCCCAGTTCTTGAGGAAAGAGGTATTGAGAGAATTTATTATGCTTATGAACTTTGACTATGACTCAAAAGATTACTGTACGCTTATATTTGTTGGACAAAATGAATTCCTGAGAACACTGCGTCTTAAAGCACTTGAACCGCTCAGACAGCGTATCAATATGAATTATACCTTTACTGGCTTTAATGAGGAAGAGGTCAGGGATTACGTGGTATCAAGACTGAAATCAGTCAACTGCAGAAGTGATCTGTTCAAGGATGAATGTTACCATACGCTGTATTCTATGATGAATACATCAGTAAGAATACTTAATCAGCTTATAAATAAAAGTCTGATACTTGGCATGCATTACAACAAGGAAACAATCGACAGTGAACTGGTGATGCAGGCAAGCAAGGAACTGATGCTGGGATAGGATTATGAATTACATATATAAAGATAAAAACGCAAAGAAATGTATTGGAGAAATAAGCAGCCTGACTATTACGCCATTCTTTGCCTTTGAAATCACAGCAGATAAACAGACAATAAGCTGTTATCTTGATCATTTATTGTCAGAATGGCACATATGTATAGTTAATTATGAAATAGACGTTGAACTTGCACATCCAACAGATATATTCTGGAATACAAATGCAATCTTTGAAAAAATAGATGATGAAGAGTTAAGTATACAGATTGCCTATGCCGTAAATACAGTCTATAAAGAAAGAAATTACAGTGAAGATGTACTCTAGTGGTACATCTTTTCTTTATCTATGATTTATTGATTGAAATAATCTGCGGTCGCTATAAAAATACATTATTATATAGGGTAATATAATTTGCAGTTATCAGATGGGTAGAGTTTGCGGTTTAACATCTTACACTTCAAAAGCAAGTTTCTGGTATAAAGATGTAATACCAGTCTATAAGAGTAATGCTGGTAAAGAATATCATTTCAGTGGAAAGAGAATTCATCGCGGACAATACAGAATGGCTGATGGAGAAACTCTGAATGCAGATGTAAATGGTGCATTAAATATTATGTCTAAAAGTAACGTTGTGGATATGACAATTCTGTACAATAGAGGCAAAGTGGACACGCCTAGAAGAATAAGAATTGACTCGTAATAGATTGGTATTCAATAGGGTAAACTTCCAGATAAGTTCAAATAGATTCATAAAGTAAAAGAATTAAAAAGCGCTTTTTTGATTATAGTCCAAAAAAAAATACTCAACGAGTATCTTTTCATTTGCTATGTTTTCCAATAATAAATACAGCAGCTCCAATAATTATGATTAAAGAGCCACATATTGTCAATAAATAGGAAACAACCATATATTTCTCCTTAAAAGCACAATATCCTTATAAGAATAGTAACACTAATTAGTTCAAAAGTGTAGTATTTTTATTGAAAACAAAAGAAAAAATGCGATTTTAGTCGCATTTTCCCTATCTATCTTCAATATTCTTATAGTCTTTAAGTTCTCCCACGAATTTAGTGGCAGGTCTGACAATACGTCCACTATAGAGTTTAGATTCAATATTATGAGCCACCCATCCTACTGTTCTACCAATTACAAAGAGTAATGTATAAAGATCTTCAGGGATACCAAGCATATCATAAACAAGACCACTATAGAAATCGACATTTGTACAAACATGAATTCCTTTTCTCTTATAGATTTCTTCAATCGCAATAGCTGAAAATTTTCTATAGAATTCATATTCATCGTGTCTGAATTTTTCATAAGATAATTCTTCACATTGTTTTGCGAGAATTTCACTACGTGGATCACTTAATGTATATACAGCATGTCCTATACCATAAATGAGTCCTGTATGGTCATTGAAATCTCCATCTAAGATATCTTGGACAATCTGCCTAATACGAAGATCAGATGCATGTATACCAATTTCATTGATTACAAGCTCCATCTGCTTCTTAACAGCTAAATTCGCACCACCATGCTTTGGACCCTTTAAAGAACCAATAGCGCCAGAAATAGCTGAATAGATATCTGTACCAGTAGATGATATAACAACATTTGTGAATGTAGAATTGTTACCTCCACCATGGTCTGCATGTAGAATAAGTGCCGTATTGAGTACTTCTGCTTCTTTATTAGAGAAAGTACCATCTCTTCTTAATAAATAAAGAATCTGTTCTGCAATAGAATAATCATAATTCTGATGATGAATAATCATAGATCCCTTATCAAAGTGATGCACCTTTGATTGATATGTATAGCTGACAATAACAGGAATCTTCGCAATAAGGTCAATTCCCTTATATAATGTTTCTAATACACCTACATTATCTGGATCATCATCATAGCTATAAAGCATGAGTACTTCTCTTTGTAGTTTGTTCATCAGATTCTTCTCTGGATAGCCTAAAATATTCAATTCTAGGTATCTTTCAGGTAAGGTATAGTGTTCACTGATCATCTTCTTAAAGCTCTCTAATTCCTCTCTATTTGGTAAATATCCAAATAGAATTAAGAAGCAAACTTCTTCATATAAGAAACGACGACCTTTTCCATTCTCGACAATATCCTTTACATTGATACCACGATAATACAATGTACCATAGTCATCGACCTTTTCTCCATCAACCTTCTTATACCCCACTACATCAGATATATTTGTTAAACCAACTAATACACCAGTACCATCTTCATTACGTAAGCCTTTCTTTACAGAATACTTCTTATAAAGTTCACTAGGAATAGCTGTTTCATCTAATGATTTCTTAAAACAATCCTTAATATTCTGATCCATATCACCAACTCCTTTTTGAAGGTTGAATCTATTCTATCACATTATCAATAGATTGTATACAAGTATTCTTATGAATATTAGAACTTTATTTAGTTGTTTTATAATTATCTGTACTACTATTTGTCTTATATATAAAAAAAGAAGGATTACTCCTTCTTCTAATCAATCCATCCAAAATGACGGCATGCATATTCTATACCATCATCTGTAGAATCTTTAGTGACGAAATCTGCTTTCTTTTTAAGGTCTTCTACACCATTGCCCATCGCAATAGATGTCCATTCCTTTTTAAACATGACAAGATCATTCTCACCATCTCCAAAGACAACAACATCCTTAATATCAGCCTTTAAGTATTCCATCATTTTGATAATGCCTTTTTCTTTCGCATCGTGCTGGTATGTTAAATAAGGTGGTACAAAGCGGATATGACCTACTGTATCTCTTAATGTAAGTTCTTGTTCCTTATCTTCAGGAATCGCAATATAAATCTTATAAATATCCTTTAAATCATCATAGTTTAATGATTTATCAAGAATATAACGAGTTGGTTCTTGTCTTTCTCCTACTTGTTCAATAAAACGTTCATCCTTCATCACTACATCAATACTGTCATTAACTGCAACTAATATACCAAAGCCTTTTTCATCTGCTTCATGAATAAGTGCTAAAGCCTTTTCTCTATCTAATGGACTATTCGTAACAAGTTCATCATTATAAATAAGTGCCGCTCCACCATTAGATACTAGATTATGAATACCTAGCATTTTAGCTGTATCTTTCGTCTTATAATAAGCACGTCCTGTCGCAATAGCGACAAAATGTCCTTTGTCCTGTAATTTCTTGATTGTTTCTAGGGCACTTGGTACAGGAATACCTGTTTTAATATCAGTCAAAGTGCCATCAATATCAAAGAAAAAATATTTTTTATCCATGCTTCTCCCTCTTCCAATGTATATATTCTGTAATGTTATCTAATGCTTTTGTGATCAGTGTTACAAGATAGTAAGCCACTACACATTCAAAAGCCACTACTATAATAACACGGAAGTCAGTGATAGGATACATATAAAAATATGTTGGAATTGCATAGAGACATCCAATAGTAAGAAGGATATTTAAACCAATATTAAATTTTCTTAAGAAATTAAGCGGTTTAGATACCTTAAACAATACAATAAAGCTGACAAATATAGTCACTAAGAAACAATATGTAGAAAAATACTTTGCATCTAGGAAGAAAATCCATCTAAGTAAGAAATTAAATAATACAAGTACGACAACACTCAGTGCACATGGGAGTGCTGTATGAATAACATGAGTGAGGAATCCTTTAGAATTCATTGTAGTATCATGTTCTAGAGTGATAATAAATGATGGTAAACCAATCGCCATACCACTTATTAAAGATAACTGGAATGGAGTAAATGGATATGTCATACAGAAGAAGCCAAAGATCAAGCTTAATATTGTAGAGTAGATCGTCTTAGTAAGATATAAAGAGCTGACCTTTTCAATGTTTGCGATAATGACACGTCCTTCATTAACGATTTCCTTCATTGAACTAAAGTTAGAATCTAATAAGACAATATGAGCGGCCTGTTTAGCTGCATCAGCCCCATTCGCCATCGCAATACCACAATCTGCATCCTTAATCGCAAGTACATCATTAACACCATCACCTACCATACCAACAACATGACCATTCTCCTGAAAGGCTTTAATAATCAATTGTTTCTGTTCTGGTTTAACACGTCCAAAGACACAAGTATCTCCTACTACCTGCTTCATTTCTTCTACAGTATCTGGAAGAGTAGATGCATCCATATAATTATTTGCGTTATCAAGTCCTGCAAGAGTACATACACGAGAAACTGTAAGAGGGTTATCACCTGAAAGGACCTTGATAGAAACGCCCTGAGACTTGAAATAATCAAATGTATCATGAGCATCTTCTTTAATAATATCGCTAATAGTAATTAAACAAACAGGTGTTAGAGAATGATATTGACCTTCTTCAATATAATCTGCTTCACCAAGCAATAATACACGTAAACCAAATTCAGAATAACCACTGACCTGATCTAATATTTCTTTATTATCTGTTAAGAACTCCGGTGCACCTAAGACAAAAGAACGATTATCATCAAAGGTAATAGCACGATATTTACGTTCTGAAGAGAATGGTACTTCATCTTTCTTATGATATTTATCATTTTTAGTAAAGTAATTCATTAAAGCTTTTTGGGTAGGATTAATATCATCTACTAAGAATACAAATGAACCCATAATATCATTAATCATTTCACGAGTATAGTTTTCACTAATTGGTACAATATGTTTAACTTTAAGTTCACCTGTTGTGATAGTACCTGTTTTATCTAAACATAAAACATCTACTCTGCTTAATGCTTCAATAGATTCCATCTGCTGAACAAGTGCTTTCTTCTTCGCAAGACGTCCCACACCTAATACAAATGATAAAGAAGTTAATAAGACAAGTCCTTCAGGGATCATTCCAATAACCCCACCTACAGTCTTAACGAGTGCTGTATTAAAATCATTAGGCATGGCCTTATATTGCGCTCTAAAGAGCAATAAACCAACAGGAACTATAATAACACTCATGACCTTGATAATCTTCTCAATAGAATCTCTCATCTCACTAGATGCAAGATTCTTATGTTTAGCTTGGTTTACTAGTTTTGTAGAATAGTTCGCATTTCCTACACGGATTACCTTCGCATAGCCACTTCCAGCTACCACAAAAGTACCTGCATAAATTTCATCATCTTCTTTTTTATGTACTGGTACAGATTCACCAGTTAAAAGAGATTCATTGATTTCTAATGCATGATTTTCTACAACTTTACAGTCAGTTCCAATCTGATTACCGGCTGTTAAGAAGATAATATCATCCATAACTAACTCTTCTACAGGAACATCAACTAAAGTACCATCACGTAATGTTTTTACCTTCTCTACTGTGACAACACTTAGTTTATCAATTGTTTTCTTAACCTTGAATTCCTGAATAATACCTAAAATCGTATTAGCAACCATAACACCAATAAATGTTAAGTTCTGAAACTGTCCAGATATAATAATCAGAACAGCTAAAAATATATTTAAAAAGTTAAAATATGTAAGAGTATGCTGTCTTACAATTTCCTTTTTGGTTTTAGAAATAGACTGACCTGTATAGTTTACCTGTCCTTGTTGTATTCTTTCTTCTACCTCTTGTAGCGAAAGGCCTTTTAATTCATTCATATCCACCACTCCTCATCTATTGCACTATCTTAACAAAGAAAAGTGTATTATTTGTGTACTTTCATCTTAAATTTTTCTTAAATGATAGATATAATTAACTTATCTTCCAATGAAAGGGGTTATATTTATTATGAAACATTTATACATGCTTCGCCATGGACAAACTCTCTTTAATGTACGAAGAAGAATACAGGGTTCATGTGATTCTCCTCTAACAGAATTAGGTAAGAAGCAGGCAGTGGCTGCAAGAGAATTACTTAAAGGTATTCCTTTTGATCATTATTATTCTAGTACAGCTGAAAGAGCGTCTGATACATTAGAAATAGTAACAGATGGTAAAGTACCTTATACAAGACTAAAAGGACTTAAGGAAAGAGGTTTTGGTTTATTTGAAGGAGAAAGTGAAGATTTAAATCCTCATTTTGATGATTTTGATTATGATGATTTATTTCCTCATTATGGAGGAGAAACAACTGAAGAAGTAAGAAACAGATTAGTTAATACTTTAACAGAAATAATGAATAAAGAAGATCATGAAGTTGTTCTTGCAGTGAGTCACGCAGGTGCTTCTATGTGTTTCTTTAGTGCTTTTAATGATCCTGAGATTATTTTTAGTTCTGGAGGATTTACTAATTGTTGTATTTTACATTATACTTACGAGAATAATGAGTTTAAATTTGTAGAAATATTAAGACCGGAGGTAAAGTAGTATATATGAAAGAAAAAGTATTATTTTTTGATATAGATGGCACGCTTGTAGATAACGCATATGGTGTACCAGATGTGCCTGAGGGTGTAAAAAGAGAACTTAAAAGAATACAGAATGATGGACATAAGTTATTTATATGCAGTGGTCGTCCTAAAGCCATGATTAACCAGCAGTTTCTTGATTTAGGATTTGATGGTTATGTTTTATATAATGGTGGTTATATAGAAATAGATGATGAATCTATTTTTGAAGAAAGAATGGATACAGACCTTGCAATAAAGACAGTTGATATGTTAGAAGAATTAAATTGCGATTATATGATAGAGACAGCTCATCATATTTATATAGATAAGCATTATAAAGAACTGTATGCGTTCTTTAAGAAGTTTGGAATGGAAGATATGTTCTCTATGGATTTTGATCGTGATGATGTCTTAAAACGCGCTATAAAGATAGAAGCCAATGTCACTAATAAAGATAAACAAAAGGTGAGTGATTATTTAGATGGTAAGTTTGGTACTACTATCAGTTTTGATCAGCATGGTAGTGAAAATTCATTTGAATTCTTTTCACCAACCATGAGTAAAGCCATTGGTATTAAAAAAGTTATTGAACATTATGGTTTAGATATTAAAGATACCTATGCATTTGGTGATGGACTCAATGATATAGAAATGATTCAGTTATGTCAGGTCGGTGTCGCTATGGGTAATGCAGTAGATGAATTAAAAGCTCAAGCTGATATTATCTGTAAACCTATTGATAAAAATGGTTTAGAAGATATTCTTAAAGCATTATTCCCACAATAAACATCTTTTCTTTACATCGATATGATATACTCTTTTTGAGGTGATTGTCATGAAGAAAGACAACGACAAATTCGCATATTATTTACCAATCGGAATAAGTCTAGGTGTTGTATTTGGTATTTGTTTTGACAATATAGGTATAGGAATCTGTTTAGGTGTTGGCGTAGCCGGTATCCTCTCGTTGTTTCCTCTAAAAAAATAATCCTCCTTGCGGAGGATTTTTTCATTATTCGATTGTAATCACACGATGATCAAGGCGAGGTGCTGCTTCAGGAGCTTTACCATCCACAAATCCTATAATCACATTTCCAATGCCTTCATAACCTTCTTCAATACCCCATTCTTTAAGAAGTCTTTGACCTTCTTCACCTTCAAAAACTTCTTTAGCACGATGAATCCAGCAAGAGCCAAGTCCTAAGCCATGTGCTTCATTGAGCATATTACCAATCGCAAGAGATCCATCATATAAATATGTAGGATATTCTTTCTTTGATAACACTACAATAACTACTGGTGCACCATAGAAAGGATCATTATCCGAGCCCATAACATCCGCATTTAATTTAGATAAGTGATCTCTCATTTCTTTATTCTTTACAACAACAAACTTAACGCCTTGTCTTCCTCTTCCTGTAGGAGCATATAAACCTGCTTCTACAATTCTTTCAAGGTCTTCATCTCTAGGCATTTCTTCTGTATATTTTCTAATACTTCTTCTTGTTTTTAAAACATCTAACATATTAAGCCCCCTTCTTATTAACGTTTTCTACTGTTACTATCATAACAATTGTTCCAATAACACTCAATACTAATCCTAAGAATAATGTTTCATAAACACCCATATTATCTAATAAGATACCACCTAAGAAACTTGCAAGTACACCTGAGACAGTCATACTTGTAGTGACTAATGCCTGTCCCTTAACAGCATCCTTTGCATCAAATAATTTATCTACATAATACACTGATGCAGGAATAAATAACGCATAAGCCAGCATCTGAGTAGCCTGTGCTAAATAGATCATAAACATACTAGTCGCAAAATAAGTAAGAGTATGCTTTATTGTAAAGAAAACAGCTGAAATAACGATTGTATTCTTAATATTAATTTTATTCTTATATTTTTCAAATAAAGCCATTGTAGGTAATTCCAACATTGCAGCTAAGAATACCGCATTACCCATATCTCCAGTATTACCACCTACATTTTCGATAACAGAAATAAAGAAATTATTAATAATAGTATGATCAAAATAAACCAATACAAAACCAGCTAAAAAGATCATGAATTTTAAATGTTTCTTAATAAATGCGCCAGTGTTCTCTTTTTCTACTACTTTTTCTTCAATCACTTCATCTATTTCAGCTTCAGGCATCTTAAATGAACGAATAAGAGGTAAAATACCTAAGAAAATGACAATATAAGCAAGTGGCATTAAAGTAGGACTCACTGCCTTTACAATATTACCTAATACAAGTGATGCAAGTGCATAAGCGACTGATCCAATACCACGTGCGACACCAAACTTAACATCAATCCCCTGCTTCTGGAATGCGAAAGCAAGTGAATTAACTAAAGGCATTGTTGTATAGAGTATTGTAGAAACTGCAATAAATAATGCAGCTGCTAAGAATGTAACCTTACTTGCAAGCATAAGTAGTACTGATAGAATACTACACATACCAAACATAATCATGAGTACTTTCTTCATAGATACATTGGACTTATCTACAAATCCTCCGAGTACTGGTTGTGCGATACTTGTAAGAATATTAGCTATCGCTAGTACAATACCTATTAAAGATGAGCTCATGCCAATTGACCCTAAATACACAGCAGCATAACCCATAACTGTACAGAAGCCTACAAAATAAATCCCCTGCAACATTGAGTATTTAATATTAATACTTTTTGATTGTTCCATTATATAATCTCCCTTACATGTGATAGTAATATTATAACAGAAGAGGAATAATTCTGTAACCTCTTACAAATTATGAAAATAAAAAACTCAGGATTTCTCCTGAGTAACATTCAATGGCGCAGGTTGAGGGATTCGAACCCCCGCAGGACGTTAATCCTCTGTCGGTTTTCAAGACCGATCCCTTCAGCCGGACTTGGGTAAACCTGCATCATTCTAATGGTGGTTCCGGCCGGAATCGAACCAGCGACACGAGGATTTTCAGTCCTCTGCTCTACCGACTGAGCTACGGAACCAAAATGGCGGTCTGGACGGGGCTCGAACCCGCGACCTCCGCCGTGACAGGGCGGCATTCTAAACCAACTGAACTACCA
>ERZ869979.313-NODE-313-length-14704-cov-14.041977_pt1 | contig 14704 bp, 15 predicted proteins | sample MGYA00521269_ERZ869979 | MGnify/ENA primary metagenome ERZ869979 (study PRJEB32232, sample SAMN07284974) | human gut metagenome | biome: human-associated habitat; material: feces | host: Homo sapiens | place: Tanzania | collected 2014-04-05 ... | reverse complement strand
TGGCGATAACAGTCTTCAAAACAGACTGAGCCATCTGCGATTTAAGGTTAAACTTTTCTCGTAAAGTAGAATACAAAGCCTTATTAAGTGAAAACTGCTTTAAGTCATGAGTGCGGAATACATAGTCTGAAACATAATTACAGGCATTACGATAAGCAGACATAGTTTCATCAAGCAAGACCTTATCTGCTTCAGCTGCGATTATTTGAATTTTGGCTGTAATATTCATCTGTTCCATAAATGCACTCCTTTCATAGATATTTCACTATATATATTATATAATATATACGTGATAATCAATCTTTTGAGGTAAACTGTGGATAATAGATACAATCGTCATAAGAGTCGAAAATACAGCCTTAAAGTACATATAGTTCTAGTAACCAAATACCGCAAACAATTACTCAAAGATTATATCGCCGATGATGTTAAACAAAAGATTTTCGATATAGCCAATACTCGTAGCTACGAAATTATTACGATAGAAACTGACAAAGACCATATACATTTCATATTAAGTTACGATACAACAGATAGAGTTTGCGATATTGTCAAAACTATAAAGCAGGAAACAACATACCACTTATAGCAAAAGTACAGTTCAGTCTTATCAAAACAGTATTGGAGGGAAAAAACATTTTGGTCAGATAGTTATTTTGATTGTAGCGTTGGAGAAGTGTCATCAGCAACTATAAAAAAATATATTGAAAGTCAGGGATAATAGATAACGATTTATAAGGCTCCTCCCACCACCTAAAGGCAGTGGGTTTCCGCCTATGACAAACGAAAGGATTTATTTATGAAAACATTTTATGTGGCAAGTTATGGTAAAGGTAACGATAAAGGAATCTATATCGTTTCTTTTAATGAAGAAACATTGGAATTAAAGAAAATACAACAGATATTAACTCAGGATTTTCCATCATATCTGATTGCGAAGAATAAAGAACTTTATGTATCTTATAAGAATGCGAGATCTAATAATGAAGGTGGAGGATTAGGAAGTTTTAGTATTCATAAGGATGAATTAATCCTTAACAATAACTATTCTTCTTCTGGTAGAAGTTATACACATTTATGTATCTCTGATGATAATAAGTATATCTTTGCAGCTAATTATCATGTTGGTGCAACAGCTGCTTATAAGCTAGAAAATTATCGTATTGATCATAAGATTGGGGCTGTGAGACATACTGGTATGGGTCCTGATTTATTAAAGAGACAGACCGCACCTCATGTACATAATGTTGGTTTCACACCTGACAGACGTTTCTTATATGCTGTAGATTTAGGTGCTGATAAGATTGTGATGTACAATTATAAAGATGGTGTACTAAAAGAGAATACAGATTATACAGTGAATGTTGTACCTGGTTCTGGTCCTAGACATTTGATTTTCTCACAGGATGGACGTTATGGTTATCTCATTAATGAAATTGCGAATAAGATCATGGTCTTTAAGTATAATGAAGGTCGTATGAGTTTGATTCAGGCTATTCATTGTGTTCCACGTCATTTTAAGGGATTTAATGCAGCTGCCGCAATTCATCTTACAAAGAGTGGAGAACATCTACTAATTTCTAATAGAGGGCATGATTCTATTGCGTTATATAGAGTCAATAAAGAGAATGGTAAGATTTCTTTACTTTATATGGTACATACTGGTAAAGAACCAAGAGACTTCAATATCATTGATGATAAGTATGTTATTGTAGGGGCACAGGAAGATAATAAGCTTCAGGTACTTACTTTTGATGAAGAGAATGAAAAACTATTGATGACAGATTCTGAATTAGAGATTCCTGCACCTGTATGCGTATGTGTTGAAGATTGAGCTTAGCTCAATCTTTTTTTTACTAAAAAAGTATATCCGAGGATATACTTATTCTTTATTAAGCTTATTCAAAATCAAGATTCCAAATAGGATAATGAGGAAGATAATCAAAAACTCTACTCCTTTGTCATGGTAACTTATCAACCCTGTCACAAGACCAGCTAATGGTAATCCTACATAGAGAGCGACAAAAAATGATACAATCACTTCTCCTATTATAATAAGTGCTTTCTTCATAGTTTCTCCTTTCGTCTAGAGTATTCTTTAATTTAACTATATATAAATCGTCAAAAAAAACAATATAACATACATAATTGAGTAAATATTAAGTAATTGAAAGATTCTCTGAGTATAAATATATAGGAGGTCAGATATGGAAGAACTAATGAGAAATTTATATTTATTCTTAACTGAAGCAGAAAGAGGTGATGTATTAAGAATACATGTAAATGAGACAAATGAATGTTATGAATTTAGTTATGATGAAGTGATGGACATTGTGTTCCATAATAGAGTTCCAGAAAGGTTTAAAAAAGAAGTAGGTCCTAGTAATTAGGATCTACTTCTTTACTTTTAGAGTAATGATGACTTCGTCATCTGTTTCATCAATGTTTTCTTCTACATCAGTTCCTGCATCAGTGACCATCTTCACTGCCTGATTGATTGTATTAAGTGCGATTTTAACACTTCTAGAGAATTTACGTACACGTGGTTTTTCTTTTTTAGGTGTTAATAGTTTCGCAATTCTTTTTTCTGTTTCATCGACAGTTAAGTTATGTTCAAGAATCTCCTTCAACATATTATTCTGTTGTGCTGTATCTTCTAGTTTTAATAGAGCACGGGCATGTCTTTCAGAGATTTCTTTTTTCTTAACTGATTCCTGTACTGTCATAGGAAGCTTTAAGAGTCTAAGCTTATTCGCTACTGTAGACTGCTTCTTACCTACTTTTTCAGCAAGCTGGGCTTGTGTTAAACCTTGCGTATCTAAAATCTGCTGATAAGCTAAAGCTTCTTCTATCGCAGAAAGGTTTTCTCGTTGAATATTTTCTACTAATGCGGCATTGGCTGTCTGATTATCGTCGAGTTCCTGAATGATACATGGCACTTCTGTAATACCTGCTAGTTTACAAGCACGGTATCTTCTTTCCCCTACTACAATCTGATATTTACCTTCATATTCTCTGACTACGATAGGCTGTAAAAGACCATTCTGCATAATAGATTCAGCGAGTTCCTGGATCTTCTCATCTTCAAAATGAGTACGTGGCTGTTCCTTGTTGGCGACAATATCATTAATGTCTAAGAAACAATAAGCATCCTTAATAACGTTCTTTTTCTTTCTATAAAGGCTTTTTCTTAATTTGTCCATAGTTTCTTGGGTACTTTGCAGGTGTTGATTTCACTTTCTTGATCACGATGTTATGACGATGATCATTTTGATCACTTAAAGTAAAAGTAAAATCATCCATCACTTCTCCTCCAAGTACCTTTATGCCTCCCTTCGCATCTTTTAATTCTTCAGGGGCTTTGAGTCCTTTTAATGAAAGGAAGTAACCATCTTTCTTCACTAATGGGAGACAAAGTTCATCTAAGATATTTAATCTTGCGACAGCACGTGCCATGACAATATCAAATGATTCACGATGATCTTTACAGAAATCTTCAGCACGTGATGCAACCGCTTGAATATGATCTAATTCTAATTCTTTAAATAAATGATTAAGGAATGTGATTCTCTTATTCAAAGAATCTACAATAGTGATATTTAATTCTGGATAAACGATTTTAAGTGGAACTGAAGGGAATCCAGCACCTGCACCTACATCACAGATTGTTTGATTAGAGAATGGGAAATCAAACGCAATTGTAAGAGAATCATAGAAGTGTTTTAAATAAACACCATCTCTATCCGTAATAGCGGTTAAATTCATCTTCTCATTCCATTCTACTAGTATTTCATAATACTTTTCAAACTGTTCAATCTGTTTTTCTGAAAGCACAATGCCTTTTTCTTCTAAGCTCACAATAAATTCTTGTTGTGTCATATTAATCTCCGTATTGTGTTTTTAAGTGAATAAGTAAAACAGAAATATCTGCAGGATTAATACCAGAAATACGTGTTGCCTGACCAATAGTGACAGGTCTCACTTTCTTTAATTTCTGTCTTGCTTCTAATGATAAGTTTAATACATCATCATAGTCTAAGTCAGCAGGAATCTGCTTTTCTTCCATATTCTTTACTTTTTCTACTTGTCTTAATGTTTTTTCAATATATCCCTTATATTTAATAAGAATAGTGATTCTTCTCATTTCTTCTTCAGTTAAGTCAACATGTTCAATATAAGGTAATAAGTCTTCATAGACTAATTCTGGTCTTTGAAGAATAGCACGAGCAGTGACACCTTCTTTTAAACGTGTTGAACCCTTTTCTTCTAAGACGTCATTGATTTCACTCTTAGGTGAAAAATGAATGGTATCGAGACGTTCTATTTCAGCATGGATACGATTCATTTTATCTAGATAACGTGAATAGACTTCATCCTTTACAAGACCTGCTTCATGACCATATTTTCTTAATCTTTCATCCGCATTATCATGTCTCAATAATAATCTATATTCAGCACGACTTGTTAACATACGATATGGTTCTTTAGTACCTTTAGTCACTAAGTCATCAATCAATACACCAATATAAGCTTCATCACGCTTTAAGATCAAAGGTTTATTACCTTTCACTTTCTTAGAGGCATTAATACCGGCAATAAGACCCTGACCGGCTGCTTCTTCATAACCTGAAGTACCATTAATCTGACCTGCAGTAAAGAGGTTCTTTAATACCTTTGTTTCTAGACTAGGCCATAACTGTAATGGATCAATCGCATCATATTCAATCGCATACGCATACTTTAAAATAGTACAGTTTTCAAGTCCTGGTAATGAATGTACCATCTTTTCCTGAATATCATGAGGCATAGATGTAGAGAATCCCTGTACATAGATTGTATTCATTTCCTTAGATTCTGGTTCTAAGAAGATCTGATGTCTTTCCTTATCCGCAAACTTAACAACCTTATCTTCAATAGAAGGGCAGTAACGTGGTCCAATACCTTTAATAAGTCCTGAGAACATCGCACATTTATCTAGATTATCTCTAATAAGCTTATGTGTTTCTTCTGTTGTATATGTTAAGTAACATACAGTCTGATCTTCTACTGGTGTGAAATGTGTTGTTTCATATGAGAATGATAATTTCGCATCTGTACCAGGCTGTACTGTTGTTTTTGAATAATCAATAGAATTGATTTCTACACGAGGTGGTGTTCCTGTTTTTAATCTCTGAATTCTAAATCCATAATCCTTTAACTTACTTGATAAATATAAGCTTTCCTTCTGTTTATCTGGTCCACTAGGAGTCTTAGAATGACCTACAAGTATTTCAGCCTTTAAATAAGTACCTGTAGTAAGAATTGTAGTATGAGATTCATAACGAGTACCATCCGCAAGAATAACACCCTTACACTCATCACCTTCTACAATCAAATCCTCTACCATTGCTTCTACAATATCAAGATTTTCTTGTTCCTTTAATACATTCTGCATATAGCGTGGATAAGCTTTCTTATCTGCCTGTGCACGAAGAGACTGAACTCCTGGTCCTTTGGCAGTATTCAACATCTTCATCTGAAGGTAAGTCGCATCTGTAGTTTTACCCATCTGTCCACCAAGTGCATCTATTTCTCTTACAATAATGCCCTTTGCAGGTCCTCCGATGGATGTATTACAAGGCATGCTTCCTGCATTAGAGAAGTTGCTTGTAATAAGTAATGTTTTATTTCCTGTTCTTGCGCCAGCAAGACATGCTTCAATACCTGCATGGCCAGCACCTACAACTATAATATCGTACACTATAAACGACCTTCCTTTCTTATTTAATACGTGTTTATATTAACACATCAATTCGCGTTTGTCATTATACCACAAATGCATTATTATGGTGTAAAATTCAATCAAAAATGTTGGTGGTATGATATAATGAAAACGGTGATGAAACATGAAAGAAAGAGATATTTTAAAGATCTATAATAATTATTGTATCATTGGGATGAGTCCTGATCCTGATAAGTACAGTTATCAAATATATCAGTGCTTAAAGAATGCAGGTAAGCATGTTTATGGTATATCTCCTAAGTATGACACAATAGATAATGACAAGATGTATACATCTCTCATGGATATAGAGTATCCTATAGATGTGGTTGTTTTTGTCGTTAATAAAACAATTGGTATGACTTATATTAGAGATATGAGAGAGCTTGGTATTAAGTATGCCTGGATGCAGCCAGGGACTTATGATGAAGATTTACTTCATGCTTTTCATGATCAAGGAATAGAAACAATAGAGAATTGTGTATTACAAGTCATGAATGGTTAAATCAAATATAGATTCTTGTAATGGGAAGGTGATATCGACTTGGATATCATCTTTTTTAGTTTCTTTCAAATCAACTGTACCTAAAGTATCTTTTCTATCTGATATCACTTGATACCCAAGATCATATTGCTGGGATAAAGAGAAACCAATAGAACTCATGATAACAGGATCGCCATGTAATTGAATCATCTGATTTGTCTGTAGTCTAAAGAAATTCTTATAAGGAATCTGATCAATGCCAGTTTCTAATGCCTGTTCAACAGCCATAAAGAAATAAGAAGAGAACTTCCCATAAGGGAATCCTACGACATAAGGTGTACCATATTTCTCTTTTAATAATTCCGCAATCTTTAAACCTTTCACTGATACTACAATATTCACATCTGCATAACCTGCCATATCAAGTGATGTATCATGATACAAGAAAGTTGTAAGGACATTGTATTTCTGTTCAGTAAAGTAATCTTTTAGTATTTCATAGACTTCTTCACTGAATAAATCAGGTGTTAAACCTAATAGATTAATAGATGTCACAGGCATCTGTAAGTTATATTGGATATCTGGTAATTGTTTAACTAATGTGCATAATTCTTCTTCTGTATAATTCATATATTTACCTCATTTTTTCTTCATTATATCATAGTTTTTAGTTTGCATGAACTAACTCTAAGAGTATAATGTGGTTAGATAATACTAACATAGGAGGAGATGTTATGAACTTTTTAGAAATAAAGGGGTTAAAAAAATCTTTTGGACAGGGAGAGAGTCATATTGATGTATTAAAGGGGATTGATATGACTATTAATCAAGGGGAATTTTGTGTACTACTTGGTCCTTCAGGTTCTGGTAAATCTACACTACTCAATATTATTGGGGGTATTGATAGTTTAGATGAAGGAGAACTAATCATTAATAAACATCGTTTAAAGACAATGAAAGAAAAGGAATTAAGTCAGTATAGACGTGATCATCTCGGTTATATATTCCAGATGTATAATTTGATTCCTAACTTAACAGTCAGAGAGAATATTGAGGTAGGTGCTTATTTAAGTAAGAAGCCTCTAAATGTGGATGATTTATTACATACACTTGGTTTATATGAACATCAGAATAAGTTACCTAATCAATTATCAGGTGGGCAGCAACAGCGTACTGCGATTGGACGTGCAGTCGTCAAGAATCCAGATATCCTTTTATGTGATGAACCAACAGGTGCACTTGATTATCGTACTTCACAGGATATATTACAGTTAATTTGTGATATTAATGAAAGATTCGGGAATACAATCATCATGGTCACACATAATGAATCTATTAAGTATATTGCGAATCATATTTTTGTATTACATGATGGAAGAATTAAAGAAGACTATATAAATACAGATCGTAAACGAGTGAATGAGGTGGATTGGTAATATGAAGAATCCATTAAATAAACGTTTTATACGTGAATTAAGAGAAGACTGGAGTAAGTATCTTGTGATTTTCTTATTGATGACTGGAATGATTGGTCTTGTATCTGGTTTCATTGTGGCTGATGAGAGTATGATCAAGGCTTATAATGAAAGTTTTGAGAAGTATACGATTGAAGATGGTCATTTTAATGTAGATAAAAAGTTGAATAATCAGTCATTGATCAATATTTCTAAAGCCGGTGTGCGTCTTTATGATCATTCCTATGTAGAAGAAACATTGATCAATGGAAATAAATTACGTATCTTTGCGACACCTCAAAGTGTGAATAAAGCATGTGTGATGGAAGGAAGACTTCCTCAAAATAATAAAGAGATTGCGATAGATCGTATGTATGCAGTGAATAATAAGTTATCTATTGGTGATACTATAAAGAGTCAGAATCATTCATTAAAGATCTGTGGTTTAGTGGCTTTACCTGATTATTCCGCATTATTTGAGAATAATAGCGATACGATGTTTGATGCCATCAAGTTTGGTGTGGCTGTTGTACAACCTACTCTATTTAATCAATGGGATACAACACATATGACCTATAGCTATTCATGGCTTTATACAAATAAACCAAAGAATGAAGAAAAGAAATCTGAATCATTCTTAAAGTTATTAAATAAAGAAGTACATCTAGAGGAGTATATTCCTCAATATGAGAATCAGGCCATTCATTTTACTGGTGATGATATGGGTAGTGATGGTGTGATGGTCAGACTTCTCTTATATATCATGATTGTGATTATCGCCTTTGTATTTGCGGTAACTATGACCAATACAATACAAAAAGAAGCCAATGTGATTGGGACATTACTTGCATCTGGTTATACAAAGAAAGAATTGATCAGTCATTATATGACACTTCCTATTATTGTGACACTTATTAGTGCCCTGATAGGTAATATTCTAGGTTATACCTACTTTAGAACAACTATGGCTGATTTATATTATGCCAGCTATAGTTTAACAACGTATCAAACAGTATGGAGTGCAGGTGCTTTTATCCAGACAACAGTTGTACCTGTTATACTCATGTTTATTATTAATCTCTTTATACTCAATAGACAATTATCTTTATCTCCTCTTAAGTTCTTAAGAAGGGATTTAAAGAGACATAAACAGTCCCATGTCATGCCTTTGTCTGCACATATTCCTTTTATTACACGTTTTAGAACACGTATTATCCTTCAGAATAAAGCCCATTATCTTGTGATGTTTATTGGGTTGATGTTTGCGAATATGATCTTATTATTTGGACTCGCAATGCCTGATATCATCAATTCATATGGAACCAATATTAAACAGAATATGTTTGCGGATTATCAATATATTCTTAAAGTACCTGCAAGCCTGCAATCTGATGAAAAGAGCTTTTCTAATATGATAGAAGCTTATACATTCACAAAAGGAATAAAAACAGACGAAAAGACAGCGGAGAAGTTCAGTGCTTATAGCTTAAAGATGGAAGACAATACATTAGATACTGTGACTGTATATGGTGTAAAGAAGAACAGCCGTTATGTTTCTATTGATGATGGTGTTTATGTATCACGTGCTTATGCAGATAAATATCACATCCATAAAGGAGATGTGCTTCATTTAAAGACAGAATATACAAATAAGAAATATAAGATCAAAGTCAGTGGTGAATATAACTATCCTGGTTCAATTGCGATATTTATGAATCAGAAAAAAATGAATAAAATGTTTGATTTAGATGATGATTATTTTTCTGGTTATTTCTCTAAGAATCCTATTACTGATATCAATGAAAAGTATATAGGGACAACTATTGATTATGATTCATTAAGTAAGGTATCTCGCCAATTAAATGTTTCTATGGGTAGTATGGCTTATTTACTATGTGCTATTGCGGCAATGATGAGTATCGTACTTATTTATCTTCTTACAAAGACAATTATAGAGAAGAATGCGCAGTCTATTTCTATGACTAAGATTCTTGGTTATACAAATCATGAAGTGAGTCGCATTTATATTGTGTCTACATCTATTATTGTATCTTTGTTTATTCTTCTTACTGTGCCATTAGATTATGCGATATTAAAGCCAATATTTGAAGCAATGATGAAGGAAGAGATGGCTGGATGGATGCCATTAACGGTAAGTAACCTTACTTTCTTAAAGACTATCGTTATTGGTTTTATCAGTTATTTTATTGTGATGTTGATTGAGTATAGAAAGATTAAAAAGATTCCAATGCAGGATGCATTGAAGAATGTAGAGTAGGAGGCACTTGTATGAATAAGAAGTTAATGGCGATACTATGTTGTGTCATGCTTACAGGATGTACAACACAAACTAAGACGAATAAAACAAAGACAGCGAAAGAAGAAACACCTGTTGTACTGACAACTAAAGGACATAATGTAAAAGAAGCAGTGAATAAGAGTGAAACTATTACTGTAAAAACAAAAAGTACTAAAGCTGAAGTGACTATCCCTTCTATAAATGAAGGGGATCTTATTGAAGATACAACTATATTAAAGGATATCAGCAATAAGGGTGATGAGAATATTACCTTAAATGATCATCAATTATTGATAGAGAATAATAAGAACAGTATTCAATATGAAGGTACTTTAAATGCAACACTACCTGTTGGTGTAGATGTGACCTATTATTTAGATGGACAGAAAGTTACAGATATTAAAGGTAAAACAGGGACATTAAAGGCTGTATTTAAATATAAGAATAGTACTGAGACACCTTTTGTCGCAACTACTATTATGTTGATTCCTCAAGAAACAGTAAGTGATATTGAAGTAAAGAATGGGAAAAGCATGTTGATGGATGATTATCAAACAATTGTAGGATTAGGTTGTCCTGGTTATGAACCATTTAAAGATTCTATGGAAGTGACAATGAAAATCAAGAACTTCCAATGTGACTATATGAGCACAGTATTTACTAATGGTATCTTTAAGGATTTAGATTTGAGTGATCTTACAAAGACAACGGATCAATTAAATGAATCATCACAGAAGTTAGTAGAAGTTTCTGCTCAATTACTTGCAGGATGTACAACGTATGGACAATACCTTAATACATATATGTCCAATGTGTCAAAAGTAAGTGATGGAGCCAATGCATTATTAAAAGGTTCTAAACAATATGATGCCTCTACTCAGGCACTTATTAAAAACTTGATATCTTCTATGAATGATCCTACAGAATTAATTCAATCCAAAATAAATGATATTGATCTTACAGATGAACAGCGTACTGCAGTAAACAAGGCGATTAGTGAAGGTGTACAGGAAAGCTTAGCATCAAATAAGAAGAGTCTTGAACAACTCTCAGAGTTACTCTCTCAAAGTCCTGTATCAAAACAATTAGAGACATTATCTTCTAGCTTGTCAGAGTTAAGTCAGGCTGGGGATGAACTTTCTCAGCAATACCAAACACTTATGACAGGCGCTAAAAGTTTATCTGAAGGAATGAGTCTATTTGATCAGGAAGGTATTCAAAAGATCACTGATATAACTACAATTAAGAAGTTAAAAGAAAAAGACCAGTATAGTGGTCTATCAGGAAACAATATCACAAATACTAAATTCATCTTTGAGATGGATATCTAGAACCTTGCATTCGCAAGGTTCTTTTCATTTCTATCACCTTTATTTTACTTTATATGATATATATTTTTCATCTTTCAAGAGTTACTGTATTTAGAGATTGGGAGTATGTTAAAATATGAGCATGGAGGTGATATTCATGGATGATTTCTTAAGTGATATTTATACAATACTATTTGCGAAATGGATTTTATTACAGAAAGTGCCTGATTATGAGACAAAGGTGAGTGATGATTATACAGAAATTCATTTTTATAATAAGCATGCAGATATAGAAATTGTCTTTAATCCATTGAATATCATAGAGTTTAAAGCAACCAATACACAATCTGGTGAGACTGAATATTATCTACACTTCCAGATGAAAACATTGAATCATGCAATGAAGTTATTTAGAGAACTCACTCATTATATGAAGCATATTGGTGATACACCTACTGTTAAGATATTGTTGTGCTGTAGTGGTGGATTAACGACAAGTTATTTTGCGATGAAGATGAATGAAGCATCTAAGTTAATGAGTCTTCCTTATGTGACAGAAGCAAGTGGTTATAATAATTTATATTATATAGCACAGGATTATGATGTGGTTCTCTTAGCACCACAGATTTCTTATTTACATGCCAAGGCACGTGAGATTCTTAAAGATAAGATTGTCTTAAATGTACCACCTGAAGTATTTGCGAAATATGATGTAAAAGCCATCTTTACACTAGTAAGAGAATCTTTAGAGATTAAAAAGAATCAATCTGATCAGAAGATTCCTTTACCTGTTATGTTAGATGTAGAGATCAAACATAAGACATTGGCTCTTTCACTATTCCGTAATAAACAATCTGTCCATATTGCCTATCGTGTATATGATAAGAATCAGGAAATACTTTTAGATAATGAAGTGATTAAGCCTACTATTAATATCCAGGATGTTTATGATGTGATTGATATTGCCCGTCTCCATTATCCACGTATTCGTTATATAGGGATTGCGACTCCAGGTATTATTGATGATGGTTATGTGTCTTCTACAAGTCTTGAAGGATGGGAAACACCAGAAAGATTAGAAGATGTCCTCACTGAACGTTATCATTTACCTGTATGTCTATGTAATGATGTGAATGCAGCCGCTGTAGGCTATTATTCTTCGCAGGATCAAGTAAGTTCACTGGCATTCTTATTCCAGCCTGTTCATGCACTAAGTGGTGCAGGTATTATTGTGGATAACTGTCTTCTACATGGTATGCATAACTTAGTAGGAGAAGTACAATTTCTTCCTTTAGACTTATCAACTGATAAGATGACATTAAGTATGTCTCCTGAAGGATGTATTGAGATTGTAGCTCGTTATTTAGTGTCTATTATTAGTTTATTAAGTCCTGAGGAACTTGTATTCTATTGCGACTTTATTCCTCATGTACTTCCTCTATATGAAGAAATGGCTACTCTTATACCAAAAAAATATATTCCGCCTATTACCAAAGTAGATAACATGCAGGAATATATTCTTCTTGGGGCTATGATATTAAGTACAACACAGAACTAAGAAAGTTCTATGTAGTGTTCAATACGATAGTTTATATTCTTTTCATAATCTCTATTAAAATAACATGCATATAAACAGTCTAATAAGAACTGTAATGAAGCTCTAGAAGAGAAAGATGCAATCTTTTCTTCTGAATCTTCATAGGATGCAAAATAGAGATGATAATCAACGAGTTTAGATAATTCACTCTCTTTAGTAGAAGAGATAAGAACAGTTGTCACCTGGTTCTTATTCATCACACGGATGAAATCTTCTACATGAGGTGTTCTATTAGCATAGGAGATCACGATTGCGAGGTCTCCTTTTTTTAATGTTTCAGCTGCTTTGTATTGATAGTAAATCTGTTTTTCTACTAATACGTTCTTACCTATTTCTAACATGTTCTGTCTAAAACATTCAGCCATGAAATAATTACCAATAGACGGAAATAACGCAATTACATTTGCATCATACATCTTCTGGACAATCTTACCGAATTCATCTAGATTGACTAAGTTTAATGTAGAATGAAGTGTCTGATCATAGAGATTCAACATCTTAGTCATGATTTCATGGTTTGTGTTATTGATCCTGAAAGGATAGTTATAGTCTACTGAAACAAGTTCTTTCTGGTATCTTTCACGATCAAAGTGAATATGGGATTTAAATGCCTGCAAACCTGAAAGTTCAAGTTTATCAATAATACGATAAATAGTAGAAACAGATACATAACTGTTCTTAGAAATATCTGATGCAGACATATTCATAATATCTTCTGAATGTTCTACAACATAATCTATAAGTGTCTTTTCACTTTCTGTAAGGGATAATTGTTCGAGCTTATCATAAATATTCATAAAAAGCCTCCTGATAGAATATATTATACTCTATTTTAATTACTATTTCTTTAACTGGAAGACTTTAAGTGCATTCTCTGTTGTCTGTTTTGCGACTTCTTCATAGCTTAATCCTTTTAGTTCAGCAATCTTCTGTGCAACAAAATAGACATTACCTGGTTCATTCTGTTTACCTCTATAAGGTGCTGGTGTGAGATAAGGATCATCTGTTTCTACAAGTAGATAGTTTAAGTCTACTCCTTCAGCCACTCTTTTAGGAACCTTGGCATTCTTAAAAGTAACAGGACCTGCCAAAGAAATATAATAACCAATCTTAATGAATCTTAAAGCCATCTCATAACTTCCACTATAACAATGCATAATACCTTTTACACCTGACTTAGAAAGTATATCCAATGTATCTTCATAAGCATCTCTGGCATGAATAGTAACAGGTAAAGATAATCTCTTGGCTATTTCTAACTGTTTTTTAAAACAGTCAATCTGTTTTTCTTTAGATGCTTCATCCCAATAGTAATCTAATCCTATTTCACCTACAGCAACAACCTTAGGATCTTTTGCAAGTGCTTCTATTGCCTCTAAATCCTCATCTGTTGTCTCTTTACAATCATTAGGACTAATACCTACTGCAGCATAAATAAAGTCATACTCATGCGCTATCTGTACTGCAAGACGTGATGATTCTAAATCATAACCTACAACAGTAAAGTACTTCACACCTCTATCTATTGCATTCTGAATATATAAATCACGATTTTCAAATAATTGTTCACTATTTAAATGTGTATGTGTATTAAATAACATTTTTCTTATTACCTCGCTTTTTATCAAGTATACGTGAACTACCTCGACTTAATACTCTGTATTTGAAGTCAAGGCTTCTAGGATGCTTACGCATCCATTTAAGAAGATTGATATTTAAGTTTCCACCTATAAGCTAGGCAATCCTTATTCTTATAGGCGTGTCCACTTCGCCTCTACTGTATAGGATATTTACATCCA
>ERZ869979.305-NODE-305-length-15014-cov-14.599987_pt1 | contig 15014 bp, 8 predicted proteins | sample MGYA00521269_ERZ869979 | MGnify/ENA primary metagenome ERZ869979 (study PRJEB32232, sample SAMN07284974) | human gut metagenome | biome: human-associated habitat; material: feces | host: Homo sapiens | place: Tanzania | collected 2014-04-05 ... | reverse complement strand
GCACATCATGGACAACCTCATTGCCGAAGGTAAGGCGGTGCCTATGATTGTGGTGATGGAGAGCGGCGATGTAAAGCAGCCTTTCGTGCCACGTCCGGGCAAGGATGTGGATGAGGAGCGCAAGCTCTATGGTGCTTCCTTCTATGATGTCATCATCAAGGACCTGATTCCGATGGTAGATCAGAAGTTCCGCACTTATACAGATAGAGACCATCGTGCGATGGCTGGTCTTTCCTGGGGCGGTTGCCAGACTTTCAACACCGTGTTGCCGAACTTGGATAAGTTCTCGGCTTTGGGAACCTTCAGCGGTGCACTTTTCGGTGTGGATGTCAAGACCTGCTTCAACGGCGTCTTTGCAGATGCTGCCAAGTACAACAGTCAGATTCACTATATGTTTATGGGCTGTGGTTCTGAAGAGAATTTCGGTACCGAGAAGATGGCGCAGCAGTTGAAAGACCTGGGCATCAAGCTGGATGTCTATGTTTCACCAGGTACTCATCACGAGTGGCTTACCTGGCGCAGATGTCTGAAGGAATTCGTTCCTCATCTGTTCAAGTAACAGGACTTACTAAAAAATCCTATAATTATATATCAAACGTTGAATCCCGGAGCAGCCAGGCTGTTTCGGGATTTCTTTTTGCGTAATATTTATATTATCTGATGTATCATTCTTTGCATTTATTATGTTTCAAAAAGTATTTGTTACATCAAATAAAGCCTTGTAACAAAATAAATCTTAATTTTGCAGCGTTCTTAGTAAAAAGAAAGCAATTTCTCAAGACGTACAATCATAAACTTATAATAAACAATTTTAATCTATTTTCTTATGAGGAACTTAAGAAAGATTGAAAAGCCGTTAGCGTTGCTCTCCTTTCTCTGTTTATTCCCTGCTGGGATGTCGGCTCAGAGTATTGTAAAAGGAGTAGTCACAGACCAAAGTGGTGAACCAGTCATTGGTGCTACAGTGAAAGCTGCTGGCAGCAAGAAGGGTGTTGTTACTGATTTGGATGGTAAATTCATCATTGATGCTGCGCCTAATGCAACATTAACGATTACCTATGTAGGTATGGAGGCTAAGACCGTAAAGGCTCAGGCTGGTAAGAACCTTACCATTACCTTAAAGGATGATTCAGAAGTGTTGAACGATGTCGTTGTCATCGGTTATGGTGTTCAGAAGAAGAGCGACCTGACAGGTGCAGTTGCATCTATCAAGAGCGATGACATCAAGGGCTTGTCAACAACTGATGCCGGTGCTGCCCTCCAGGGTAAGGCTGCCGGTGTACAGATCATCAACTCGGGTGGTCCAGGTGAGGCTGCCGATATCCGTGTGCGTGGTTACTCATCTAATAGTGGTGACATTAGCCCATTGCTCATCGTTGATGGCTTGAAGGTCGATAACATCCAGTATCTGGATCCATCTATGATCGAGAGCATGGAGGTGTTGAAGGATGCTGCTTCTGCTGCCATCTATGGTGCGCAGGCAGGTAATGGTGTCGTTATCATCACAACCAAGAGTGGTGCTGCCAATGGCGGTAAGGCTGAGATTTCTTATAGCAGCAAGTTTACCATCCAGTCGTTGGGTAGACGTGCCAGCCTCTTTGATGCTCCAGAGTATATCGAGTATCACAAGTACTTGGGCGACTTGACTGACAAGAGGATGCAGGAAGAGCATTATCAAGGTGAGAACACCAACTGGTATGATGCTGCTTTCGAGAACAGCTTGGCTCATCAGCATAGTCTTACGGTACAAGCAAGTAATGGTAAAGGTCGATTCCTCGCCAACCTTAACTTGCTGAACAATGATGGTATTGTGAAGGGCAGCAAGGATGTCTATAAACGTTTCACTGGTCAAATCAATGCAGACTATGATATATACAAATGGTTGAATATATCAACCAATACCTCTTTTGAGAAATACAAGACCAAGGGTGTGAACAAAGGTTATGGTTCTGTGTTGAACTCTGTTGTTTCTGTAGATCCATTGACACCTTGCTACGTAAGCGACCCTGCTAAGTTGCCAACCAATGTTTATAACGCTTATAAGAATGGCGCTCCTGTGATGAGAGATGCTGACCATAATAATGATTTCTATGGTACATCCCACTATGCAGAGGATGCTACTGGTAACCCATTGGCACAGCGCGACCGCGTGGGCTCTTACAACCAGGGTATCAATGTACGTGGTACTGTGGCAGCCAACATCAAGCCGTTCAAGGGCTTCACCTATACATCTCGTTTGGGTTACCGCATCACGCAGAGCAACTACCACAACTATGAGCAGCCATATTACATCAATTCACTCTCCAACTCCTCTCTGTACAAGATTGAGGCTCGTACCAACAATGGTCTTTACTATCAGTGGGAGAACTTTGCCAACTATCTGAATACATTTGGCAAGCATACTGTAGGAGCCATGGTGGGTATGTCTTTCACCAAGAATCACTGGGATAATTCAACGATTGGCTCGGAAGGAAAGGACATCTTGTCAAGTTATGCGCCTAATTATCGTTATATAAGCTTCTTGCTTGGTGATGCAACTAAGAGTGTAAGCAACGCTCCACAAGACGCAACAGAACTTTCTTACTTTGGCCGTGTATCTTATAATTACGATAGTCGTTATTATTTGCAGTTCAACTTCCGTCGTGATGCTTATGATACATCAAAACTCTCAAAGGATGCTCGTTGGGGTAACTTCCCTTCTGTTTCTGCAGGTTGGGCTGTCAGCAATGAAAAGTTCTTCAAGGACAACATCAGCAGTGATATTGTTTCTTTCTTGAAGCTTCGTGGTTCTTGGGGTAAGAATGGTAACGTCAATGTGTTGCATGACTATAAGTATTCTTCTCCAATTGCTATCAACCAGAGCTTCTATCAGTATACCCCTTCAAGTGGAGATGGTAAGTTGTATTATGGCTCTAAGCCTACAGGCCTTGCCAACCCAAATTTGACTTGGGAAACTTCTGAGCAGTTTGACCTTGGTCTTGACGCACGCTTCTTGCGCGATCGTTTGACCTTCTCTTTAGACTGGTATCGCAAGACAACTAATGATCTTTTGGTTCAGGTATATCCTCTTCCAGAAATTGGTGTAAGCGAGTCTACGGTTAATGCAGGTAAGGTTCTTAATACCGGTCTTGACTTTGAGTTAGGATGGAAAGATCACGTTGGTGATTTCAATTACTCCGTCTCTGTCAATGGATCAACCTTAAAGAATAAGGTAACTGGTCTTTCTTCTTTGATTAGTCGTATTGAAGGTGTCGGAATTGATGGCTTCAACAGCCGTTTGAAACCTACTTTTGAGATGGGTCACTCTATCTGGTATTTCCGTGGTTATAAGTATGCGGGCGTAAATAAGGAAGATGGAAGTGCATTGTATTATGATAAGAATGGAGAGCTTACAAGTGCACCTACTGATGAGGACAAGCAGGACTTGGGTGTTGGTATCCCAAAGTTTACTTATGGTATTACCGTCAACTTGGAGTACAAGGGCTTTGACTTCACCATGTTTGGTACAGGTGCCGCAGGCAACAAGATTTACAACTTGATGGTTTCTGCCGACCGTCCTCTCTTGAATGGTATTGACACCTATTGGAAGAATTCTTGGAGTGAATCTAATCCTAATGCCAAGTATCCTGATATGAAGAGAGTGGCTGCAGACTGGACCTTCTTCAGTTCAAGTGCTGCTGTGTTCAATGGATCTTATTTCAAGTTTAAGCAGATCCAGCTGGGTTACACCTTGCCAAGAACTTTGACAAGTAGAATCGGTTTGAATGCAGTGCGTGTATATTGCTCGCTTGACGATTTCTTTGTTATTACAAGCTATCCTGGTGCAGACCCAGAGACTGCTTCAATGAACAGTGTACAATCTCGTGGCTTTGATAATGGTACTTACCCAACTTCTAAGAAGATGGTGTTTGGCATTAACTTAACATTCTAAATCTTAAAATGATACAGAAATGAAGAAGAAAGTTTTATATTCTACAATATTGTCACTTGCTTTGACAGGAACAGTGACGTTTACTTCCTGCGAAAGTCAACTTGATATCGAGCAGAAGGGTGCTACATCAACAGAGCAGTTCTATAAGACTGATGCTGATGCAGAAGCAGCTTTGGTTGCTGCATACGAAGGTTTTATGTGTAATGTCGTTGGTCGCCAGCCAGACGTTTCTGGTAGTATGGGTATCTATACCCCACAAAAGTTGATTCTGAACATGTGTGGTGACGATGTTTATTATGCCAGTGGTAACTATGGTGACCATGAGGATGCTGGTTGCCTCAATGAGTTCCGTAATGATACGGAGGCTTTGGTTCCAAGGTTGATGTATTCTGGTCTGTACTTGTCTGTTTATACTTGCAACTTGGTTTTGGACCATTTTGCAGAGTCTGCTGATACTCCTGTAAAGAGACGTTGTGTGGCTGAGGCTCGTGTGCTTCGTGCTTACGATTACTTCTTGTTGGCAAATTTATGGGGAAACCCTCCATTGGTCTTGCATCAGCTGAGTGCAGATGCATTGCCTTTCAACTGTGACAAGGATCCTGAGAATCCTATGACTCATGAGCAGTTGATAGAGTGGGTTGCCAAGGAGTGTGAGGAGGCATCTGGTGATTTGGATGAGCGAAAGAGTACAAGCGACAAGGATGGTGCTGTAAAGGTAACCAAGGGATTCGCCAATGCTTTGGCAGGCAAAGCTTATCTTTTCGCAGGACAATATGATAAGGCAAAGGCTGCTTTGAAAAAAGTCATCGACTCTGGAAAATATGCACTTGTTCCAGGTGACAAGTATATGGACAACTTCCATATTGAAGGTGACGGTGATGAGGAGAAAGTTTTCGAAATCAACTTTGAATACAATGCTGGAAAGACTGGATGGAGTGGTATGATTCAGCGTTCTTCTTGGATGGAAGCCAATGCCATGAACTGGCGTGCAGGTAACTTTGTCGTATCTCCACAGTCTGTTTATAGTGGTATTGATGGTTGGGGCGGTCTTGGCGTGCCTCAGTGGTTTGGTGACGAGTTCCATGAGAACGATGGGGATTCCTATCGATTCAAGGCTACTTTGAAGCATATTGATGATGCTGTCTATAATATGGAATACGCAGATTCAAAACTGAATGAGATGAGTGTTGAGCAAAAGAAGACCAGTAAGTCTGTAGGTATAAAGGATGATGTACAAGGACTTTATGGAAACTCCACTTGGTTACCGTTCAAAACCGTAATTCGCGCTGCGGATACAGAAGGTCAAAAGTATGGAAACAATATCCGTTTGAATAACTATCTCGTGATGCGTTATGCGGAAGTGCTATTGAACTATGCTGAGGCTTGTCTTCAGACGGGTGACAATGCAGAGGCTAAGAAGTATATCAATATGATACAGGAACGTGCTGGCTCAAAGACAATCAGTAGTACTGTAGATATGGATGTACTGAAAAAGGAAAAGTCATACGAGTTGTGGATGGAAGGTTGTCGTTGGTTCGACATCAAGAGATGGAAGGATGCCACTGCCATCAATCGCATCAAGAATGCGGGTACCGATGTACCTCACCTCTTTGACAAGTTGTTCCGCGCACCTCAGGCTTCTGACGAGAAGTTGCACTGGGAACATGGTACAGAGGCAAATAGCCGCTTCTATACAGTTTCTTCTCATGCTGCAAAGGATGCTGGTTTCACAGTTGGTTACCAAGAGGGAAAACATGATTACTTCCCTTATCCACAAACAGTGAAGAACATGAATCCTAACCTGGAGCAGAATCCTGGTTGGTAATAAAATTTGATTTATGTTTCATAAATAGAACCAGACATGATAATAAAGGGAGCGTTTCGCAAGAAACGCTCCTTTTTTCGTGCCGATGGTACATAGGATAAAGTATTTGAAATATGAGACAAAGCATGTTTCGGGATTTTCTTGTAACTTTGCCACCAAGAATAAACAATTATCAATCATTTAAGCGCAATGAAGACAAAGTCATTTTTCATCTCTCTTATATTTGTCTCAGTGCCTGGCGCATTGATTGCGCAGTTACCTTATCAGAACCCGGCTTTCTCGGCTCACGAGAGAGCTGTGGATTTCTGTGGTCGCCTTACCTTGATCAGCCGTATGCAATGGCAATCAAGCAAGGACAATGTGCTCCGTGGCTATGATTTTATCTATGATGGCTTGAACCGCTTGGAGGAATCTGCCTATGGAGAGGGGGCGGACTTGAGCCAGAGCCATTACTCCGAGCATGTGTTGTCATATTCTCCGAATGGCTCCATCGAGCGATTGCAGCGATATGGCAAGAAGAACAATGGAACCTTCGGTCTCATAGACGACTTAACGTACTCATACAACGGCAACCAAATAAAGGCAAACAGCGATAAGGCTGGTAGCTTACTCTATAATGGTTCCTTTGATTTCAAGGATGGAGCAAATGCGGACGTGGACTATTTCTATGATGCCAATGGCGCATTGGTCAAGGACTTGAACAAGGGTATTAGCAATATAGAGTATGATGTCCTAGGCAACTTGAAGTGCATCACTTTCTCTAATGGCTTCAAGACGAAATATATCTATGATGCAGCAGGAAATAAGCTAAGAACCACCCATGAATCAGCCGTAACGAATACGATCGATTACATTAGCAACTTCGTGTTAAGAAGAATGATAGATAAATTATTGCGTTTAAATACTAATAGCCATTTAATATTCAAGTGATATGACAAAGTCAAATATAATTTGGGGGCTAATCTTTGGATTTTTGTCTTCTGTAACTTATTTTCATTTTGTTTCAAATGATAGCGTTTATCAATCGGAAAAGTTGTTTAAATATGTCGGTTTTGTAGATTGTAGTGAGGATGTAATCTCACATGAGCAACTGATGAAACTTATTGAAGAAAATTATCAGAGAATTCCAAAATGTAATTATGGCGTTGCAATTGTCAAAACTCCTGAAACTGCAGCAAATATTGGATTGTCGATACTGTCTTCTAAATTTGGTGAGGAGTTTGTGGATGCTCAAAAACCTTTTCGGGTTTATTTGCTTAATGGTAAGGTCTGGATGTTGCAAGGAAATGTTGCTGATAATAAAGGTTCCGTGATCTTAATTCAAAAGTTTGACGGAACAATTCTTTCTATAAAAAAATAATAAGATTATGAATGAAAAAAAACATTATTTATTTTTAATCATAAGTATTGTTGTGGGGTGTTGCTTTGGCTATGCATTTCATATAAAATATGACCACACGCAGATTGAAGCATATTGTTATCAAGGTCTAAAATCGTGCAATTTGAAATTGCCTGTTGTGAATGGTATTTACAAACCTGATAGCAGTGTCTGGAATATAGAGGGTGGTGTGCTCTCGGATTTTAAAGTGGCCGGAGAAGTTGGTTTTATGATATTGAAAGATATTTATGGGTATGATAAAATATATAAGCAAAAGCCATTCTTAATAGAGAAGGATTTTGAGTCTTGGACTGTTTCTGGTTCTGGTGAGGATTTCTCTCCTTATCAGTTGGGAGGAGTTTCCTATATTGTCATAGATAGAAAAACGGGTATGGTGATTGAATTTTCATCTGAAAAGTAGTATAACCCAACTTTCGAAAGTAAATAAAATCTTCAAGATTATTGCATAAAAATCCATCAGTAGAGCCTGCTTATATTATGGGTGTCGTGGGATAAGTTGAAGAGCTTGATTCTTGTTTCAATGAAGTCGTTTCTTGTCCAGTTTTTGGTAAGAATAACACAGATTTAGAAGAGAAGATAACTATTGTTGAACAACAAGCTATAGATAATTATGAAAAGAATAATCGTTAATGGTTGGCTAATGATTAGTATGGGGGTGTTTTATTCTTGTGCTAGTCATAAATACACAAAAGAAACGTTGAATTTCCATGCTGTTCAAGTCGATTTGTCTATGGAACAGGGAGTAAAACGCCAGATAGAATATTATGAGGAAGGAGTTGTTTATGCTTTTTCGTTTAGAAGTGGCGGTGTCTTATTGATATTGCATGGTCCTTTAATGAAAACTCCTATAGATGATTTTAAGCCTTCGACATCGTTGAAGGATAAGCATCTTATAGAAAAAGGTATGGACAAGAAAGGTCTTAAATGGAGGCGTGATACATATTCTAGTTTCAGAGTTTGTTATTTTAATGTAATTCCAACAGAGGAAAGAAAATTTGATAGGATCTTAAATGGAATAAAATTAAAGACTACATTGTGTGAAAGGTAATTTGCATAGACTTTATATTATGAGGATTTAAAAATGGATTAAAACGAAATGGTGTTTTATGAAGAAATTTATACTAAATTTGATTATAGTAGCATATTGTAGTGCTACAGCGTTTGCACAGCAAAAAATGCTGCTTTCTGATGTCTCCAATAGCTTTCGTGTCGGAGATAGTATCCGCTATGACTTAGTTGATATAGATAATATCTATGACATAAGTCTTAATGAGCTAGTTTGGGACTTTTCTAATCTTAAATATTTAGGGCAAGAGAAAGCGGTTTGTTTCATTGGTGGGGAAACTGGTAATGTCAGAATGATAGGGCAAGGTGAAATGTTAGATTTCAAGCAAACAACTGATAGCCAATTTTTGTCTCAAATACAGACAGCTTTGGTAAAAATTGATTTTGGAGATACTTTCCGCTATCTCTGCTATCCCTTTAGGGATAATGATTCTTTGGTATGTGCCATGGATGGACAAGGAATTTATAGTTCAAAGAATAAGTTCCGATTGAAGGGAAAATGTAAAGTTAAAGCGATGGGACTAGGAAAAATCATTCTACCTGACGATGAATCTTTGTCGAATACGTTATTGGTAAAGTGGAGTGTCATTGGCGACATCCTTCCTGCAAAAAATAATTCTGAGTTGGTGCATAATGTTGGTAAATTGCACTTAATGGTTGAAGATTATGAATGGTTTTCCAAAGGCTATCGTTATCCCGTGTTCAAGGTGTTACAGGCATCATTAAAAAATGGTAGACGAGAAATAATGCATAGAGAATATGCTTGTGTGGCTAATATGGATAGCTTCGAAATGTTGGACGATGCAGAAAATGAAAAGTTGCGAGTTCAGCAGCAAGGTGAGAATATAAAAGATAAGAAGTCTTCAACTCTCATCAACTATCAAGTGACGATGTCGGGTAGACAATTGCACATAGCCTATTCTTTGACCTTAGACAGCCAGCTGCGATTCGTTCTCAGTAACACTTCTGGCATGATACTGAAGTCTTTCAATCAGCATCAACCTGCAGGAAAAGGATACAGGCAAGTAATAGAACTCGGTGACTTGTCTCGTGGTGAGTATGTCTTATATATTAATGTAAACGATCAGAAGTTTTCGGAGAAAGTCTCCGTTGAGTAATTTAACTATAATAATGCATTTCTTATGAAAAGTTTTATTTTCTATGATTTCTATTCAATGCAGCAAAGGAGTTGTAAAAATATACTCTGTTTGTTGTTGGTTGTTTGGTGCAATGTTCAATTTTCATTCTGCCAAGAAAATTCTTTGAGCATAGACAAGCTGTTGCCAGATTTTAATCATCTAACTCCTGAGGCGGCTTCGTTAGGGAAATACGGAACGATTGCAATGTCGGAATATTCAGGAACGCCGAATATCCGAATTCCATTGCTTACGGTAAAGTCGGGTGAGGTGTCATATCCAATAGAGCTTTATTATGATGCATCCGGAATAAAGGTAGAGCAAAATGCAACTTTTGTAGGCTTGGGATGGAATTTAAGTTGTGGTGGCTATATAAAACATATTGTTTGTGGACACGATGATTTCTTGCAAACACCGAATAGTCCCCAAAGTTATTTTGAGAGCAACTTTCATGTATATTCATCTTATAATCCTTTTTATGCACATTATATAGCTAATATGGGAATGGTTGTGTCTGGCTCATCAACAGTTGTTGGATTGCCACCTGAAAATGAAAAGTACTATTTAATGTATTCGGATTTAGTCAAGGGATTTTATACTCCAGATATTTTCCAAGGTAACTTTTGTGGAAACTCGGTTTCGTTCTATATTGACAGGGAAAGTAATGTAGCAATCCCATTGGATGAGAACACTAGCAAGTATAAAATTGTTATTTCTGATTTTCAATATCATTATCCTGCAAATATTATATTGACGGATGATCATGGCGTCACCTATGAGTTTGAGACATTTAAGGAAGATTCGAATAAGGATTCATATTTTTTGACTCATATATACGGATTGGATGGAAAAAACGGTAAGAGCCATATAGAACTTCAGTATGTTCAGCAATTGATGGATTATGGTAAAAGTATGAGAGGCGTAAAGACCTTTTATTCAGAAGCAAAGCTAGAGGAAAAAAGCAATTATCCCAATGATATAGGAGACCAAATGATGTCGCTTATGGGGGAGAAAAAAACGTATATTAATACAACAGGTGATCTTTCTGGATTTTTTTACAAAGTATATCCTTCCAAGATAATCACTTGTAGTGATTCTATCTGTTTTAGCATAGCAGATAGAAAGGATTTGGTTGGTGCAAGATCAATTGCTGACATTGTAAGAAAATCTACAGTTAGAGGCAATATTCTTGATAGGATATCTTTTAGTTATGATTATTTTAAAGAATCTTCTCCTCAGGATGGAACTTCTGGTAAGCGTCTGAAGCTTACGGGGGTAAAGGTTAACTCTAAAAAATATGATATGGCTTATGAAAATTCAGAATTGCCTTCTCCTAATAGTTCTTCTCTGGATTACTGGGGATATTTTAATGGCATTGATAATAGTCGTACATTATGCGGCTCGCCAAAGTATAGCTTACAGGGTGATTTGGTGGAGTCTGTGTCTTATATAGGTAATGCCAATCGTTATGCATCGGAAAAGTATTCTAAGGTAGGAATGTTGACTAAACTTACATATCCAACAGGCGGCTATTCTTGCTTCGAATATGAGCCAAACCGTTTTGATGACGAATATTACTATCCAGATGCAGCCGATAGGTTTGCTGTTTCTGTTGTTGGGTGTAGTGCCAATGCTTATGGTACTGGAGGAATTAGTCATCAAAAGAAGGAAATCACAGTGACGGAAACAACAGAATATAGCTTTTGTGTTTCTTTGTATACCCCAGACTTGACAAGATATACAGCAAAAGCTTGTTTGAAAAATGAGGATACAGGTGAGATTATTAAAAGCTATTCAACTTCTGATTTTTCGATTGGAAGTCCGTATGGCAACACCATGCGATTGACATTGGCTCCTGGAAAATACTCTTTGGAGGTTGAGGTGCCGGAGTGTAAAGGTTCTTCGATACCAGTGGCAGAATGTTCCTTAAGTTATCAGATAGTAAAAGTAAGTGATGCTTCTGGAAGAGAAAAAGGAGGAATGTCACTTGGTGCTGGTTTAAGAATTAAGAATATCAAAAATTATGATTTAACTAATGAATTGCTTGGTGAAACCAGATATGAATATCAAAATGGCAAGTTGCTGGTACCTACACTAAGATTGGAAAAACATTTTGTGGATTATTCATATATAGGTGTTAAAGACAATGTGGAAAAATCCGTAAATGTTGCTTTTGATTATGTAAATTCGGAACCAAGTTATTCTTATATATGCTCGTTGGGTAATCCTGCAACGGTTGGTTATTCTAAAGTTACTAAATATGACTTAGATACTTCTGGGAAGTTGCTGAAAAAGACTTTGACAGAGTATTATAACCAAGGGTATAGTCTGGACAATAGTATCAATGCGAGGGTTAATAATGCTTTCTTTTATAATCCGAAGGGTTATTTGAATGGAAAAATAAAAAGTGAAACGGTGTTTTCTACAGATGGCATGCCTTTGCGTAAGTTGGAGTATTCGTATGATAAGAAAGAGTTGGGATATGCCTTGTTTCCAAAATGTGTGCCTACTCATCTGCCAAGTCAATACTTAAGAGTTGGAAAATTTGATTTAGCTATATTGAGGAAACCTATAGAATGGTGTTATTTGACAGAGATGAAAGAAACCAATTATGAACAGGGAAATGTCAAGTTCGCAAAAGACATAAATTATTCGTATAATCAACAAAATATGCAAATATCGTTAGAAAAAATTACAGATGAGTATGGGAAACAAACGGCTGCTACGTATTATTGGTATCCGTGTGATGATAAATCAGCAGGCTCGGCTTTACTTGTTGACAAGCATTGCATGAGCAAAATCACAGGGCAAGAGTTCTATCGTAATGGTACTTTTACAGGAGGAGGACGATATGATTTTACACAATCAAATGGATTGCCGGTAATAAATAAGTGCTATTCGATAATACCTAACAGAACTTTGGTGACAGAAGCTACTGTTGATGCTTATGATGAGCATGGTAATATATTGCAATATGAGGGAAAGGATGGTGTGCCTGTAACATTGCTATGGTCTTATAATTATCAATGTCCTGTTATGAAAATCGTAGGGGTGACCTATGCAGAAATGAAAGGTCTCTCAAGTTATGTCGCATCATTGGGTGGTCGGAATTACTTATCAAAAAGTATGCTGCTGTCTATTTATGAGGCTGCGCGAAATAAGGGATGCCAAACGACTGCTTATGTGTATGATGAACGTTTGAATATATCGTCCGTCATCAATCCAAATGGATACGAAACGAGTTATTCCTACGACTCGGAAGGCAGGTTGGAAAGCGTTAGAGATCATATTGGTGTTTTGCATGGATATTCATATAATTTCAAACAAAGATGAGAATAGTAAGAACTATAAGTATGTTGCTTCTTCTTTGTGCCTTGACCATTTCTTCCAAGGCACAAAGTCCTACTCAAAACTATGTGATGAGTAAGGATGTGCTTGACGTGGGCGGAACTCACGCCATAACGACCGTTACGTATTATGATGGTTTGGGGAATCCTGTGGAGACTGCAACCAATGGTCTTGGTGGTACGGGAAAGTATGCCTATACATTACTGGAGCATGATGCACTTGGTAGGGAAAAGCAAAGCTGGCTTCCTGGAACGCAGAAGGATGGTTGCTCTTTCGTGGCCCCTTCCGAACTGTCCTCCTCTCTCATAACCTTTCATAAAGACCGGAATCCGTACTCTGTGAATAGTTATGATGCCTTGGATAGACAGGTTTCAACATTGGGTGCTGGGGAGTCATGGTTCACTGCGAAGAAGTTTGTGGAGCAGCGTTACTGTTCGAATGTAGCGAATAGTGTTAACCCACATTGCAGCAGCCTTTGGTGAAAAACTTAAAGATTCCTAACGAAATCCTAGATTTTGGCCGTTTTCTGCCTATTTCCTTGCTGATTTTGCATAAAGAATCCTAATTTGCGGCGTATGTTCGGGAAAATCCCCAAAATGCTACACCCGCCTGTTTTGTCTGTTGAAAAATTGTGTGTACCTTTGCCCCCGAAATGTATATATCCAAGGCAAAGAAATATCGCGATCAGGGAGATGGTACAGCAATCGCATATGATTACTACCGTCTCACGAAGTCTTACATCGACAAAGATGGCAAGACTAAGCATCGTAGTGTCCTTTGCCTTGGAGAACTTCCCGGCTTTGACAAGGATGAACGTAACCGACTGGCATCCATGCTCACCACTATGATTGAGGATGGACAAAGCGTGATGTGCGATAACCCAAAGCTCTACGAGGAAGCCATGTCTCAATATGTGAAGTACCGTAGCAGCAAGTATGCCCAGGAGAACGATCCTCGTCTCATTGCCGAGCGCAAGGCTCGCGAAGAAGAGGAGCGCAGGAAAGCTGTTGCCGTTAAGCTTGAAACGCTCACCCAGCATGAAGCTCGCATCATCGGTTGCGAGAACCTCTGTAACTCTACCATGCGTATGCTTGATATTCGTAAATATCTGACCTCTAGGGGATGGAAGCGTGACCATATTAACTTTGCCCTCATGCAGATTATCGCACGTGCCATCTATCCGTATTCAGAATTGAAGACAGTCCGCTATCTTCGTGAGAACACAGCACTTGCAGAGATGTTCGGCATTCCTAAGGAGAAAATAACCAAAGATGCCTTGTACGAAAGTGCCAAGCGTCTGTGGGATGAACACCGTGGTCTTGAGGACTGGCTCCATGACAGGGTATGCAGTATGTTCGGCATCGAGGAGAAGATCCTTTTGTTTGATATCACAAATTCCTACTTTGAGGGGAAAATGGAAAACAGTGAACTCTGTCAGTATGGTCGTTCCAAAGAGAAAAGGGACGACTGCAAGATTGTGGTCCTTGCTGCTGTAGTAAACACAGAAGGATTACTCGTCCGCACAATGATATACGAGGGAAACCGCCATGATTCTACAACTGTTGAGGAAGTTGTTGGCACTTTGGCCAAGACAACCACTCAGGATGCCAAACGTATCGTAGTGATGGATGCAGGCTTCTACTCCAAGTCGAATGTCAATTGGTTAAAAGCCAATGGATTCGACTACATTACCGTACTCCCTTCTGGCGACAGTAAGTTTGAGTCTACAAGTTCTGAAATCATAGACCATACCGATAACAAGGGACAGCAAATACGCCTGCAGATGGGTAAGGTTGACATGGATGGAGAATCCGTCAAGGCACTCATGGTGGATAGTGACGCAAAGGGTGCCAAGGAACGCTCGATGTATGAGCAGGCATGCAAACGCTACGAGGAGGGATTGGAAGCAATCAAAAAAGGTATTCTTACCAAGGGCGGAACCAAGAAACGTGACGCCGTGAACAAGCGATTGGGCAAATTGGACAAGCAATATGGAGCCATTCGCCTGTCATACAACGTTACCTTTACCTATGAGGGTACAGGAAAGAACGAGGTTGCTACTTCCATGACCTGGGAATGCAGAGAGAACAAGGCTGCTCAGAGAAGAAAGTTCCATGGAAAATATGTCTTGCTGACGAGCCTTGATGAAAGCCAGGAATTGAACATCTGGAAATTTTATAATGTAATCAGAACCGTAGAGGAGACTTTTCATGTGTTGAAGACAGACTTGGATATCCGTCCTGTCTATCATAAGACCGACAATGGAATCAAGTCTCATCTCAATCTTGCCATACTGGCATATTGGGTGGT
>ERZ869979.304-NODE-304-length-15025-cov-4.985483_pt1 | contig 15025 bp, 13 predicted proteins | sample MGYA00521269_ERZ869979 | MGnify/ENA primary metagenome ERZ869979 (study PRJEB32232, sample SAMN07284974) | human gut metagenome | biome: human-associated habitat; material: feces | host: Homo sapiens | place: Tanzania | collected 2014-04-05 ... | reverse complement strand
TTATTAATTATATGTGCAGCGTTCCTATATATAATAGTACCGCTTACAATTTATGTTGACATATTCGCTATATTTCTACTATGTCTTATTGCAATTATTATGTGTATTAAAGAGTTAAAAGATAAAAAATTCAAATTGAATGAATTATCTAAAAATGTTGATTTGATTTTTAAAGAGTCATTGGATTTAGTAGATGTCCCTATGGCTATAGTTAGTATGCAAGGAAAAGTTATTTGGAAAAATAACACAGCTGAACATATACTACCAGATGATTATATTGAAAAATCAACACTAAAACTTGAATCTTTAAAAAAGAAAAATCCTAAAGCTAGTTTATTAGAAGAGCTAGGAAATGGTGACGTATATAATATAATGTGCAATCAAATTAAGTTTGAAGAATTTGATTGCATGTTAGTGTCTTTTGTAGATAGAACATATGAAAGCACTTTAAAACAAAGTTTAGAAGATACACGAGTAGCAATAGGAATGTTATTTATAGATAACTATGAAGAAACATTACAAGGACTTGACGAAATTCAAAAAGTTGAAGTTACATCTGTCTTAACAAAAGAAATTAGAAGCTGGGCAAGAGAAAATAAAGGTGTGCTAGCTAGATTAGATAAAGATAAATATGCTATTTTTATAGAAAAGAAATATGTTGAAAAAATGGAAAAAGAGTCTTTTGATATTCTTGAAAGAGTAAGAAATGTCACTAAGCTTACTAAACTTCCAATTACAATTTCTATGGGAATTTCATATTCAGAAGAAACTCTAGAAGACAGATATAATGCAGGACAATCAGCATTAGATATTGCCTTAGGAAGAGGCGGAGATCAAGCTGTTGTAAAAAAAGATAAAAAATACGACTTTTTTGGAGGATCTAATGTAGGTCTTGAAAAAATGAGTAAAGTAAAAGCAAGAGCAATGGCACAAGCAATTAGAGAACTAATTGAAAAATCTGAAAAAGTATATGTTATGGGACATAGAAATTCAGATATAGATTGTATTGGCGCTGCAATAGGAATAGTTAAAATAGCTAAATATTTAGGAAAACCTGTAAATATAATAGTAGATGCTAAATGTAATGCTAGTACTGAAGCTTTGATAGAAAAAATAAAATATGATGAAAACTACAAAGATGTATTTAAAACATACGCAGACGTAAAAGGCGAAGATGTTACTAATTCGTTACTTGTTGTAGTAGATACACATAAAAAATCTTATCTTGTAGAACCTGAATTTTTAGATAAGTTTGAAAGTATAGCAGTTATAGATCACCACAGAAGAGGTCCTGAATTTATAGACAATGCTGTACTTACATATCATGAAATATATGCTTCTTCAGCAACAGAGCTTGTTGTTGAACTACTTATGTACATGGATGGAATTAGTATATCATCTAATGAAGCAGAATGTATGTATGCTGGACTTGTAGTAGATACTAAAAACTTCATGTTTAAAACAGGGGTTAGAACTTTTGAAGTTGCAGCATATTTGAAGAAATTTGGAATAGATGTTGCTGAAATAAAATTATTATTCCAAAATGATTTTGAAACTTATGTAGCAAAAGTTAATATAGTAAAAAATGCTGAATTTATACATGATAAAATAGCAATTTCAGTTACAACAGAAACACATCCAGATATGCCAATAATTGTAGCTCAAGCTGCAGATGAATTGCTTTCAATATCTGGAATACAAGCATCATTTGTACTTTGTATGGTTGATGGAATCGTTATGATATCAGGAAGATCAATGGGAGATATAAATGTTCAAGCAATACTTGAAAAAATTGGTGGCGGTGGTCATCTAACATTTGCTGGAGCACAAATTGCAGGCTCAACACTTGAGGAGGCTAAAGAAAAACTATTAGAAAGTATTGATGAATATTTATCTAAATAAAAAATTAATTAATGGGAGGTAAAAAATGAAAGTAGTATTAAATAAAGACATAAAGGGAGTTGGAAAAAAACTTCAAGTAATAGAAGTTAGTGAAGGCTATGCTAGAAATTTTTTATTACCTAAAAAATTAGCTGTAATAGCAGATAACAAGAATTTAAATGAAGCACAAGGAAAGCTTAGTGCTCAAAAGTACAAAAAGCAAACAGAATTACAAAAAGCTAATGAAGACAAAAAGATTATTGAAGGAGGATCAATAGAATTTAGACATAAAGTTGGCGAAGGAAGTAAACTTTATGGTAGTGTAACTGAAAAAGATATTTCAGAAAAAATAAAAGAGAAATTTAATATAGAGGTAAATAAGAAGAAAATAAGTATAAGTGATCCTATTAAAAATTTAGGAACATATACAGTAAACGTAAAATTATATGAAGGAGTAATTGCAAAACTAAGGGTAACAGTAGTAGGAATGTAGGTGTAACAAATGGAAAACGAAGTAGTAAATAAGGTACAACCAAATGATACTCTGGCAGAACAAGCTGTTTTAGGCTCTATGCTAGTATCAAAAGACGCAGTTCAAGCAGCAGTAGAAGTTTTAAAACCAGAAGATTTTTATAGAGAAGATAATAAAGAAATATATGCAGCTATGATGGATATTTATTCTGTCGGAAAAGAAATAGACATGATAACTGTAACAGAACAATTAAAGTTAAGAGGAACACTAGAAAGAGTTGGAGGAACTCAAAACTTAGCAACATTAATAGATAACGTACCTACTACATCAAACATTGAAAGATATGTTGAAATCGTTGAACAAAAAGCTACATCAAGAAACCTAATAAAAGTTACCAGTGATATAATGAAAGTTTCATATGCTCAAACAGAAGAGCTAGACGCTATAATCGAGCAAGCTGAAAAAGGAATATTCGATCTTGCTCAAAATAGAAATAGTAAGTCATATTCTGGAATGAAAGAAATACTTGTTAATACATTAGACTCTATAGAAAAAATGTATCAAAACAAAGAAAAGCTTTCTGGTATGGAATCTGGATTTATAGATTTAGACGAAAAAATATCTGGATTAAATGATTCAGATTTAATTATTGTTGCAGCTCGTCCTGCAATGGGTAAATCTGCATTTGTATTAAATATTGCTTCTTACGTAGCTATGCATGATAAAGTTCCTGTAATGATATTTAACCTAGAAATGTCAAAGGAACAGTTAGTAAAAAGAATGCTAAGTAGTGAAAGTGAAATAGATAGCATGAAAATTAATAATGCAAATTTAGAACAAGATGATTGGATAAAAATGGCTGATGCAAGTAATAGATTAGCTGATGTACCAATATATATAGATGATACACCTGTTCTTACACCATCTGAAATAAGAGCAAAATGTAGAAAAGCTAAATTAGAAAAAAATATAGGCTTAATAATTATCGACTATTTGCAGTTAATGGAATCTAAAACAGCAAATGGTTCTAGACAACAAGAAATATCAGAAATTTCTAGAGGACTTAAAATACTTGCTAAAGAGCTTAATGTACCTGTTATTGCATTGTCACAGTTAAGCCGTGCTACTGAAGCAAGAGCAGATCATAGACCAATGTTAAGTGATCTTCGTGAATCTGGTTCTATAGAGCAGGATGCAGATATAGTAATGTTTTTACATAGAGAAGATTATTATGATAAAGAAACAGAAAAGAAAAATGTAGCAGAAGTAATCGTTGCTAAAAACAGACATGGTGAAACAGGAACAGTAGAGCTAGCTTGGCTTGGAAAATATACAAAATTTGCAAATTTATATAAAGGAAATGAATAGAATGGTTGATAATATTATAAGTATTGTAAAAAATAATATAATAGATAATAAACTTATTAACGAAGGACAAAAGGTTGTTGTTGCAGTATCTGGTGGACCGGATTCAATGTGCTTACTAGATGTACTAAATAAATTGAGTAGTGATTTAAAATTTAGTATAATTGTAGCTCATGTAAATCATGGAATAAGAAAAGAATCAGACGATGAAAAGATATATGTTGAAAGCTACTGTACACAAAGAAACATTCCTTTTTTCTATCTGAAAGTAAATGTTCCAATGTTATCAAAAGAAAAGAAAATGTCTGAAGAAGCTTGCGGAAGAGAAGTTAGATATGAATTTTTTGAAAAAGTAAGAAAGGAGCAAAATGCTGATCTTATAGCTGTAGCTCATAACTTAAATGATAATATAGAAACTATCTTACTAAATGAAATAAGAGGCTGTGGACTAAAAGGTTTAACAGGAATGGATTTCAGATTTAATAAGATTATTAGACCTCTTCTTACTATTGAAAAAAGAGATATTTTATTATATAATAGTGAACTAGAGTTAAATCCTTGTATAGATAAAACTAACGAAGAGGAGATATATCTTAGAAATAAAATTAGACTTACTTTAATTCCTTATTTACAAGGTTTAAATCCTAATTTTGTAAATAATATAAAAAGGATGAGAGGAATTTTAAAAGAAGACAATGATTTTATTGAGGAATATACAGAAAACATTTTTAATAAAGTTATAATAAATGAGGATGACTCTAAAATTGTTTTTAATTTTTCCGTATTTATGAATGAACATAGTAGCATAAAAAATAGAATAGTAAGAAAAATAATAGAAAGAAAAATATCTAATTTAGACGGAATAGAAAGTGTTCATGTATTAGATATAATTAAATTGTTAAATAATAATATAAAAGGAAAAAAGTATATAATAGGTAATAAATTTACAATTGAAATAGTTAAGAAAAACATAGCTGTTATATACTAAAACTGAAGGGAGAAAAAGATGAATAAAAAAAGTGCTTTTAGAACGCTAGCTGTATATGCAATTTTAATTGCAATTGCTATTTATGCTATTACATTACTTGATTCTAATCAAACTAAAGAAATGTCTTATACTGAATTAATGCAAAAGATAGAAGAACAAGATGTACAAAGCATACAAATGTCTACAGATAGATTAGCGGCAAACGTTAAATTAAAAGATGAGGAAAATATTACACGTGTTGTAGATATCCCATCATCAACTACCTTTATTGAAGGCGTACAAGATAGAGTAACATCAGGAGAATTTGAACTTACTGTTGCTCAAGAAACTTTTGTTGAAGCAATGGCTCCATACATTCCAAATATCTTATTATTACTAGGAACATTATTTATCCTTATGTTTGTATTAAGAAAAACTAATGATAGTAATAGTAAAGCAATGGACTTTGGAAAAAGTAGAGCTCAAAAAATAGATAAAAATTCACCTAAAAAAGTTACTTTTGATAATGTTGCTGGATTAGAAGAAGAAAAAGAAGAGTTAAAAGAAGAAGTAGAATTTTTAAAGAACCCTAAAAAATATATAGATATGGGAGCAAGAATTCCAAAAGGAATATTACTTGTTGGTGGACCAGGTACTGGTAAAACATTACTTGCAAAAGCTGTTGCTGGTGAAGCAAACGTACCATTCTTTAGCATAAGTGGTTCAGACTTCGTAGAAATGTTTGTTGGTGTAGGTGCATCACGTGTTAGAGATATGTTTAAAGAGGCTAAAGCAAATTCACCTTGTATAATATTCATAGATGAAATTGATGCTGTTGGTCGTCACAGAGGCGCAGGTCTTGGCGGCGGACATGATGAAAGAGAGCAAACTCTAAACCAATTATTAGTTGAAATGGACGGATTTGCTACACATGAAAGTATTATAGTTATGGCTGCTACTAACAGACCAGATATACTAGATCCTGCTTTATTAAGACCAGGAAGATTCGACAGACAAATTGTTGTAGGAAGACCGGATTTAAAAGCAAGAGAAGAAATATTACAATTACATGCAAAAAACAAACCATTTGTTCCAGGAATAGATTTTAAAGTTATTGCTAAAAATACAGCTGGATTTAGTGGTGCAGATCTTGAGAATATGATTAATGAATCTGCTTTACTTGCTGCAAGAAAAGATAAAAAGACAATAGATATAAATGATGTTGAAGAAGCAATGGTAAAAGTAATGATGGGACCTGAGAAAAAGAGTAAAGTTATAAGTGAAAAAGAAAAGAAACTTACAGCTTATCATGAAGCAGGTCACGCAGTGGTAGCAAGATGTTTACCAAATCATGATGATATTCATGAAATTTCAATAATACCAAGAGGTATGGCTGGTGGATACACAATGTATAAACCAAATGAAGACAAAAGCTATGCTTCTAAAAATGAAATGAAAGAAAATATAATTTCTCTTTTAGGTGGTAGAGTTGCTGAGCATTTAGTTTTAGATGATATCAGTACTGGTGCATCTAATGATATTGAAAGAGCAACAAAAATTGCTAGAGAAATGGTTACAAAATATGGTATGTCTGATAAACTAGGACCTATATGCTTTGGTGGAAATGAGGAAGAAGTATTCTTAGGAAAAGATATGGCAACTCATACTAGAGATTATAGTGAAAATACAGCTGCTCAAATTGATGCAGAAGTAAAAGATATTGTTATGAATGCATATACAAGTGCAGAAAGAATACTAAAAGAAAATATAGACAAATTACACAAAGTTGCTAAAAAATTACTAGAAAATGAAAAGATAACTGGAGAAGAATTTGAAGCAATATTTAAAGAATAAGATTTAAAAAATGAGAGCTATGATAACATAGCTCTTATTTTCTTGTAATAAAGCATTATTTTTTACATAAAACATTGCACATTTAATTTTTTTATGTTATAATAATAACGCTGTATGTAAAATCTAGTATACATACAAATACACACACAGTCGGAGTTTTAATCTTCTTCCAGAAATGGACGTATAAAATGAAGATGACTGTGGAGGATATTGAAGAAGGAGGAATTTTTAAAATGGCAATTATACCAATGAAATCATTACTAGAAGCTGGTGTACACTTTGGTCACCAAACAAAAAGATGGGATCCTAGAATGGCTCCATATATATTCACAGCAAGAAACGGAATATATATCTTAGATTTACAAAAAACTTTAAAGAAATTACAAGAAGCTTACAACGAAACTAAAAAAGTTGTAGCAGAAGGTGGAGTTGTTTTATTCGTAGGAACTAAAAAACAAATCCAAGAAACTATTAAAACAGAAGCTGAAAGATGTGGAATGTACTACATCAATAGCAGATGGTTAGGTGGTACTTTAACTAACTTCTCTACAATTAAGACTAGAATAGCTAGACTTAACGAATTAGAAAAAATGGAAGCTGACGGAACTTTCGAAGTTTTACCAAAGAAAGAAGTTATTAAATTAAGAAAAGAAATGGAAATCTTAAATACTAACCTTGGTGGTATTAAAGATATGGAAAAACTTCCATCATTAATATTCTTAGCTGACTCTAAAAAAGAATATATCTGTACTAGAGAAGCTAGAAGATTAAACATTCCAACAATTGGATTAATCGATTCAAACTGTAATCCAAATGATGTTGATTTAGTAATTCCTGGTAATGATGACGCAGTAAGATCAGTAAGTTTAATCGCTGGAAAAATAGCTGACGCTGTTGTTGAAGCAAAAGAAGGTAACTTAACTACTATCGACGACGAAGATATTGAAACTATGCAAGAATTAGTAGACAAAGAAGGCGTAGATAAAATAGAAAGAAAACCAAAACAAAACAACAGAAGAAACTATACAAAGAGAGAAAACAGAAAAGAAGAAACTACTGAAGTTAAAGAAGAAGTAGCAGAACAAGAAAAAACTGAACAAGAATAATATTAATATATAAATAGGGGGTGCTTTAAATGGCAATAACAGCCGAGCAAGTTAAAGAATTAAGAGATAGAACAGGTGCAGGTATAATGGACTGCAAAAAAATACTTACAGAAGCAGAAGGAAATATGGATAAAGCTATAGAACTTTTAAAACAAAAAGGTATGGCAAAAGCTGCTAAAAAAGCAGGAAGAATAGCTGCTGAAGGTCTAGTTGAAGCTTATATTCACAATGGTAAATATGGTGCTTTAGTTGAAGTAAACTCAGAAACAGACTTCGTTGCTAACAATCCAGAATTTAAACAATTTGTTAAAGATATTGCAATGCACGTAGCTGCAGCTGCTCCACAATATGTAAAACGTGAAGATGTACCTGCTTCAATTGTTGATGCAGAAAAAGAAGCACAAAAAGCAAAAGCAATTGCTGAAGGTAAACCAGAAGCAATTGCTGAAAGAATAGTTGAAGGAAGAATGGATAAATTCTTCTCAGAAATCTGTTTATTAGATCAACCATTTGTTAAAGATCCAGATAAAACAGTTGGACAACTATTAACTGAATTAATCTCTAAAATTGGAGAAAATATAGTAATCAGAAGATTTGTTAGATTTGAAAGAGGCGAAGGAATCGAGAAAAAAGAAGAAAACTTTGCTGAAGAAGTAATGAAACAAATCAAAGGTTAATTTTTGAAAAACTCGTAATTTTATTACGAGTTTTTTTATATCTATTATAATAAAATTGACACACAAAATCTAAAATGATATAATTTTTATAATTTGGAGGAGATTAAAATGTATAAAAGAATTTTAGTTAAATTAAGTGGCGAAGCTATAGGCCAAGATGATGGAAGAGGAATAGATAGCGATAAACTAGAAAGAGTTGCAAATCAAATTGTAGACTTAAATAAAGCTGGAGTAGAAGTAGCTATTGTTATAGGAGCAGGAAATTTCTGGAGAGGAAAATATGGCGGTGACTATATAAAAAGAACAACATCAGATTATATGGGAATGCTAGCAACTACATTAAATGCATTAGCATTACAAGAAATGCTAGAATCAAAAGATGTACAAACAAGAGTACAAACAGCAATTGAAATGAAACAAGTTGCTGAACCATATATTAGAAGAAAAGCTGTAAGACATTTAGAAAAAGGTAGAGTAGTTATCTTTGCATGTGGTACAGGCAGTCCATACTTTACTACAGATTCTGCAGCTGCATTAAGAGCTGTTGAGATGGATTCAGATGTTATATTACTAGCTAAAAATGTTGATGGTGTGTATAACAAAGACCCTAAAAAATATGATGATGCTGTAAAATATGATGAAGTAAGTTATATGCAATCAATTAATGAAAAACTTGGAGTTATGGATACAACAGCAATTACTTTATGTATGGAAAATAAAATTCCAATTTTAGTTTTTGCACTTAATGAAAAAGATTCTATTAAAAGAGCAGTAAATGGTGAAAAAATAGGTACTATTATTAAGGAATAGTTATTAGAGGGGGAGATATATTTGGAACAAAAAGGAGAAGTATTATATGAAATAAGTCCTAAGTTTGAGTTCCTATATGAATTAACAACACCTATGGGAAGAAAAATGAAATCTTCATTTATTGCAGCTATAGTAGGTGTGATAATCAATATATTAATGGGAATATGTAAAGGATATATTTTAAATACCAATAATATCATGATAAAAAACATATATAGTGTATGTAGTATTATAGCAATTATATTATTGGCAGTATTTATTATAGTGTTTATAGCAAGGGTTCTATATCAAATATTAGAATATAAAGGTATTAAATATAAGTTTTATAAAGATTGTTTAGTATGTGAAAATACCTTTTTAAGCCAGACTAAAAAAACAATAGAATACTCTAATATACGTGAGGTAGAAATAAGAAGAACTTTCTTAGACAGAATAATGAATTTTGGAGTAATTATTATATATACTAATGCAGACAAAACATTTGGAAGTGCAACTGTATTATATGCAGTAAAAAATACTGTAGAAAAATATAATAATATAGAAAGTTTAATACACAATAAAAACATTTCTTCAGGACCAATAAAAGTAGAAAATGATGAAATAGATAATGAAATAAGTAATACTAATCCTGTAGAAGAATATACACAAGATGCATCAAATGACATTAACCCTATAAGTGAAAATAAATAATTTAACAACAAGGAGACTATAAAAGAAGTTATCTTTTAATAGTCTCTTTTTTTGCATTAAAATTATGAAATAATAGCTGTCAAAAGTTGTAGATAAATATTGACTATAATATTTAAAGATAGTATAATTACAAGTATTATAGGAGGGATTTAATTGAAGAAAGACAATATTATTAAGATTGTAATTTCTATTGTAGTAATGCTTCTTTTAGGTTATCTTGCTATATTTGGTCTTAAAGTAGGAGATAAAACTATAATTAAAGGCGCAAAAAGCATTAAAACAGGTTTGGATATAAGCGGTGGTGTTACTGTATTATATCAAGCTGAAGCAGAAGAGGGAAAAGAAATTACAGCAGACGATTTAGAAAAATCAAAGGCAGTTATAGAAAAAAGATTAGAAGCTAAGAACATCTATGATTATATTATTAGAGTTGATTCTAACACAAATCAGATTAATGTTGAAATACCAACAGATACTAGTGATACATCAGTAGATCCCCTAGCAGCAATTGAAGGACTTGATAGAACTGCAGTAGTTGAATTTAGAGACTCAGACAATAATGTATTATTAAAGGGTGATGACATTCAATCTGCAAAATATAGTGAAGACGCAGTAGATAGTACAGGAATAGGAACACCACACGTAGTACTTAACTTCAGTGATGAAGGAAGACAAAAATTTGCTGAAGCTACTGAAAAAATGGTTGGAAAAGCAATGCCAATATACTTAGATGAAGAATGTATTACTTCACCAACAGTAAATTCTAAAATAGATTCTTCAACAGCAATCATAACAGTTGGAAATGGAACTTATGCAGAAAAGAAAGAAATTGCAGAAGAATATGCAATGCTTATCGATTCAGGTAGTTTACCATTTAACTTAAAAATTGTAAACAAAGAATATATTGGACCATATGTTGGACAACAAGCATTAGAAGTTAGTGTAAGAGCTGGTATTGTTGCATTAGTAGTTATTTGTTTAATAATGCTAATTATATACAGATTACCAGGTGTTGTTGCATCTATTTCTTTAATTATATATGTTTCAATATTATTATTAGTAATTTCAAATACAGGAATATCATTAACACTTTCAGGTATAGCAGGTTTAATCCTATCTATAGGTATGGCTGTTGATGCAAATGTTATTATATTTGAAAGATTAAAAGAAGAACTTGCAAAGAAAGTTGCATCAGGAAAAGCTTTTGAAAAGAGCTTTAAAAATGCAATGAGTACTATTATAGATGGAAATGTAACAACATTAATAGTTGCATTTACACTATATTTCTTAGGTTCAGGTATGGTTAAAGGATTTGGACTTGTACTAGCACTAGGTGTATTGTTAAGTTTATTAACTGCACTTGTAGTATCTAAGTTTATTTTAAAACAATTTATGCCACTTGCTAACAAGAATACTTTCTTATTTGGAATAAAGAAGGAGGTAGAAACAAAATGAAAATAAAACTAGATTTTTTAAAGCATAAAAATATTATTTTAGCTATCTCTTTAATCATAGTAGCTGCAGGTTTAATATATGGATTTGTAACAGGCTATGTTTTTGATATAGATTTTAAAGGTGGTACAAGAATACAAGTAGATTTAAACGAAGAGTATAATGTATCAGACATTAAATCAATAGTTGAGGGAGTATGTAAACAAGTACCAGAAACTCAATCTAATAGTTCAGGTAATAACACTGTTACAATTACTACTCAAGTAATTTCAGAAGAAGAATCAAATGCAATTGTTGATGCTTTGAAAGAAAAATATCCAAATATGGGAGATGCTACAGTAAAAAATGTACAAGCTTCATATGGTAAAGAATTAGTAAATACAGCAATAATAGCTGTTGTAGTTTCTATTATTTTACTATTAGTATATGTAGCAATTAGATTTAAAGCACTTGGATATACTGCTGCAATATCTGCAGTACTTGCATTAATATTTGATGTATGTTTCTTATTAGCAGTATATGGAGTATTTAAATTCCCAATAAACTCTACATTTGTAGCTGTTATACTTACAATTATTGGATATTCAATAAATGATACAATAATTGTATACGACAGAATAAGAGAAAATAGAAGAATAGTAACAAAATCTAATGATGTTAAAGACGTTATTAATACAAGTATCAGTCAAACATTAAATAGAACAATTGTAACTTCATTAACAACTTTATCTGCAATTTGCATTGTATTAATATATGCATTGGTAAAAGATCAAGAAACATTAAAACAATTCTCTTTACCACTTACTATAGGTGTTGCTGAAGGTACATTATCTTCAATATTTATTGCAACAAATATTTGGTATACAATAGATAAACTAGTAAAGAAAAATAAAAAAGCATAAGAATTAAAAAAGCTTCGTATTAATACGGAGCTTTTTTCTTGTATATATTAAAAATATATGATATATTTTAATTAGTGATATTTATGAAACTAAGAAAATTAGAAAAGAAAATTGAAAAATCTACATTAAAAAAAGACTATGACAATGCTAAATATATAATTTTAAATGAGTATACAAAACTATTTAGAAAAATGATAAAATATAAAAAAGAAAAATACGATAAATCATACTTTTTCTATGATTATTTAATAAAGATAAAAGATTTGTACAATGATATGTATGGAAAAGATATAGATGAAATGATAAAAGTATTATATTCAGATAAGTATAACACTAAAGATCAAATATCTTGGTTATTAGAAAACTGTTATATTTTTGATGATTATAAATTATGATAGGAGGAATAATATGTATATAGCTGCGTTAGTTGGAAGTATAGCTGCATTTGTATGTGCTTTAACACCATTATTTGGAATACCATTTGTTGTTGTCTTTGGGATAACTGCTATAGTTTTTGCTATATTAGGAATGAGAAAAAATGATGGTAAAGAGAGAAAGGATGCATCAATTATAGCGCTAATAATTGCTATAATTGCAATTATTATTTGTGCATTAATAAATATATTTTCATATAAGTTTATAGCATTATATTTTGATGAATTTGTTAATAAAGAAGTTGTTGATTATGATAATTATTATGAACAAAAATTCAAGGATTATAAAGAATATAATATTAATGATGAGGTAAGAGTTGGAGAATCTTTTATAATAAAAGTAAATGATGTTTCAATAGATGGAGATAAATACTATGTAGATATAGATATTGAATCCTTAAAAGATAGTGAATATTTTTCATTGTATGATTTAGGACTATATAATGCTACAAATTATGATTTGAAATATTGTCAATATTCTGGAGATGAAGAGTTTGTTAGTGGTTTTTTAGATGAAGGTGAATCTAAAAATATAGTTGTAAAATTTGATTTAGAAGATGAAAATAATGATAAAATGTATTTAGTATTTATTGATAGCGAAGATGGTATAAAAATTAAGCTATAGTAATAACGTATACGCTGTAAAATATTGACAAAAAATATAAAATAGTGTACGATATACATGTAAAAAAACGATAGAAAAGAGGTAGATTATGGATAAGAAAACAAACTCACGTGGGGCTGCCGGAAAAAAAGGTACCACTTTATCTAAAATATTAAAAAGACCAATAGTAAAATTAGCTTTATTAATTATTGCTATTATATTAGTGGTAGTTGTTGTAAAAAACTGTGGAACTAGTGGAAAGAAAGAAGATACAACATTAGTTGGATATCAAAAACTAGTTGATGTTACAGATAGTAAATATACATATGTTGATTTAGATGGAAAAGTTAAAGAATATGAAGGATATACTTCAATGGATGATTTCTATTACGATGTTACATGTGTATCTAAGCTAGATAAAGATACAGGAACTACACAAATGGCACTTATAAATAAAAATAAAGGCGAAGTAGTAAAATTTGGTGAATATACAAACTTTACACAAGTAGTTGGTGGAAAATTTTATAAAGTTGAAAAAGATGGAAAATATGGAGTAATAGATTATAAAGGAAAAGTTATAATAAATCCAGAATATAGTTACATCTCAATTACTACAGTTCAAGAAGCAACAGAAGTTGTATTTGAATGTCAAAAAGATGGAAAATATATTTTCATAAATGAATCAGGAAAACAATTTTATGAAACAGAAGTAGCATTACATAGTATTTCATATGCTAATAAATTTAATGATGAATATGATACAATAATTTATATATCTTTTGACGGAGAAAAGAAATATTTTGATTTAGTAACAGGAGAAGAATTATTCCAAGATAATCAAGATGTTAATATATCATACAATATTTTAAAATCTGATGGAAAGATAAGCTTTTATGATAAAAAAGGAAAGCTAAAAACGGAATTAGATACATCTGAAGATTATTCTTCTGATGCTAGAGTATATTTCAAAAAATATGTTGTAGTAGAACAAAAGAATGTAACTTCAGGAACAAGAAAATACAAATACACTGTATATGATACAGATTTCAAAAAAGTATTAGAATCAGAAAATAAAATAAATCCAGTTCAAGACATTGATGGAAATGTATATTTCATAGAAAATGAAACAGATGGTGTAAAAATAATAAATGAAAATAAAAAATCAGTTAAAGTTTCAGGATGTGAATTTAACGGAAACAATATAAACAATTTACAATATCTTGTATTAAACCCATCAAACGATGTTTCATCATATGAAGTATATACTTTCAAAGGTAAAAAAGTAATGGATGGAATAGTTGAATATTCATCTAAAGGATTTGGACTTACTGTTGAAAAGAACATTGAAGGTAGTACTTCACAAAAACTATTATTACTAGGTAAAAATTCTCAAATAGAATTAGCTCAAGAAGATGAAGTAAATGCTACAAATGATTATTTAACTATAGAAAATACAAAGGAAAATGTTGTATCAGTAGTAGATAAAGATGGAAAAGTAAAAGTAGATAAAGCTCAAGGTACAAAATTATTCTGTGTAGAAAAATATATAGGAATTCAAAATGGAGAATCTGTAAATATTTATAGTATAGAAACAGGAAAAATGACTTCTTCTTATTTAGTTTCAGATTATCTAAACAGAGACGAAACAGTAAATGTTATAGAACTAAATAAAGGTTACTATACATTTGATGGAAAAACAATATTAGAAAAACAATAGAAAACAGGTGGATAAATTCCACCTGTTTTTAACCGTATGTTTACATAATTGACTTTTAACCGCAAAAGTAGTATAATAATAGTCGTACATAAAA
>ERZ869979.303-NODE-303-length-15026-cov-4.479765_pt1 | contig 15026 bp, 9 predicted proteins | sample MGYA00521269_ERZ869979 | MGnify/ENA primary metagenome ERZ869979 (study PRJEB32232, sample SAMN07284974) | human gut metagenome | biome: human-associated habitat; material: feces | host: Homo sapiens | place: Tanzania | collected 2014-04-05 ... | reverse complement strand
TTTTTTCAAGCAGAAGACGGCATACGAGATTCTCCGGAGTGACTGGAGTTCAGACGTGTGCTCTTCCGATCTCTGCGTCATCGGGGTGGGCATCTACCTGACCGGAACGATGCTCTTCAAGATCAGCGCGATCCAAGTGCAGAACGCCGACGGCGCAGTGGTGCAGGAGCTGGCAGGCTATTCCAGCGACCAGATCCTCAGTGCGCTGGGCGTGCAGATCGAGGAAAACATCTTCAGCGTGGACAGCCGGAAAAAAGCCGCCGAGCTGGAAAAGGTGTTCCCCAAGCTCGAATCCATCCAAGTGGAGCGGGAGTATCCCGGCACGGTGGTGGTGCGGGCGGTGGAAGCCATCCCCAGCTATGCCATGCAGGTGCAGGATGGCTGGCTGACCCTCTCGGCCGGGCTGAAGATCCTGGATAAGACGGGCAGTCCGCCCGCCGCGCTGCCGACGCTCTACGGCGGTGAGCCGGTTTCCGAAACGCCGGGCGATCCGCTGACGTTTGAGGGAACCGAACCCGCTGCGGACAGCACCGCGTCCGGCGCGGCCTCGGATTCGGCCGCATCGTCCGAAGCGGCGGCAGAACCCCAGACCGACCACCGGCTGGAATCCCTGCATACCCTGATGACCGCGCTGGAAGGCTGCGGCCTGCTGGACGATGTGACCCGGATCGAGTTTGAGGACACCGAGCAGATGGCGTTCCTCTATCAGAATCGGATCAGCGTCCTGCTGGGCACCCTGAACGAGCTGGACTACAAGCTCAAGCTGGGGCAGTATGTGCTGCTCGATTCGGACGGCAAGGGCTGTGCCGCCACCGACACCGGTGTGCTGGATCTGAGCCACCTGTCGGCTTCCAGCACCCGGAAATTCCGCTTTGCGCAGGGAGAGCCGGAGCTGCCCTCGGGCTACGTTGTGCCCGAACCGCCGGAGCTGCCGGAACCCCCGGCAGAGACCGCCCCGGCCGACCCGACCGCCGCAGAGACCGCCCCGGCCGCGGACGATGCTGCGCAGGCGGATCCGGCGGAAGATCCCACAAAACCCACCGAGACCCAGACCACCAATCAGGAATGAGGAGTGTTGCGTTATGAAACTGGAACAACTGATCGAGGGCGTGCCCTGTACGCTGGTGCAGGGCAGCCTTGAGACGGAGATCGAAGACATCATTTATGACAGCCGGAAGGCCGCCCCGGGCCGGCTGTTCGTCTGCATCGTCGGCACCCAGCGGGACAGCCACGATTTTGCCGCCGACTGCGTGCAGCAGGGCGTGTGTGCGCTGGTCGTCCAGCACGACATCGACCGGTCGGCGATGCCGGGCGTGACCATCCTCAAGGTCGAGAACAGCCGCTATGCCATGGCATTGATGAGTGCGAATCTTTTCGGCAATCCATCCCGGAAGATGACCATGATCGGCGTCACCGGCACCAAGGGCAAGACCACGACGACCCACATGATCAAGAGCGTCCTCGAAGCGGCAGGCCGCAAGGTCGGCATGATCGGCACCAACGGCATCTACTTCATGGGGCACCACAAGGAGACGGCCAACACCACCCCCGAAAGCTACGAGCTGCAAAAGACCTTCCGGGAGTTTCTGGACGCAGGCTGCGACACCGCGCTGATGGAAGTGTCCAGTCAGGGTCTGATGATGGATCGCGTAGCGGGCGTGCAGTATCAGGTGGGCGTGTTCACCAACTTGTCGCCGGATCACATCGGCCCGGGCGAACACAAGACCTTTGAGGAATACCGCAGCTGGAAGGGCAAGCTCTTCCAACGCTGCGATGTGGGCGTGGTCAACCTCGACGACGAGAACACCGAAGCCCTGCTGGAAGGCCACACCTGCCAGCTGGTGACCTACGGCCGGGGCGAGAAGGCCGACTACCGCGCCGGAAGCTATGAGCTGCTCCGCACCCACGATTTTCTGGGCGTGCGGTTCCACGTCTCCGGCAAGGACGATATGGACGTGAAGGTGAATATGCCCGGTGAGTTCAGCGTCTACAACGCGCTGGCGGCTCTGGCCGTCGGCAAAGTGCTGGGTCTGCCCGATGCCGCCATCCACGAGGGTCTCGGCAAGTGCGTCGTCAAGGGGCGGGTCGAGCTGGTGCCCATCAGCAAGAAGTTCACCATCCTGCTGGATTACGCCCACAACGAAGTCTCCACCGAGAGCCTGCTGACCACCCTGCGGGCGTATAACCCCCACCGTCTGGTGGTGGTGTTCGGCTGCGGCGGCAACCGCTCCAAGCTCCGCCGGTACGGAATGGGCGAGATCTGCGCAAAAATGGCCGATTTCTCCATCCTCACCGAGGACAACAACCGGTTCGAGAAGATCGAGGACATCCTTGCCGACATCCGTGTCGGGATGGAAAAGGGCAACCCGGATGCAAAGTTTGTGGAGATCCCCGACCGTCTGGACGCCCTGCACTACGCCGTGGATCATGCGCAGCCCGGCGACCTGATCGCCGTCATCGGCAAGGGGCATGAGACGTACCGCGACCGTCTTGGCGTCAAGACCCCCTTCCTCGAGCGGGAGCTGCTGGAGGAATATGCCCATCAGATCGGGCTGGAGTGATCCGATCCGCTGCCTCTGCGTCAGCCGTCCGGCGTTCTGTCGGAGGGCTGATTTTTTTGCATTCGCTTTTGCACCCTTCAGAAACGCCAGTTTTTGACAGGATGGGCGTAAATTCTTGTCAAGTATTGCTGTTGCGCATCGGGGCTTTTTGGGCTATACTGTTGACTTGGCTGCTGAAAAAATGCCTGCCGACGGCAGGTGGACAAAAACGATCCAATGAAGTCCAATGGGAGGGGTTTCTACGAAATATCTGTTTCAATTTACGCGGATCCTTGCGTTCTGCTTTTTGGGCGAGATCCTGCACGCGGTGCTGCCGCTGCCGATCCCGGCCAGCATTTACGGCCTGATCCTGCTGCTGCTCGCGCTGCGGTTGAAGGTCATCCAACTGGAGGACGTGAAAGAGGTCGGCCTGTTTCTGACCGGGATCTTCCCGCTGCTGTTTGTTCCGGCAGCGGCCGGGGTGATGGAGCTGTGGGCGGAGATGGGCAGTATGCTGCTGCCGATCCTCCTCTCGATCTTCCCGGTGACGGTGCTGGTGCTGATCACCTCCGGACACACCACGCAGGCGATGGTTCGCCGCAAGCAGAAAGGAGCCGATCATGACGGAACTGCTGAATGAATTTCTTTCCGGCTCGGCGGCATGGGGTGTGCTGCTGACGCTGGCCGCGTTTGCGCTGGGCACCCTCATCAACCGGGTCACCGGCAAGGCGATCTTCAACCCGCTGCTGCTGGGCAGCATCTTCGTCATCATCCTGCTCAGCATTTTAAAGATCCCTTATGCCGACTACAAGGCCAGTGCTGCGCCGGTCAACTACCTGCTGCTGCCGGCCACCATCAGTCTGGCCATTCCCCTGTATGAAAAGTGGGATCTGCTCAAAGAGAATGCGGCCGCCATCATCGCGGGCATCTCGGTGGGCACGCTGGTCAGCCTTGGCAGTGCGCTGGCCTTGGCACTGGCTCTGAACCTGACCAAAGAGCAGTACGTGACCCTGCTGCCGAAGTCGGTGACCACGGCCATCAGCATGGATGTGGCGGCCGAGCTGGGCGGCATTGCGGCTCTGACCGGTGCCATCGTCATCCTGACCGGCATTGCGGGCAACCTGCTGGCCGAGACGGTCTGCAAGGCGTGCCACATCACCGACCCCATCGCCAAGGGGGTGGGCATCGGCACCTCGGCTCATGCCGTCGGCACCAGCCGCGCACTGCAGATGGGCGAAGTGGAGGGAGCCATGAGCGGCCTGTCCATCGCCGTGGCCGGTGTGCTGACGGCGGTGCTCTGCCCGGTGTTTGTCAATTTAATTGATTAGCCCTCTCAGTCTGCTTCGCAGACAGCTCTCCCAAAGGGAGAGCCCTTGGCAAATTGATTCAGTTTTATCAGACTGAAAATAAAGCATTTGCTCAACAAAAAATACCGGGCCCTGCGGTCTGGATTCACGGTATCGAACCATTGAATCTAGGCAACAGGGCCCGGCTTTTTTATTTGTTGTTTTCAGCGTGCAGGAAAGCGTTCTGAGCGTGTTACTGTGTCAGAGCCTTTGCCTTTTTCAGGGTCAGGAAAACTTCCAGCTTGCTGACCTTTTCCTCCGGGGCAAAGCTGCTGTTCTTGGATTCCGCCATCAGGCCGTTATCAACGACCCAACGCTCTGCCTTTTCCAGCTCGCTCATGCCCTCGGTGAGAGTCGCGGGTTCGGGAGAACCGGCGGCCTGCCAGAGCAGGACAGCCAGCTCGCCGCGGGTGTTGGGCATTTCTGCGCCTGCGGGAAGCACCCACTTGGCGTACAGCTCAAGGCCGATGTTGTAGGCCGTCCAGCCAGCGATCACGACGCCCGTGCCGACAACGGCTGCGCCGAGGGCGGCGGAAGCGGGATCCACCGACTGCGGTGCGGAGGGAATGTCGCGGTAGACCGCACGAAGGGTGACCGCCTCTTCCGGCATCACGAAGGTCGTCTCGGTGCTCTGAGCGTCCTTCAATTCCAGCGTTTCGGGCAGAACATCCCAGTGGTCGAAGGTCTGTCCGGCGGGAACGATGTCCGCCATCAGACGGACGGTGATGGTCTTGCCTGCTTCGGCCTTTGTGACGGTTTCGCCGTCAAGCTCTGCCTCGCCGTCAAAGACGAGAACCGAATAGGTCTTGGTTTCCGGTTCACTGGGCTTATCGGGTTTAGATGGGGTATCGGGATTACCGGGTTTATCCGGTTCACTCGGCTTGTCCGGAGTGCCCGGCTTGTCCGGCTCGGACGGTTTTACAGGTTCCGCGTTCTTCGTCCATTTTGCATAGAGGGTAGTGTCCGCCGTGATGGGGGTATCAAAATCAAACGCTGTGGTGCAATCTTTGTCGGTGTACCAGCCGTGGAAGGTGTAGCCTTTATCCACAGGGTCGGCGGGCTTGGCAATGGGAGTATTGCGCTTGACATTGATTCGGACGATATCGAGTTCGTGTTCCATGCCGTTGAAGGTCACGGTGTAAGCGTCTTTCAGCCACTTTGCAGTCAGGGTGACGTTGCTTGCAGGCATGGTAAACTCGTATTGGAGATTCTGGTTCAGATTCAGAGTGGGAGCTTTGATCGTGTCATCCTCTGTCTTGGCGATCCAGCCATCGAAGGTATAACCTTCCCGCTGAGGGATGTCCAGCTTGATGGTCGTGCCGTAGTCATAGGATTTGGTGGTTGAGTCGGTATCCGTGTCGTGGATGGTAAGCTCGTATGGATTGACGTTCCATCTTGCATAGAAAGTGGTGTTTCTGGTGATGGAGTCGCCCCAGAGGGCGTACTTGTTCGTATGGTTCGCGTCCGTATACCAACCATCGAAGGTGTAGCCTTCTTTGGTGAGCTTGCTTGTGTCGGGTTTTGAAACACCTTTGCCATGCTCGACAGAGACGGGAGAAATCAGGTCGGTCTGGCCGTCAACATCAAACGTCACCGTGTACTTGTTGATTTCCCACTTTGCGTACAGGGTGATATTGTCAGTGATGGGGTTTGTGGATTTTCCGTCCGCGTCGAAGGTGAATTCCTTTCCGTCGGCCGTGTACCATCCGCCGAACGTATAGCCCGTATGGGTGGGCTCGGTAGGTTTGGAAACGGAGCTGCCGTATTCGACCTCTTCGGTTTTGGGAGTGGAGGCCTTGCCAGTGTTGAAATCAAATGTCACCGTGTACTTGTTGATTTCCCACTTTGCGTACAGGATGATATGGTCGGTGATGGAAGTGTTAAAGTCAAACTTGCTGTCGTCAGGGCAGGTTTGTTTTTTATACCAACCGCCAAACGTATAACCATACTCTTCAGGGGCAGGAGAAGGTTCTGTGACTGGTTGGCCATGCTTAACGGTTTGAGATGCTGGTGGATTCTTGGCATTGGGGTGACCGTTCAGGTCGAATGTCACAGTACAATCTGCGGGCTGCCATTTTGCATAAAGGTTGAGGTCTCTAGTTACAGGGGTGCTAAAGTCATATTCTTTCTGAGAGTCTTTGGTATACCAAGCAACAAACTTGAAACCCGCTTGTTCAGGGTCGGGGCTTGGCTTGGTGACAAGATGGCCGTCATAAACATACTGTTTCTCAATCTTGTCGGAGGTGTTGGTTTCAAAAGTGATCGTGCGACGGTATTTGACGCGAGAAGCGAGTGTGGAATCATAGCTCCCGGTGGAACTCCAATTAGTTCCATCGTATAAAATCTCCTTCAAGGACGAATCAAAAGCTTGGTAACCAATACTCTTTACAGTGGTGGGAATTTTGATTGTAGACAGTGAAGAACAACCTTTAAAGGCATTGGTGCCAATGCTTTCGAGCTTTGCTGGCTCACCAAACGCAACGGATTTAAGACCTGTACAACCAGAAAAAGCATAGGGACCAATACCGGTAACAGTGTATGGAATTTGAACGTTGGTAATAGTAGTAGCGTCTTGAAATGCTTCCCTGTAAATTACGGTGACAGTATAAGTGGTGCTATTATAATCAACAGTTTTAGGGATAACAACATTTGGATCTGTACCTGTATATTTAGTGACCGAGACAGTCTTTGCACCTTCATCGGTTACGGTGTATTGGATTTTATCCACAGTAAATGTAGTGGATGCCGCAAATGCTGCTGTTGGCAGGAAGGTGAACAGCATGGCGACCGATAACAAAGCACTCAGGAGTCGTAGTCGTGGAGTCCGCATGATGAATACCTCACTTTCATCGTTACAAATGGGTGCCGAAAAAAACACCACTGTTAAATTTAACTCTACCCCCCCCCGCAAAATGTCAAGTAGGAACGCGCATTTTCTCCGTTTTGGATAAAAGCGGATCTTGAAATTTGGTGAGAAAAACGAAAGAAAAGCTGCATCCCGAACCGTTTCCTTGCCGCCCCGCGCAGGGGAAACCCTCTCAGTCTCGCCTCCGCTCGACAGAAACGGAAGGAATCAGGTCGGTCTGACCCCCGGATGTCAAGATGGGGGGCGAAAAATTTTTAGAAAAAATCGCAAAAAATAAGCCCTACAAGGCTTTCCGTCAGTTCCGACCGGAGTCTTGTAGGGCTTTGCGCGCTATTCTATTTTTTCAATAGTTGCTTATCGAATCCAATCCATCAATTTTCTTACGCCGCTTATCACACTGGCATAATCAATTTCTGCTGCATACGCGTATTTCTTCTGATATGCTCTCCATAGCACTTGAAGCTGCTCATCTGCTTCAATCGTTTTGATAATCTCCTCGGCCTGCTCCTGCAGATGATCCGTTCCTCTCTTTTGGCAAGTTGCCGCAAAAGCATCCTTCAACACAGCCTTATTGACTTTATCTTCGTATGGATCGAGCAGCATCCGTATATCGTAAAAATCCCTCATTCGGGTGTTTAAGATGCCCCTCGCCAAAACCGTCTGCAACTTCTCGGCTAATATAGTTTCCAAATTATACGACCATAGACGGATAGAACGATCTTCCAGCAAGAGATCATAATTGAACTCGATTGCCCGTGGGGTAATCACGTCGCCCGTGGAAATATCAATTTTCAAGGGCGTAATCAATCTTCCCACAGTGGCGTTCATGGTAACGCGGATTCCCGGATACTCCATTTCATCCATGATATTGGACACATCTTTAACATCAAAAGAAACACCATCGTCAAGGTCAATGTCTTTGACCTGATTGACAACTCGCAGAGCATCCTCCGCAGACAGATTGAGATTCTTCATGCTGGTGTCAATGTCCATCGTGGAACGGTGCGCAACACCAATCATCGCCGTAACCAGTATTCCACCTTTGAGAATGGAGTTATCCCGATATTCTGATCGTGCCAGCCTTTCCAGAAAACGCTCCATCATATAGATTCGCATGAGTGTCCTTGCGTCTGCATTGTTCTGTTTTGCAACGCTCTTGATACGCCCTTTTATCTGTTCAGGTGTAAATCCCATTTACAGTAGTACCTCCATATAATTTCGGATGATCTTATCCACTCGAAATAGCTTTGCATACTTCATCAGTTTATTGAGGTCTTTATCTTTTCTCCCGACATACGCTTTTAATACTGCATTGAAATCCTGTGCTTCTATGGAACTTCTGCTCCGCACCAAATCGCAAATTGTCCGTTCTAAATCATACATAGGAATCTCATTTCCCTGATTGCTTTTTACGGTGCGCTTGCCAACATCAAGAAGTTCTTTTTTTACGGTATAAACCTTATAGCCATCCTCTTTTAAGCGGTGAGCATTATACCCACTATAAATCGTGAGCGTATGAACAAGCGGTTCCCGATCTGTCAGCCCATAATAATAGAACGCTTCATCATGAGAAAACACTCCCATCGGGCAGCGGCGGTGTAGCATTTCTAATTCGTCAATCCAAGTATCTTTTGCTGCGTATACGCCATGTCCGACTTGTTCGTATTCATTGGCCTTTACATATTTATAAAATTCAAATTTCGTTAAGCCTACTTTTGTTGCAAGCTGCGGTGTTAAAATCTCATGTGTCTGAGCCAAATTGTTCATGTTCATTATAAGCGTCACCTCACCTTCGTGCTTATATTGTATTCCAAATAAGCACGAAAGTCAACGCGAATTTTCTTTTGTGCTTATTTTATTCGCAATATTAGCACGTTCGTCCGCTTAGACTTGCTTGATGCTCCCTATTCAACGTGCTATACTTAAATTATAAAAATCAATCAAGGGAGTGCATTTGTCATGAGCAAACGACTTGTTGCTTACTTCTCCGCCAGCGGCGTTACTGCAAGGGTTGCTGAAAATCTGGCTGACGCTATCGGTGCAGACATTTTTGAGATTCAGCCGGAAGTTCCGTACACCAAGGCCGATCTGAACTGGATGGACAAGAAATCCCGCAGCACCATCGAAATGAGCGATCCCACCTCTCGCCCTGCCATCGCCGTCAAGCGCGATAACATGGACGAATACGACACCATCTTTGTCGGATTCCCTATCTGGTGGTATATCGCTCCGACGATCATCAATTCATTTCTGGAAAGCTACAATCTAAAAGGCAAGACGGTTATCCCCTTTGCCACCTCTGGCGGCAGCGGTATGGGCAAGACCAACGAAAAACTTACGCCAAGTTGCCCCGGTGCCAAACTCCTGCACGGCAAGGTATTCAAGGCCTACTCCAGCAAAGCCGACTTGTCTGCATGGGTGGAAACCCTTAGCATCTAATAGCCACCTTCTAGTGGAATATATCTACACAATTGTCTAAGATGACTCACGGATTTTCTTATCCAATTTGGCATTTTTTATTTTTTAGTGTCCACTTTAGATAATCCCAATTATTTTTCAGAAAATTTCAGACAGGAGTAGTCCTTATGCCAAATGACATGGATTTTTTTGATTTTTTATCTCAGCATTCGTTAGAAGATGTATTATCTGCTATCATTCAATATCAACTAGAAAATCTCATGCACGACGGCGAGCAACTTTCTCTCGCCGAATATGCCGCAGCCAATGCTTTGTATGCATGTCCACAAAATGGGATTTCTCCACTAACACGAAATGCTTATATAAACTTAAAAAGCATTCTAGGCTCTCTTCCCAATGATTATGCACTTGCTCTAATCTCCGAAGCTATAAAAATAAAAGAGTCATCCAATGTCGAAAAAGCCTCTTTTCTTCAATCCACAAGTATGAAGATGAAAAACACCTTTTTTCGGGGCGATGGGTATCTGTACCAACTTTTAGACTTTGCCAAAAAGTTGTATGGACCATTGGACACTTCATTTAAAAGTTCTCTTGGTTTTTCATTTTCATCATGTTATCAGCTAATTACTTACATTTTTCGTGAAACCGAGTTCCGTTATCGAGCTGCTTATAAAAATTCTCATAAAATAGGCACGTTAATCAAGTCACTATTTAACAGGTCAGATAAATCTATATTTTGCATTGATAGTGGCTATATTTTTAGATTTTATAAAACAGATTTGTATTCTGTCATTCCACAAGATGAAATCAATGCCTTATTAAACTATCTCTGTGTAAAGCCCTTCAGTAAAACTTTTGAAAAAGTTGGCCTTTCGGATTTCAAATGTCTTACGTCCAAACCATTCATTGACTTTGGATCATATATTTATATGCCGCTTCTTCTTCCAACTTTAATGAATCTCCCAAAACTGTTCCACTACACCTTTATCGCAGAATCTCACTTTAATGATTACGAAAAAGGCATTTATACTACTAATCGCGGACAAGTTGTCGAAGATCTCACAGAAGCATATTTCAGTCGTCTTACTGATTCCAGTAATATTTACACTTCCTTGAAATATAGTGATAACTCTGGTGAGGCCGATGTCACTGTCTACACCAACTCTGCCACAATTTTTTGTGAATGCAAAAGCAAAATTTTAACATTAAGTTCCCTCAATGGAAATATTGACAGTATAAAAAAAGATGTAAAACAGGCTATTGGAAATGCTTTTCAGCAAGCTCTTCGATCAATTCGCTACGTTGAAGATGGAAAGGAGTTCTTATCAAGTTCTTCTCAAAAAATCAAGCTAAAAAACACATCTTCAAAATATATAGTGTGCGTTACAGCAGAACACTTTGGGAATGTTCCGTCCGAAACCACCTTTTATAATCTTATTGATTCACAGGCCCACCTTCGTCCTTATATTGTCAACATTTTTGATTTAGATATTATCACTCAAGAATGTTCCTCAATAGAAGATTTCCTTTCTTATCTTGATTTTCACGCTCAGCATATAGATTTATTCACATCATTTGATGAACTAGATATTTTCGGATATTATAAATCTAATCCTGAAATTCCATCAGATGCAGATTGTCTAGTACCATCAAATTACACTTCCAGCTTTGATCGAAAATACGAAGCTCAGAATTTCGCATTCAAACAGAGTCTTTTATAGTGTCCTGCACAGGAAAGCGACGCTTGAGCGTTTCAAGCGTCGCTTTTTTCTTAAATATACTTTTCCATCGCTCTCCGAATCACATCCTCACAGTTGAACTCTATCTTCATCGTCTGGTCGTCGTACAGATAGACCATGCTCACAAAGGCATCCACACACTCTTTTGTCAGCCCGCCTATATACGTTTTCTCACTGGCCTGTTTTGTCAGAGCACGGATTTCTTCATCCAGTTCATCGGCACACTCCTGTTCTTCCTTTTCTGTCCGTATGCTATCCTGCAATGCAGCCAGTTTTTCCGAAAGAGCCTTTTTCTTTTCTATGTACGCATCTCGCCGCAGCACACCGTCCGCATACGATTCATATAGTTTGATTTGCTCTACCCGAATGGCTTCCGCTTGCTTTTCCAAGTCCTCAATGTCCATGCAGCGCACCGTGATAGACTGCTTTTCCTGCATTCCCTGATTTACCACATCCAGCGCATAGAATACTGTTTTTATCGCACGAGCCACTTTTGCATTCACCGAATATTCTCTGTAATAGCCGCCGTAGCATTTAGAGAACTTTCCGGCTGACCGTTTATAGCCACAATAGAAAACCATTTCCCCATATTGCCTTTCGTGGCGAAGCTGCCGATTACAGTTTCCGCAGCAGATTTTTCCTTTTAACGCAAAATCATCACCCACCTTATATTGAATTGGAGTTACGTTACGGATTGCTTTCTGTGCCTGATAGTATTCATCTTTTGTCACAATGGCCGCATGAGCGTTCTCTGCGATGATCCATTTATCCTCCGGGAGTGTCCGAATAGATGTAGTATTTACATCAATTTTCTTTCTTCTCCCCATAACCAGCGCGCCAGTGTATTCATACCGTCTAAGGATTCTCCACACGATTGCTGCGTTCCATAACATTTCACTGTCCGGGGCAATAATAGGATTGCTGCCCATCAGCAGATTCTTTCGTTTCGCATACAATCCCGGCGTAGGAAGATTTAATTCGTTCATGCCGTAGGCGATCTGCGTTGTATTGCGACCGGACAATGCTAATTCAAATACTTTTTTCACGCAGGCTGCAGCCTCCGGGTCAATCTCCCACCGCTGCCCACCTTTCTTGTTCCACACATATCCAAAAGGAACATTCGTGCAGGTGGCTTTCCCGTTCTTCCAGTTCGTTTCCAGAGCAGCCCGAATCTTTTTCGCAATATCCCGGCTATACATATTATTCACCAGATTGCTGACCGCCACTTCGATTCCCGGCGTTCCGTTGTTCAGTTTCATGCTGTCAAAAGAATTATTCACAGCAATAAACCGAACTCCCATCAACGGAAAAATCTGTTCAATGTAATCGCCAACACCGATATAGTCACGACCAAGGCGAGATAAATCCTTTACCATGATGACTTTTATATCGCCCTGCTTCAAATCCACGATCATTTTCTGAAAAGCCGGACGATTAAAACTTGTTCCAGTATAGCCATCATCTACATATTCTACAATCTCGCCAAATAAATCTTCCTGCTTCCCAATGTAATCGTGGAGCAGCATCCGTTGGTTCTCAATGCTGTTACTTTCATCCTTGCTGCCCTTTTTCAAGTCTCCGTCTGCCAATGATAAGCGGAGATAGATTGCAATTTTATCATTCATTCTGAACCTCCGACATGATTGCAAGCACTTCCTGATAGGGGTCGCTACACTTAAATTCGACCTCCACAGAATTGTCCATTCCCACATAGATTTTCTTGATAAGTTCATGCACCAGTTCTTCATCAAACTCACTTTGATTCAGAATCCCACGCATCCGTTCCATCTGAGCATCGCAGATTTTGATTCTCTTTTCCAGTTCCAATGCGCGCTGACGCTGCTTTTGCAGTTCATGTTCCAACCGCTGCTTTTCTGCTATGTAGTGTTCCTTTAGCTGACTGTATTCATCTTCGTCCAGAATTTCAGCTTTATAGTCCTCATATAAGCGCAACCGCCGTTCTTCAGCTTCCTGAATCCGAAACAGGATTGAATTTTCTTTCATCTTGATGGAACGGGCAGAATCCAGATTGCTACCGCGCATCATGTCTTTTACCATCTTTTCTTCTTCACACATGGTAGACACCAGATGATGAATCTGATCCATCGCCACCATCATCAGCATTTTCTCCGGCACCGCATGATAGGCACAGGGAGTCGTGTTCTTCTTTCTTTTGCAAATGAACACTCCATAGTGCGTTTCTTTCACCGTGCCATGCACTCGCCGTTCAAACGTCATGTTGCGTCTGCAGCAGCCACAGTAAACCATTCCTGAGAGATGGTTATAACACTTTTCTCTGGTTGCCTTGGAACGAGCCATCGCCTTTTCCCGTTTTTCCTTATTCTGCTCCCGCCGTGCCTGCACTTTTTCAAAATCTGATTTCAGAATGATTGCTTCATGAGCGTTTTCAACAATATGCCATTCCTTCTTTTCCACTGGATGGAGGCCAATCCCTTTGTATGATGCAGTTTGCGTTTTCCCAGATACCAATTCTCCAATATAGGCACTGCTGTTTAAAATACGAAGAACCGTACTGGGGTGCCATTTATTATAGGTAGGGTCATCTCCCTCATGTAATTTGCGATTCAGCCGTTCATTCGGCCTTGCAACTTCTAAAAATTCCAACCTGCGGGCAATTTCGTTTGTGCTCACTCCTGCAAGATACCATTGATAGATCAGTTTGACCCACTTCGCATCCTCAGTCGCTTCAAACTTATTTCCCTGTTGGTTCAACTGATAGCCATACGGTGTACACCACGATGTAGGGATTCCCTTTTCGCGGCGCATCTGGTAACTAAGGCTGATTTTCTTTGAAATGTCCTTAGCGTACAAGCTGTTTACCATGTTCTTGATGGGAACCGCAAGACTATCCACATCCGACTGCCGGATGTTGTCAAAATCATCGTTGATGGCGATAAAGCGAACATGGAGCATCGGGAAAATAGTTTCCAGATAGCTTCCCGTTTCGATATAGTCACGACCAAATCGAAATAGGTCCTTCACCACAATGCACTGAATTCTGCCCGTCCGCACATCCTGCATCATCCGCTCAAATTCTGGTCGGTCAAAACGTGTTCCCGTAAAACCGTTGTCTGCATAGGTATCGGTCAGCGTCAGTTCCGGGTTTTCCCTGATATAATTATGAATTTGCAAAATCTGTGTGTGCAGGGAATCTTCTGTTTCATTCCCACCGTTCTCAACCGACAGCCGCGCATACGCCGCCGTGCGCAGAAGTTCTTTTTCATTTTGCTGTACGGCCTCCTGCACAGCGGCCTGCGGCATCATATTTTTTCTACTCTTTCTTGCCATTACAATCTTCCTCTCTGCTGTTCAGCCATTCTTCCGGGAAAAATCGCTTCCACTGGCTTTCCTTGAGAATCACTTCAACCTGTTCAAATTCTTCGACCCACACGCTGTCAATCCACTTTTTAATGTGTACACGTTCCAACTTGTTAGGAATTAAAATCGCTCGGAACTTCATCAACCAGGGATTCCCATGGCCAAATGCTTTTTCTATATCATTAACAGCCAGCATTACCTTTTTAAAGGCCGCTTCCTGCTTCTGGACTGCCACCTGATACTGATGTTCATACTCCTCTACCTGTTCTAGCGAAATTGATCCCTGCTCGTATTGCCGATAAACTGCTGTTCGTTCATCGTCCTTGGCCATCAAGTGCGCAACGATCTCATTTGCTCTTTTTCTGTACTGCAACAGTCCAGCATCCATGCACTGCTTGACTTTCTCAGGATTCAAGTCCAGCACCCTATCAATATGCGCAGCTTGCATTTTTTCTTTTTCCAAAGCTGAAAGAATCTCTCTAAAGATTTTCTCGCTTTCGATGAAAGGGGCTTTTCCAGAGAAGCATCTATACCCCTTGTCAAACGAATAGACTTGCTGGCTTTCATCCTCCGATGTTCTGCACAACAGCCTTTTCCCGCTTTTCTTATCATAGATTTTTTTGAAAAGCAGGTTTGGTTTTTTACGGGGCCTTTTCCGTGAAGGAATTTTGGTGCGCTTTATTTTTTCCTGAACTTCTTGAAACTCGCTTTCTGAAACAATCGGAGGAACTTCTATTTCCCGCTTGGCCTTTGCCAGCTTCAAAGTGCATTTTCCTAT